>Ga0315913_1010553_pt1 | contig 10610 bp, 3 predicted proteins | sample MpolsnodulesMG_FD_207736 | JGI IMG/M metagenome (GOLD analysis project Ga0315913, IMG submission 207736) | Medicago polymorpha root nodule microbial communities from Los Angeles, California, United States - small nodules | ecosystem: Host-associated > Plants > Roots > Nodule | place: USA... | reverse complement strand
TGCCTATGATTATTATTATTATAAGAAGAAAAACATTAAAAACTGTCAAAACAAAAACAATCATTAGTTGTTGTAACTTTTTAAATATTTTTACAATATGCGCAAATCAAAATTTATGAAATATAATATTTAAACAATAAACAATGAATGAGGGAAAAATAATTCTAGACAAGATATATACCTTAAAAGTGTTGACTTTTTTAAGACAAAAATAATTTTTGGTAATGTTCTTATATTAAGGACCAGAGGGAGTATATAATATAAAAAGAGACTTGATAGTTCATCTTCTGGTAAAATTTGGGCTTAAAATTCAAGGTTTAATCCCTACGTTTTATTCGATTTGGTAGGATATTTCATATGAACTGGGCTATTTTGATGGCTCTAATTCAATTGGATTAATGCATTATTATTAGGTTTGAAAATTTTAGTTATTTTTTCATTCTATATTTATTTCAAATTTAGAGGCTATGGAATTGGATCTGGCAACAACTTGATCGAAAGAGGACTAATATACCTTGAAACCGAACACATTTCATGATTTAGTAAATAATAATATTTTAAAATTTAAATAATTAAATACACAATTTTAAATATAATATTTTAATTTGTTTATTCCTTGACATATGTTGTTAGGAGAAAAAAGTTTCTTAATATATTCTTTCATGATTTCTGGAAATTTGATTGAACTTTCTTCCTTCCAATTGAATATATATTTACTAATTAATTTTTTTATTTGAAATTAATTATTTAGTTGCTTAATATATATTCCTTGATTTATACATTTTCGAGTAGCCCTATTCATTCAAAATATGGACTGGTCCAAAGATGGACCTTAGTCTTTAGTAAATTTGTTTAAAATATTTTTTAGTTGTTATTATTATTATTATTATTATTAACATTGAAATAGATTACAAAATATGTTAAAACCATCTTCGACTGTTTTTGAGAGGTTTATTTGATATTTAAAATTTAGCAACACACATATGAAAACTTGCAAAACATGGTGCGAAAACTTACTACATAATATCAAAAATGATATTCGACTATTTCTTGACATTGTGATCTACTTATTAACTATAGTATTAAATTAAAAAATAATGATAACAACGATAATCAATGTGAATTAATTCCGTAAAAAATAATTAGAGAATTAATTTTTTATAATTAACTTTTTAGATAGGTTATCACTGAGCAATAATGTTATTATTTTTTTTATAAATAATATTATTATATGTTATCAATTACACTTATTGTGTTACCAAATGTAATAGAGTTATTGTTATTTATGTTAATAACTTATTGCCCATAAATGGAATTTTAGATACCTTAATTACTCATAATCGATTATAATATTACTTTTTGAAATTATTTTCGGAATACAATTAATTTTCTAAAAATTGACTTTAAAACACACCTAATATAAACATGTTTTTTTTTATCAATTAGAATCATTTTATGATAATTAAGTAAATAAAAACATAATTTGTCTTGTTTTTAGTTGACAAAAAACAAAAATATGTTTATGATGTTGATCTAGAAAGTTATAAATAAAAAAAATATTCAATAGTATAATTATTACTTATGAATCATGCAAACATAAAAAGTTCATTCACACATTAAAATTAATCGAAAAAACAATGATCAAAAGAATATTTGATAACAAAATAAACCGTATTTCCATATCCGGACTAACGAATACATGAATAATACAAGAAAATCTATAAAACCCACAATTCAATAAAGAAATAAAAAAAGTACTTCAATAAAAATATATAATCGGTCATTACAATCATTTTAGATAAAAAGAACACCAACAATATACCTATCAAATAAACATTCTCAATTTTTCTCTTGGTACATAAACATTCATAAAATTACATGATTAGATCTATGTGATAAGTTGTTAGAACTTGAGTATTATAGGGTGATCTTACGTATTTGGACAACATACATGATGATATAAGCTATACAATGGATTGATATGAAAAATTGATTCAATTTTTGAAATCTAGAGCAACATGCTCTCCTATAGAACCCTCAAAATAGCATTAGCAATTAGATACAAATATAAAAAAATCAACCCCATAATCCACCATCATCTAAATAAAAAACACACAATACATATTTTAGGGAGAAAGATGAAAATGATGAAAAATGAATTGTCTATATATATAGGGAAAAAAAATCATGTATTAATTTACAAATAAGTCATGATCCATTTTGATTGGCTCATGAAAAAAAAAGAGTCATGCTCCTTTTTTTGACTGGTTGATATAAAATAAATGTGTCGTAATCTATTTTGATTGGATGATAAGAAAACATTAAATCAGATATGAAAAATGAAGATGCCAAGTGTACTATCAAAATAAAATAAGAAAAATATTTATTATAGAGATCAATTGGAGGGTACAGTTAAAAAGAAAAAGTTAACATTGTACTAAAAACTGAACTTCGGATTACTAAGACCCCATTCCTTTCTGAATTGTAAGGTTAATAGATGAAGTATAAAGTTATTGATAATTTAATGATTTAAAAAGTTTTTAAAACTTAAGAGGGGGTGTAACATGGAAATATAGTGGTGAAAGTAGCAATCATCAAAAACAAGCTCAGCATCTCTCTCTCCCTGAAATATAAAATAAAATAAACCGCATCGTTCTCCCTGAACACTGAACTCATCTCCATTGAGAACGCCGCCGGAGCTTCTCGTCGGCCACCAAGAACAGCGAAAATCTTCGTCCAGGTTTTACTCTTTTCCTTCCCTTCTTCTGTAGCGTTAACTGCGCCGCGATTGTCGGATGATAGTAGATCCCCACTCCGCACCATGATTCTGCTATTGTGCGATTAGTTTTGGGGCTTAAAATTGATTTTGGTATGTTTGAGAGTTCTTGATTATAACAGATTTTACATTTAGAATAGTAGAATTGATTCTAAACATACACTAATGCATGTTTGTGTTTGTTATTACGGTAGTTTGTCAGAATCACGGTGAGTCATTGTGATACCAAACATTCAATAACTTGAAGCTATGATTTGTAGCTCTTGTCTCGTAAAATGTGATTTCTACGCTTCAAATTTATCGTTTAACTCACTTTTACGTGAATGTATCCAAACATAGATCATGATAACTTAAACTCACTTATAGGGTTACCACAGATAAAGATATAATCGACCTTCCTCTTTTTGGTTACAACTGTTTTTCTAGTACAATCTATGCACTAATATTTGTTTCTGTTATAGAGAATTGAGTTTATTGTGTTGTTTTAATTGTTCTCAGAAAAGGAACAGAAGCTGTAATCGTGTCCATTTCACAAGATATGAACTCAGTTGTAAGACGTTTATCAAGCTTATTCAAACAGTCGGGTTGCGGAACTCAACCTTTTAATGCTCAGCATCATCAACTGCAGCAGCTTCAGTCATGCAGAGGCATACGAGTGCAGGTCTATAATGGAAACCTGGAAGGGGCATTGGCATTGATGCAGCGTAAGATGACATCAAGTGGGATCGAGAGGATGATAAAGAAGGAACAAAGATTCCATATCAAAAACTCTGAGAAGCGTGTTTTAGCCCGAAAGAGCTTGGAGCGTAGGCTTCGATCAGAGGATCTTGCTAGGAAACTCAAGTCCATTATGATCAAGAAAGTCAGGTAATTAATTTCTATTTCGAAGACTGAATTTCTGCCTTAGAACATAGAATAGTATGCACCTTGCTAAGAAACTTAAGGCCGTTATTATCAATGAAGTCGGGTAATCAGCACCTATACGAAATACTAGTTTTGACCCTCATTGTAGCAAAATAGGCACCTTGTTTCTGGATCCCTTTTTACTCTAGTGACACTTTAAATATATTACGTTAGTCAAATTCCCAAGAATACCCTGCAGTCGTGTAATCATTTTAAATGCCGATATTACTTTTTTTCTTACTGCGCACAACATTACTTTACGATTAACTGATGACAATAGATAGAACTCCATGTGAGTCCGGGGTCTTTCTCCAAATACCCCTCGGTTATTTGGCATAGGATATCTTGGTGTTTTAGGACTTCCTGAGAAACAAAATAGGATTAACAACAAAAACAATCATTTGCAAAGAAAAAAAAAGCACAAACAATCAAGGCTCATTGCCTTGAGTTATGACCATATTTGGGTTGCCTATAGCTTTTATAGGTATCCCTCCCTCTACCTCTCAGTTATTTGGCATAGGATATCTTCGTGTTTTAGAAATTTCTAAGAAACAAAATAGGATTACAACAAAAACCATCATTTGCACAGAAAAAAAAGTGCAAACAATCAAGCCTTACCGCCTTGAGTCATGACCATATTTGAGTCGACCTATAGCTTTTATAGGTATCCCTCTACCTCTGACTATTGAACTATCTTGTCAACTTTTAGCAGTGCCCTTGTGGCAATGGGTCTTGTCCACACATGTCAAATGTCCAAACCCCCTTAAACGAGGTTATATCGTTTGCTTACAATTGGAACTACAGTAATTTTCTCCGGAATAATTATATTTCCAGTCTTGTTGGATCATTCATTCATCTCAACAAAAGTAGGATCAAGATAACAAACCAATCTGTGAGCATAGTGATATGTGAGTTTTCAGCTGAAGTGAAATAGTTTTGTCGAAGATGTTAACTTGGCTGCAATATCGGATAATACTGAAATGAGAACTTTTAGTTGAAGTAAAAAGCTTTTGCCTCATACGTTTATTTACCTGAATATTCTGACACAGAAGATATACATTTTTTTGCCTATATCAATTTGTTCACTAATTAATTCTTAGTTTTAAAGAAACCATACCCTATTTGAAACCTTGTTATGTATGGAGTCAAATCTTCTTGCAAACTATATAAATATCTATATTTTAAATTGACATGAGTACATGGCATTTAATTATTTCATAAGTTTAAGAATTGAAGGGAAATCAACTTATAGTTTTCTGGACAAATTCTTTTCCAACCATATTCGATAACTATTTTGATAATGATAATAACTTATTTTTACTCCAAACCGCATATCTTCCCTGTTCCCATTTGTGTGGAGGCTTCGCAGGTTTCTATTCTTTTTTAGTTAGGAATTATGATAAACTTCATATTGGATTGAATGAATATTCTGTGATGACTGCCTTTGTAATATTTTACCTTCACCTCCGTTTTCCCTAACTATTTTTGTTTTGCTTTCCTTTTAATTCATACTGACATATTCTATATTTTATTCTATTGCAATATGACAGGGGTCTTTGAGAATATTGCACTGTTATTGAGAAAAAAGGGTTGGTATAAGCTGCAACTATGCAGTTTTTTGTAGGTGACAATCGCAGTTGAAACACATTCTTTCAAATTGTTCACAGGGTAATATGTACTTTGGTAGATATCCTTTTATGTGTGAGATGCATCTTTGCAATCTAACCAACTAGGAACACAAATAAAGTAGGTGTTTCGTGATGAGCAACATAACATGCTTTATATTTTTCGTTAAGTCCTGACTTTTAGTGAATATATATGTTGAACTCCCCAAGTTACGATGGTACTTACCTTTATACCTGTATTCTGGTTTGATATGAAATATATGTGCTACCGCATATCCATGACATACATCGTGTATTCTTGATATTGCATGTCTTCAATATCGTTTATACATGATATCACGCATATATGACTCGTGGGATGCGGTAATTTTTCTACTCACACAATAGTCTTAGTATGTTGTCGTTATTATCAATAACACTTGGTTACAAATGATTTAAGAATCATGTTCTATTATTAAATATCTTCTGACGATCAAGTCATACTTATGTTCTATAGAACAAACAAACTATTGTGAAGACTTTATTATGCTATAGAATGAATTACATAATAAACAGCGTCTTATAAAAATATAAATCAATGTCATGATACAAAAGCAAACCAACCAACTTAGATTGACTATTAAGGGGCTTACTCCAATAGAACTTTCATAAAAGTTTGCTAGTACAGGTTTATCGAAACCATTTTTTATTAGATGAGGCGACAAACACTCCTAAGTCAAAGTAGGTGTGATCTCATTCAAATATGTTGGTCTAACAATTGGTGCAAATACTAGAAGAAGCTATTTTTGGAAATCAGGGCTATATGTCTTGAGGTGTAATGTATAGGTTGTCGGTGTGCAAAAACTGAAATCTTTCTATTGGAGGCTGTATTGTGCAACTTAAATTGGTGTTGCATGTTATTTACAGTCTTTTACCTATCCTTCTTTAAAGCTCCATCAGGTATTATTAATACACTTAAATCTTATTTTAAACACGTTCTGTGGGTGAGAGTGGAGAGGCAAGGAGAATTCCTTAGGTAAAATGGGAGAGAGTGTGTTGTGAGCGGAGAACAGTGATCTTAGGATCAAGAACTTGAGAGCTCTTAATATAACTTTGTAAGGCAAATGACCATGGAAGTTGAGAGTTGAGAACCAGAGGTTGTAGTTTAAGAGTTGTCAACAAAATATGGCGTGAATTGTGGTTTTGAAAGTTAAGAGGCAAGAAGATATTTTGATCAAGACGAGTTTAATAACCCTCAATAGACAGTGGCACAAATCTGTGTCAGACAATTATTCTCTGAATTTCCACAACATTTTCAAATGTGGGGTTAGGAGTTAATATTGCTCTATCTAACTAAGGAATAGAGTATTTCAATTAGTTTGCTTGGATCATGTATGTTGAAAGAATCCTAGAGAAGAAGATTTTGGTAGTGTAATTTGCTAGTGTATGGTCGTTTCGAAAAGCTATAAATAACTCTTTTCCAAAATAAAGAGGTGGATTGGTGGATGTAAAAATTCTCTCTTGGAACTAGTTGAACATAAAATCGAAGAACTTTGATTATTCATTGGCACAGTCAGCAGGGTTGTGTGTGAACCCAATGGGATGTCTAGGAGTAGTAGTATGAAGTTGTATGTTTATATATGTTGGGGGTTGGAGGGAGGAGTAGCTCATAAACAAATTCTGTCATCACTGTGGAAATGATCTATATAGGTAATACTATAACTGTGTATGTATGAAATATGCCTCATGATTTCTCAGGTTTATGAGAAGCTGCATGTGAGTGCTAGATGGGAGTGATGTATTTCACGTTAGGAAATTGAGTTGAAGATGATTGTTTCCTTGATTTTCTTTAGAAGCAAGTTTATGAGGAGGTCTTTTTGCATCTACTTTGATGTATGATATCATACACTATTACACTTGGTAAATCTTAAAGGGAGGTATATGCGTTATTGTTTGTGAAAGCCATAGTTTCAGGAGTGATAGATGTGCAACCAATTGTCTTATGAGTGTTTGCATGACATGGATGTGGATATAAAATAGTTTGGTTAAAATGTGGTGATATGTCTTAAGGTTGTAAAATAAAATTTGCAAAATGATCTGCTGTTTTTTCATGTTTAATTTCTGGTAAGAGTGCAGGACAGTGTACCTAATTATTTTTTTGACCAAGAGAGTGTACCTAATTTTTCTTTTTGACCGAGAGAATGTACCTAATGGAACAAGCAAAAATTAAGTAACATGGAAATGTGCTTATTGTTTGGAGTTAATTTTGCATCAAATTTGTGGGATCCAGAGCAAGTGTGTTTTAAGTAAACATTGGGTAGCATTCGGTTAATTTGTATTTGTTTGTCTCATTGTCTTGTATACGAATAATATATGTGTATTGTGGGTGGTGTATGGTTCATCTTGTGCTTGGATCTATCTTCTTTTATCAGTATTTAAATATAAATCTTTTGTATCATGATGAATGTATATATATACTTGAAGCCAACCAACACATATTGAGGCTTATGACGACTTCTTAAATTGAAATATTTTTGAAGTTAACAATACTTATTTTAGTAAAATTATTATATTCTTTTATTTGAAATTTTTACTTTTATAGCTTATTGAGATGCAAAATTATTTACTAAATTATTGTAAGCATTCAAACATGGACGTTTAAATGATTACTAACCAATTAATGACCGCTAACCAAAATAATAACATTTTAAGTACTGATGAATATGCAAAATTGTTGTCATCTTTGGCCTATTAATTCTTTAGCTTAGTTAAGGGTAGGTTAGATGATGAGGCCTATCTTGTGGGTGTTTAAATTCTTGCTAGAGAGACTAATGTGTCCCTTGATAATTTTGAGGGGCTATTGTAGATTTTTTTTAAGTACTAAATTGGGTTTTGATATTTTGTAAAAAATAAATTGGGTTTGACATTTTTTTAAGACAGATATTTACTCAACATATCTGTATGGTATATATGTATGCGTGTGCTTAGTGCTTTCTCCTTTACGTGAGGGGACACTCTCGTGGTTGAAGAGTTCAATTTAATCTTGGCCATAGAAAAATTATGAACGGGGAAAGATTTAAAAAAAATATAAAAATGAGAGAAATTAACGTTTAAGGGTGAGAATATAACATGAGAGGAAATGGGTGGAGTTAAATTAGAGAATCCTTTTTCACATAAAAAAGAAAAAAGTGAACCCTTTTCCTTTTCTAGTTTCTACTCATAAAAGAGGGCTAAGTTTGTAAGTTTAGTTGATTTTCCAAATTGCGAGCATCAAACAAAATTATTTGAAATTTTTTCATCAAGAGTTTACTTATTTCCCGGACTTTGAATTACTAGAGGTCACTCCCCTTAAAAACGGAAGAGTTAACATAAAATAAATAAATTATGTATCATTTAAAGATATTTGAATATTAATTTATACCATTGTGGCTATAACATGACATTGACATGTATTCGATAAAAACATGATATCACTATAATTTATTGTCAATAGCCAATGTGTGTAACTCAATTTGTTAAGCATCATTAAACTTATGATGAGGGAAAGCCAATATTCGATCCTGACAAAACATACCCACGAGGAGGAGTAAAAAGAGCTTTAAGTTGCAACCTAAACAACAACACATAGATGAATTCTACGATCAGTTAAAAAAAATCGAAGTTTCCGACAATACTTTGTGCAACCCATGAGAGTCAAAATCCTAATTTCGACTATTTCCTACCAAAAAAGTGTTTTCCTGCCAAAAATAACTCATAGTAGTTAATCAACTATTTTGATTGATTGACTTTTTTCATTTATTTTTTGGTGAGAATAATGTGAGAGATTAGTTTATTAATTAACTTATTTTACAAGTATACAGTATGTGGTATGGTCTGACTCGAGTGGATCAAAATCCGCAGCATGATTTGCCATAATTTCCATCAACAATAAAATCCAAACATACTCACACCAACAAAAACACACCTACACACACATCCTCATCCACTATCCATCCATATATCTATACATATACATATAACATACATATTTCTGACTCATCACAGAGAGACAGACACACAGACACAAAGACAAGAACATGGGAACTGGTTCATCAAAGCAAACAGATGGTAATTCAGAAGAAACCAAAGACAGAACAGATGATGATGATCAAGGTGGTGGACAACTCTATGTCTCTCTCAAGATGGAGAATCATAAACTCACTACTCATCTTGTTCCTCATGTTTATGGTTCTGTTCCTCTTGTTGGTTCTTGGGATTCTTCTAAAGCTGTAATTCTCATCACTCTTATGTTTTTTTTCTTCATTTCTGGGTATTTCTTCTATTTTGCTAATTTTCTTCATTTTTTTTTTAGCTTTCTATGGAAAGAGAATCAGTTTCAATGTGGGAGCTTAGTTTTGTTGTTCCACCTAATCACGGTAAGACTTTCATTGGTTGCTTTGGATTTTTCCTTAGCATTGGGACGAACATCAGACACGACACTACTAGGCACCTGTAATATTATAAGAAAGTAGAAGTAATTGAATGTAATTACATGTATTTGACAAGTGTCAGACACCACCGGATACATTAGAAGTGTGTCAGTTGCTTTTACTCTACTTTTATGTTTGTTTCTGTGTTTCCCAGTTGTTTTTCAAAAGTCAAAAGGTGTACTTTTTAACAACTTGTCAGTTTGATAGATAGATAAATTAGTCAATAAACACATGTGGAAAAGAAATATTAAAATAATTATTATTATAATTTTAAATTTATTAATAACTTCTGGTATAAGTTAGAATCAGCATATGCAGTTCATTCTTTTTAGGGAAAGAAGAATAAGCTTACCTTAATTTAGAACCTAGAAGATCTTTTTGGTCTTGAACCTCCGGTTCCCAGGGGGAAAGGGGTTCTGGTAACGTGGAGTTCAACTACGAGGTAGATAAGTAAAGTTTGACCAAAGATTGGTCTAATCAGGGTTTGAGAACCTAGAAGTTAATCTTATCTCAGCTATCAATGTGAACCACTTACAAGCTACAAGTTACTTATAAGTTAGAAGTTAATTAAAATCGGGTCTTTTCACTTGCTTTAAGCCTTTTAATGTTTTTCCATTTCTCAATGACTTCAAAATAGTATGGTCAATGAAACAGTGGATAATGTCTTGAGGTTAGGGGGGAGATAATGGTAAGTGTTTGGATGTAATAATTGTGGTAATCATTGAGGCGGTGTTTCATTTCTGAAGTTCATTGATTTCTTGATGTGGTATATTCAGAAACTTTGGATTTCAAATTTCTATTGAAGCCTAAGGACAGCGATACACCATGTTTTGTTGAAGAGGGTCCTAGTCGCCTACT
>Ga0315913_1010544_pt1 | contig 10616 bp, 5 predicted proteins | sample MpolsnodulesMG_FD_207736 | JGI IMG/M metagenome (GOLD analysis project Ga0315913, IMG submission 207736) | Medicago polymorpha root nodule microbial communities from Los Angeles, California, United States - small nodules | ecosystem: Host-associated > Plants > Roots > Nodule | place: USA... | reverse complement strand
GATGCCACTTTCTCTTACATGGTCACACAGAAGCAAAATGTGACCAAGGAAAAAAGGAGAGAGCAAGCTAGAGTACAGATGAATTCTCCTCAGTTTTCATGGTGATCTTTGAGTCCATAGTTTTATTGTTTAGAAAATTTGAGTACCACACAGAAGAAAGTTTAGGTTGCCTCCTCAAGGTTGGATCTTCCAAATCTATGTAATATAAGCCATAACTTGCTTCATATCCACCTAGTAACTCAAACACATCCAAAAAGGCCCATACAAAATAACCTCTTATATTCAACCCATTCCTGTCAATTTTCCAACAAAACCAGAAAAATATTATGGAGGGGGAAAGAGAAAGAAAACCAAAAAAGTAACTCCATTAGCATTCATTAAGAAATGTTGGAAAGGTATACTAGAAAATGAAAATAAAGGTACCTCAACATGTCAAGCAGGCTCCCTATATATTCATGCATATACTTCACCCTTGTCCAGTCATCCAATGATGAATTCCTTCGTGTTTGTTGACCTGAGAAGTTCAAAGGTTCATCTTAGTCAATGAAGATTTTGATGATGTTAATAAAGAAATAGAAATAGAATAGTTTGGACCAAATTTTCTAAAGGCTAAACCTTAAGCATTAAAATGAATGATACAAAGTGCCAAAATAATAAGTTATCAATGACTGTCAACGTAAAAAAGTTTTACACCATCGGTGTATACCCCTTAATCTCTTTTTTTAAACACTTGACCTACCTGTAAACCTATATAAAAGTCTATTATGTAATCAAGTCTTCAATTAAGTCATAAGACTATTGCTATACAAGCTTACAGGCTCAACTCTATATGTGAGCTAACATGTTTAGTATATGACTTTAAGATATAACAAGAAATCATAATAATAATTACAGTAACAACAAAATATATTATTATATTTCCTTAAACATGTTTAAGTCTGACTTGACTTAAACGTGATGCAGTTTAGGCCATAGGCTCGTGACAACAAATTTGGCGTATTTGCATCCAAGGGAGGCATACCATTTTCATGAATGTAAATTGGAAAATTGCCATAAATGTCCTTCAATGAATGAAGGAGCCCTTCCAAAGTCCAGGGTATAACTGGAATCTAAACAAACAAATCAGCTAGTAAGTGGAAGAGTTTGAAGCTTCAATACTCAGAGAATAAAAGGAACAACAAAGTTCATGATTTACTTTTACCTCATCTGTAGATGTACCATTTCCAGTGTAGGCTACAATCAGGAAAAAAAAAAACATTCATAGATGAAAAGTTCCTCAAAATTGTACTAAAGAGGCATAGAACATTTTTAACCAAAATATACAATTGGTTATATAATCAAAATTGGTATAAATGAAATAGATATAATTATACGTGTAATCTCCACAGCCATATCTGCAGTGTAATCTCTATTCTTTTGCTGCAGGCTTTTCGCGTTGTTCTTAACATAAAATGAGTAGTAAAAATTGATTCCAAGGAAGTCAAGTGATCCCTTGACCAAATCTGTTTCCCTACTGGTGAAAAAAGGAAGCCTTGAGCCAACATTCTTTTTCATGGTGGCAGGATATTCTCCAAAAATGAAGGGATTCAGAAACCTGTCACAACAAAGAAAAGATAAAATTAAATTTGGTAATTCATTATTGTATAAAGAAATATCTACGACTATTAAAGTATTGATTGAATTGGCAAATTGGTCCTTGAAATTGTAAAGCATCAGTCGAGATAGTCCTTCATTTTTGCAAATTGACAAATGTATCCCCGAAATTGTGAAATGTAATTTAAAACGGTCCCTCTGTTAGGTTCTAGTGTTAGAGGCTATGACATGACACATTAACCAGATATTTCACATTGCACGATAATCTCATATCAATATCAACTCATTAGGGACTAATTTGCACATAAAATTTAAATCATTTCATGGACATATTTGTCATTAATTGCAATTGTGAATGGATTAATTATGGGGAAATTAATCACTAATAAGAAAATCAGCCCCCAGTGCGGTGGTATTGATGTGGGATCAACATGGAGTTGGCACATGTTCGGTTAATGTGTCATGTCATAGTCTCTACCGGTAAAAGCCAATAGGGGGACTATTTTGACAGACACTTTACAATTTAAGGATGTATTCACCAATTCGTGAAAATCGGAAACTATTTTGACTGATGTTATAAATTTTGAAGACCAACCTGCATAATCTAAAATGGAAAAAATAAAATTACAATGCCAACATATTTTAGAGATAGATATCACAATCAAAATGTTACCTACCACCCAATATAGAAATCCTGTGCCCTTTGAGCGGCAATTATGTCGTCACTAGCATTTGTTAATGGAACAAAACCAAAAACAAGGAGATTAAACCCAATAAATCCCTGTTGCTTGGCCTGCAAGTTACCATAGTTTTAAAACATTGGTTGAAACATAGTGGAATTTGAACAAATCACTATTTTCCACAATCCGCAATTTACAATATTGCAATTATGTTACTAAATGTTAAAAGCTTTAGCTGAATGAAAAAGTAAATTGGTGCATGTATCATACACTAGTTTACCTTGTACTTATTCCTGTACAGTCTTGCAGCTGATGCATGTGCTAACAACATATGATGAGTTACCAAATATGGCTCAGTTGAAGAATTTCCTTTGGAGCAGTTAAATATAGAGGAAGAAGAACACCTTTGAGGAGGTAAAAATCCTTCATCATAGCCCCCCATTGAACACACATTCCCCTCATTTACTGTGGTCCAATGTTTAACTCTATCCCCAAACTCTCTAAAGCATACATCTGCATATGCTTTGAAATCTTTTCTGCAAGAAATATAAAACAAATATGCAAGTGTTAAGTACAGAAAGATTGTTTTTCTTATTGTGTTAGATATAGGGCCTGTTTAGATTGACTTATTTGAATTTATCTAATGGCATAAACATTTTTTGAGGCTGTTTAGGAGAGCTTATGACATATACATAATCTGTTGTTATGTTATTTTCATAAGCTCTAGAAGATAGTTTGTGAAAATGGCTTATTATTTATATGAAAATAGTTTAACTTTATTTTATCTTTTATTATAGAGATAGCGTATACATGAGCACTTATATAATAAGCAAGTATGCTATAAGTTCTTAATTAAGTTGTTTATCTAAGCAGGACCATAGTTTATTTGAAATTTGAACTCCTATATAACATAAGATCGACATGTTAATAAGAAATATTTGTTAGGGAACCATACATAACTCTTCGACTAACCCATCCTCCATATTCATCTTCAAGTGCTTGTGGTAGATCCCAATGATTCAATGTAACATGTGGTTGGATTCCTACAAATGAAGGGGAAAAACTATATAATTCGGAAGGACTTATCTTTTAGAGATAATTGAATTCAGTGTTGTCAATAACAGTTATAGCATTAACGTGTTATCAAACTGCAGATACAGTAGCCTATAGCAGTGTAGCGTATTTTATCGAAATTTTAACAAACTGTCAATTTTTGCAATTTACGATTGACAACACTAGTTGAACTTTACATCAGCAAAAGTAGTTTGCAAAAGAACCTTGGCTTGTTAGTTCATTGATGAGGTTGTTGTAATACTGCAATCCTTTTGGATTTATTGGCCCATTCCCATCTGTATTAAAATGAGATCAAGGTCAGAATAACAAACAGTTGATGCAAAAAATTAGTCTTGATTCTGATGCTAGAATAATTACTTCTCTTACTCCATGATCACATAAAAAGAATATATCATTTGTAACCTTTTGTGAGATCATACCTGGAATAAGTCTTGACCATGATATGGAAAATCTGTAGGCATCTAAGCCCATTTTAGACATTAGTTGGACATCATCCTACAAGAAATGAAAGAATATGTAAACATTATTTTAGGTAAGGATGACTAACTTAATAACAGTCTCTTGATATGTCAAAGATGAGAGATTTGATTTATTCCATGGGTGGAATATATAAAATGTTTCTAGTGTATCAAAAGATATACATATCTACTGACCTTATATTTGTGATATTGATCACATGCAATGTCACCATTTCCCTTGTATAGCCCTGCTGTAAATTTAATTGAAATGAAGAATTTCAATGTTGTAACATGATTAATTGTAATAGAAAACTAATTAATCAATAGCATCAACTTATATTGCCTTAAGAGCCACACATAGGATGACATCATCCTTGAAAATAAAAATTTTAAGTAGAAGACATCGACCCTGACTCTACAAGCCGGTTTTGTAGGGTTGAGTTAGCTAGACTCAACTCAAACTTCATCATGAAATTTTATTTGGTGTTAAGATGAATGGCTTTTTTATTTCAATATGATTTTATAATTAATCTTCAGAAAAATGTGAGACAAATAAATAAGAAAGAGTACCATTGCCAGCATGTGCAAAGGTATCCCATATGCTTGGCTTCCTGCCATCTTCATTTGCTGCACCTTCAACCTTTCATATCATCCAAATTAAATACAAAAATTAATAAAAAAAAGAGTAGTGATATATGTACAACCATTTGTGACAACTTTGATGACAACTTTCATTTTCCCTCTTCTCATTGGTCCAAAACAATAGAGAGAGAAAAATGAAGAGAGAGAATAAGAATATAATGTGAGTATGAGAGAGAAAGTTGTCAAAAAGTTGTAATAAAGTGGTTGTACAAATTTTATATCTCTAAAAAAATTCATCTTTAGATTGAGAATATCTATATAGTAAATAGTGATCTCACATCAAAGTAAATGGTGATTTCACAAAGGAGCAAAATTGTTTAATATATTAATCAGCTACATAGTAATTTTTTGTAAACATTAAATTACATCAATCCAAATTAAATTTTGAAACTATCTAAAAGATACACAACACAAACATCAATAAATTGTACTCTCTAAGAACCTTAAATTCTATCAATCCAAAAGATACACAAAAACCTTAATACAAACATCTATAAATAATGCACAGCACAAGCACCATTTGATGTCATGCACACCAGAACTAGAGACATCAGCACATCTAAACATGTCAAAATCAATTTTCTACCTCTAGAATCAAATTTGATTCATGCATAGTGAATTGATATGAGAGAAAAAGAGAGGGGGGGAAACCTGATAAGCAGAAGTTGAAGCACCAAACAAGAAGTGAGGAGGGAAGTCATTTCTTGTGAATGCATTAGCTACACAGACCACTGATACAAGTACAGCTGCAGCTAACAAATGCATCACAGCAAAGGAATTTATCATCATTATTTTATTCTTCTTAATCTTCTGTTTTTGGAGCATATATATCAACCATATGAGGGAATACTAGGACTAATACTAGGTATGGTTCTTTGAAGACAAAAAGAATGCATAATATATTATTATGTGGAGGAGAAACTTCAACCTCTCATGTTCAGCCGTTTAGTCCAGATACTATCTATGCAAATGGAACTTTGCTTTGTCCATTGATTTTAATAATAATATGCTTTTTCTACTTTTGACTTTTATTGTTTCTCCCATCTCAAATGTTCCAAGTTTCACCATCGACCATCATGCATTTCATTTCTTCTTTTAAATAGATATTTTATTATTTATTTGACAAATTGGTTCTGCTAAAACGTCATGCAGTAAAATGGAAGATGCTATAAAACAAGAAAGGTGACATGATGCTATGAAACAAGAAAGGTGACAAAGACAGTACAAACACTTGTATTAGTGTCTATAACATTATATAAAAGAAATACATTCTTTTGGTTGAATTTTTTCTTTTATATTTATCCTTCATTTAAACTATTTTAAGTTTATAATAATATAATTTAAGTTATCAATTAAAAAATAGTTAAATATCATTAAATTACGTACAATCCGCAACAATAGGAACAATGTTGTAGACTATAAAATAAAATAAAGATTATTTAGACCTTATATAAAAAAATATCGTGTTTTGGTGCAACATCTTTTTCTTTCAATGAAAGCAGAAGGACGAACTCGTTATTGCCCGTCTTGACGTTAGTATACCATCAAAAATATTATTAAGTGTTGAAGTGTTAAAACAATACATCATTAGGCTCGTTATTAGCCAATAAAATATACATATAATTATTTAATTTTTCTTTCTACCCTTGAATTTAATTTAAAAGATTAATACAACAAGACGTGACCTGCATTTCTCTTCCCATAATCTTCCACACATTCTACTCCTAGCTAGTCCCTCATTTCAAAACAATGTCTAAAAATGCAGGTTCACCGGCACAATAATTACTTCTTGAACAAACCAGCCACTTCACCTTTCTCAAACATGGAGGTCAATATATCACAACCACCAACAAGTTCACCATTCAAAAATATCTGAGGGAATGTAGGCCAATTGCTATACTTTTTAAGTGTCTCCCTCAATCCATAGTTATAATCTTCATCCAATACATTTACACTCTCATAATCTACTCCTTCCTTTTCAAGAATGCCTACTACCTTCTGGGAGAATCCGCATAACGGCACACTTCTAGATCCCTTGATGAATGCAACTACCTTATTCTCTTTTACCAACTTGTTGACAAGCTCTTCAAGAGGGACGGTTAGTTGCACGTGACGACCAGGTGTTAATCGAAGATCAGCCTTCTTCTTAGGTTGTGGTCTTACCCAAGTGGCGTTTCCGGATTCATTTCCAGGTGGAACTTTCCCACTGATCTTTATGTATTCTTCCATCCAAGACTTCCATGCTTGGGTCAAAGATTCTCTGTCAGGTTCATCCACTACCCCAACCTATAAAGTAGCCAATTTCACAATGAAAAATTCATCATCAGGAAAGTAATATTTGGATATTTAGAGCATGGTGATTTTGATCAGAATAAAAACATTGCAAGAATAATTTTCCTAAAAAAAACCAATATTTTTTAGCAGACCATATCACTTACAGATACTGTTTGTTTGTTTGTATATTACATATGTAGATGTTTTCAACATTTTAGACATGTGGCTCGGGATGTGAGTTATACTTAGTGCATGTTTGATTTCCCATTTGAAAAGGCTCAAATCATGATCTAGATAAAAGCTTGTCGCTTTTAGCTTTTGCTCAAACCATTGTTTGGGAATTCCAAACACAGAACCAAACATGGTAACTCTTGGATAGATTCAAGTGTGGAAAAACAAAGAGCATGGTACTATTTGCCAACTAAAAGAGAGAATCCCCAAAAAAATTAGAGGTTACAGCAGCACCCTCTTACAACACTCTATTTCATTGGGTTCTGACGTCACTAACTTGTGCCAACTTATTGCGTTGAATAAGTCTCATTTGGCATTTGACAAGCCTTACTAAAAAGCCACTCCACAGAAAAATCAATCACAGCAGTATAACAGCACAAAACTCTCAATCAGGTACAGGTCCCTAGAATCTCTACACCAGAAACATTCGACCCTGGAAAATCAAACTACCGCGACAGAATTCGAAACACAATGCAAACTCGCTCCCAGCACACCAACTGCAAAACAGAATTGCGCTGACAAACCTCCAATGCACAGATGAAGATACAGCTGCAAGCAAGCAAGGCAGCAAGAATTAAGCCAAGCCCCTGCTAACATTGCACCATATCACCTCTGAGTCAGACTCACCAAGCAAACAAGCAGGGACACAGCCAACACCTGACCAAGCAATACCAGAACACACAAGGGCTTAACTCCCTGATCCAAAGCAAGCCGCTGGTTAAGAGAAAGGATAAAACCTTTAAACTTGCTCTTGAGAATCCTCAAAGCTAAAATTTCCGCCTCCTCCACCACCTTCTCCCAATTAAAACTTTCATGCCTAAAAACCATTGCGTTCCAAGTTTTCCAAATAGTTGTGACATTGGAATACCAAATTAAAGCCAACTTTTCACACCTTCTGACCTCGCACTAAGACTGTCCTTAATTGGAAGCCTATTTTGGATTAATCTCCACACTAACACCGCCATTTTTAGTGGAATAATCGAGTTTCAAACGTCGTCAGCTCACTCCATAACCACTTCATCTTCATTGCTTAGAAAAAGGTACGCCTCTTTAACTGTGTATCTCAGGTCCCTCCCTCCTCCCCACTCTCATCTATCATTCTCCCCCTTCGCTTTTTAACACCTGCAGCTACCTCTTGACATACCTCCACCAACTCTTCTTTGCAATGGAATAGTTTCCTCCTCCAATTCCAATTCACCACTCTTAATCCATTCTCCTCTACAACCATGACTGCAAAAGAGATCCCCCAGTCCAATGTTATATCATAAAGTCTCCTGAATTTATTAAATAAAAGTGTCACCATCAACCCACAGATCCGTCCAAAACTTGGTACCTCTCCCAGCTCCTATGACCTTTCTTAAATTTCCCTCGAACCACCCTGTACCACCAGGTCCCGGTATCAACGATATATACCTTAAATCCCTCCACCAAACTGAACCAGTGTTTCTTACCACCTTCAAACTATCACCATATCTATTAGTTAGAACCAAAATTTGGCATTTGTCTTCTAGCCCTAATTTCTAAACAAACAAACATAAGTTAAGTGCCAATGCACAACTTTGCTTCTATTTCCTAGTACTTGAAACCACGTTTCAATCACTATTCCTGTTTGAAATAACATTTTTAAGAATTTCCAGTTTCATCCATCAAGAATAACATAGTAAAAAGAATCATTTGTTTCTCTTTTATTTCAACTCTACTATGTTCCTAAAACCACCGGCCTGTTCTTTCCTTTCCTTATGAAATACTATAAGAAAGAGTGCCTAATAAGTATCCTTTACATTACCCTTGTAGAGAAATAAAGACAGAAACCAATTCCACTTCAGCATGTTGCTTTCCCTTATAACTAAAAAGCGCCTTAAATCTCTTTCTTAGCCTAGTTACACTAGAAATCATAACGTGGCTGATAGCCTTCATCATAGAAAATGAACTTAAATCACTGCCCATTTTCTCATAACAAGGAGAGGTCCTGTTTTCCCTTTCCTTCCATCTATGAAGCACAGATACTCCTTGGATTAGGCGTCGTGTCCAACACCAACACAACACCGACACATACGATTACATTGGTGTTGACATGTCCATGTCCGTGTCGTATATGTATCTGAGTTTGTGCTTCATAGCCTTCCATCAACATCTATTCTAAGTCGATTTTACAGATACACATCCTATGCAAGAAATCTCTCTTTCTTTAACCTTGAGAGAGTACATCCCCTCAATTCTATCCGAAAGCTTCAAAACAATTCAAGGGGCTCAATTATGCTTTGAAAAGACACTAACTAATAGTAACTAAGTTCGTAGAAATGGGAAGTGAAATCGTTGAAACTCAACAAGACATCATTAAGTTGCTCCCACAACGAAATTGGATCAAATTCAAAACAATCTCCATGACCTAACTCCGGAATTAAGAATGTGATTATATGATGCAATTTTTTTAGTTTTTTTCTTCCAATTCACACTTGAGTAACTCTTACTATTACACACCTATTCCATAAAATTTTACCAGCTAGTTGTATTTCAAAATTCAGGTTTCAAGATAGCAATCATACATACCCATGATATGTATAAAAGTTTACACCAATTCAAAATTAACTCAATGTATACACTTTGGAAATATATAAAAAATAAACCATAGCATCTTATTATAAACTTATTTTTGTTTAAATCTTATAAGATTTTAACATAAAAAATCAATGTAAATAGTTATTCAACATCAACAAAAATCACATTTATCTAAAATTATCAACAATGTAAGTGCATCCATACCACAAATTGTTCTAAACAATTATTTCATTTAATTTAGAAAAAAATAAAAAACTGAGAATCTTACCTTAACGGAGCCACAAAGCTCCGGCACCGATTTCCGGTGCGCCGAAACAGTAGCAGCAATATTGCGCGACAAACCGATAAACTGAAGCTCACCGTTTTTGTCATAAACAGCGTAAACTCCGGCACCCGACGGGAGTTCTTCTCCGGTGACTTCATCGTTTTCCGGTGTCACCGTGACCGGCGAGGTATCGGCGAGGTTTTTCACTGCCATGGCGACCAACCATGACTGAGGCTTTCGAGGATGGTAGGGTTTGAGGGAAATTGGGCGTAGGTTTGTGGAGGAGGAGTTGGGGTGGAAATTGAATGAAAGGGTAGGGGTAATTTGGGGAGAAAAAGAGGGAGAGAGGAGGTGTGTTGAAGAAAGGTTGATTATGTTAGCCATTGATGAATGGTCAGTAGAGTAGCTGAGAAGCATAACATAAGTCTAATGGGATCGATTATTTTGGATTAATTCCCAATCCTAATGGCTCAAAATTGAATTTTGAACTGAAGTCTAGTGTGGTACACGGTTGTACATACTAGTTTAGTTTGTAATTGGCTCGGTTTCTCACCAGCTGAGCCATAAGTTATTTCGGCTCATCTCATTCATTTTGACAACTTAGCCGACGGCACAAGATCAAGTCGCTCTTTTATGGTTATGATTTGACTCGCTTGTCTTAAGGTTATTTGGAAGGAAAGGAACAACATATTTTTATTGATAACAAAAGCTCAAGTATTCAACTGTTTACTTACATTGCTTTTGGTTATCATGACGGGTGGCGCAACCATCTTATGTGTTTGGGCATTATTCATGTTGTGTTTTTGTTTGATTTTATGTTGTGAATTTTGTGATTTTATG
>Ga0315913_1010543_pt1 | contig 10617 bp, 5 predicted proteins | sample MpolsnodulesMG_FD_207736 | JGI IMG/M metagenome (GOLD analysis project Ga0315913, IMG submission 207736) | Medicago polymorpha root nodule microbial communities from Los Angeles, California, United States - small nodules | ecosystem: Host-associated > Plants > Roots > Nodule | place: USA... | reverse complement strand
CTTTATCTTAGAGCTTATTCTTTAGGATCAAACTTAGATATTGTGCTTAACTAATAGCACCTACAAAATACACCAAAACAGTTTTACCCTTAAAATTAGGATGAAGGTAGTTACTATAATTTTATAGTGTTTGGAACATAATCTAGAATATTGTACCTAAGTTCTTTCCTATTTTTTATTGAGTCATAAGATCAAACTCAATAATGAACCACTTGACTTACTCGCGGTTTATTAAGTCAAGAATTGGTTATTCATTGACCATCCTTTGAACATTGTTGACTTCTAATTATCCCAAAATAGAACCATTTGTGTAAGAGAGTGTGTTTTATTTTAAAAATTGACTTAAATATGACTTTAGTTTCTAAAATTATCACTTTTAAAAAAATTCCTATTTGAATTTTATTCATTTTTAGTTTCTACACTTACCAAAAATAGTGTAAATTTAACCCTTATAGATAAATGGGAAAAAGAACACATTTAACCATTCTAAAATAATATAATGTATATCTGTGACCACAGGATATGAAAAAATTATGAGTTTTCAATTATATTTCAAAGCCTAAAAATAAAAGAACCAGCCATACTAACATTAATATATTACTAACACTAAGAGAGGCCATGCTAGCTAGGAGATTAATACTCACCATAAAGCATATGAAAAATAACCAGCACTCCACACATTTGCCTTTGAGTTATCCGATACTAAGTATTTTATATCTGAAGTTAGCATGTTATTGTAGCCATTTGTAGATATCTGGCTCCTCAAGTCAACGTACGATCTCTCGATGAATATGACAGCCTTGTGCCTTTCCTCCTCTGTCAGATGAATAGATTTTTCAACAGCCTCCCAGGGCCATATTTTTATAACCCCTCCTTCTGAACCCGACCACAGATCCCCTAGATCAAATCAAGAAAAAACAACGCATCACATTTACAACAAGCATGTAAAATCAGTTCAGATAAGCTTCTCAAAAAAACATTAATAAAAAAAGAAATATCAAATTGAATTTGCAACAACAGTTAATTTTTCAATCAACAATAGCTTCTCCAATGAGTTGAAATTATCTCCTTCATCTGAATTTTGCTAAAAACTCTCTATCTAACTCCTCCATAAACATCTATAAGCTTATATGTACCTATGTTTGTAAGTGAAAAAAACCATAAACTTAGGGTCTGTTAGGATTGGCTTATTTGAGCTTATCTATTGGGATAAGTTTTGTGAGATTATTTGGGAGAACTTATGACATTGTTCATAAGCAGTTTTCTGCTTATTTTCATAAGTTCTCCAAGATAGCTTATGAAAATAACTTATAGCTTATACAAAAACAATTTAACTTTATTTTAACTTTTGCCCTAGAAATAGCTTATACATAAGCGCTTACATGATAATCTCTTGCGCTATAAGCCAGAAATAAGTTGTTTATTATAACAGGGGCTTTATTTTAATGAAGGCAGAAACTAATCTAATGTTGCTTATCTAAAAAATGAAAAGAAACAAATCCAAATTGGACCTAAATGAATTACACATCATACTATTATTAGTAACCTATCCCTAAAGACTTCCATCGCAATCACAAGTAACAATACTAATAAAATAACATTAGCTTGCTTACTAGTCACAATTTCAAAAACACACAGTATACACTGCCAGTATAAACAGTTTTACACTGTCAATCAATCAATCGTATTTGACATTTATCACTTCTAAAGTCAGACACGTGACTTATTATGATGTGTTCACTGAAAAACTTGTTTGCACTGACAGTGTGTGACAATTAAACTCTAATGAAGCATAATGAATGTATTAACAAAGAATTGAGAATGAAAAATAACCATAAGAAGTGATTGTGATTGAAAGAACAGGTCCACGATGAGCTTGCCAAGATAATTTTTCATTAAAATCGGAATTCTGAGAATCCATTTGCCAACAGCGAATCTTCCCATCTCTATGTCCACTCCACACCAACCTATTCCCTTCATCCGCAACCAAACAAATTGCCGGAGAAGTCCAAACCGATTCACGAAACGGTGCACTCTCTTCATCACCACTCCTCACAACACCTTCTCCACCGTACCACGACGCGTATAGATCTTTAAAATTCCAGAACCGTAATCCACGTTCAGTCGCAGACCATAATTGCGACTCGGTCGCAACGATGGTGCGTAAAAACCGTCCAATCTGAGTCTCGCGTAAGGGATGAGGACGTAATTCGAGAGAAGGAGGACGGGAAGGGTGTACGGCGGCGCGGAGAGGAGGTTTGAAGATTCCGGCACCGCCGCCTTTGGCGATGAATTCAGGGAGAGGGAGGTGGTCGGAGATGGTGAGTTTGCGGTCAAGGAATTGGAGCATGCAATCGAGACGGCGGTTGGTGGAATGAATTGAATGGGAGGATGAAACGTCGTCGTTGTCGTTGGAAGAAGAAGAAGAGGAACGTGAATATAAGAAAGTGCGTTGTTGAGGAGTAGACGACAGTGGAAAAGATGAAGAAGCGTCGTTTTGGTGAAGATCCATTAGTTGAAGATCGAAACGCGCGGAAAGAATATAGGGAGAGTTGATTTCAGAGAGAATTGTTAGGGAAGAGTGAGAACGAGAATGAATTCAATTCAGAACTGAAAAATGGAAAGAGCGAGCGTTTGGACAAAACGTATGTTGCAGCTGAAAAAACATGTTGTGACGAACCACGCTGGCATACTTTATTTTATGCAACTGTAAGTCTGTGAGATAAGATTATTTAATTAAGGATATTTTTTAATTTATGTCTTAAATATGCACGTTTTCAGATTAATTCATTTTTATGTCTATGTCTATTCATGATGTAATTTCTTTTTGGTTCTAAACAAATCAGTGTAATTTATTTTTTTTAAAGAAAATATCAACAAAAAAAAACTAAATTAAAATATCGAAAATCGTTGTTGTTTCGTATCGGCATCAATGATGTTTTTTTTTAATGAGAGTTGCAGTCATGCTACTCAATTTATTGATTTGGTTTCCATCGGAAGAAAGTGAAAGAGTGTCATCATTCGTTATAGATTGTTTTTTGTAAGGATTATTATGGTTATGGATTACAAAGAAAAGTTTTTTTATTTTTTCACGGAGAAGTAGTTGATTATTTTGCAAAGGAATTGGTTGACTTTTTTAGAAGAATACTAAAAAAATAAAAATTGTCTTCGTAAAATTTTTGCTAGAATCTCGGCGCGAGATATAGCATCACTCTTTCTACTAATTGAGTACTTAATCGCTATCACTACCCTCGATATTTGATTTTTATTTTTGTTGGGTTGATAATGTTGTTTTGTTTAAGTGTTTTCGTTATTTGATCTTCAAAAAATTGATTATATGATTTATCTGTTTTAAGTTTTTTTAGAGAATTTTTTTTTACTCTTTTTCAAGAATTATCTATGTCAGTTATATTTTTTATACATATTTATGCGTTTTGTTTATTTATACATATTATTTTATAGAGTTATGAAAAATAAAGACTTCTCTTACTTAATTTATACAAATTTAAAAAATACACACTAAAAATCAAATAACACTATTGTTTGACATCGAGAATTTGATGTCCACCAAATATTTAATTTTCTTGTTTAAAGATGTCATGCATAGCATGTGGAAATAATTAAATAAATAGGTCAACTCTCGTAATCTTGACACCTTGGGTCGACTTGTTGCCTCCAACTTCAATTTTCAATCTCAATTGTGTGATTTTTTTTTGTCCTAATGCATTCATTCACTGCAATAAAAATTAGTCCTACATTAAGACTTTTTGATACACTGAATCGTGAATAAGTTTTCACAGAGCTAAGTTTGTCTGTAAAATGTAAATATTCTAGAAAGATTAAAGTTATGGTAAAATTATGTCTGTATCAATTAGGTAACCGTTGTTTATATTGGACCAAAATTTTATATAAAAAACATACCAAGTTCTATGAAATCAGATAAAGGCAACTCATAATCAATAAAAAATTATTTTGCTCTGATTCGTATCTTCTATGCATCTAATTTGAAATGAAAACCAGAAAACGTATAAGCCATAACTATAAAGTCATCACCGGCTTTTTTAGTTTTATAACAGCATTTATATTCATACTCCATTATCCAGTGAGAAAAATATTAAAATATATAGGTTATTGGATTATGGATTTATCTTCTACAATTTTCAAGAAAATTCAAGAGTTTATTTTTATTAAAAAAGATCAAAGATTGATCCTTGTTTAATACAATACCTATGCTCTCTTCGCTACATTAAAAGAAAAATTAAAGAAGACAATTACTAATGAGTAATTTAAGGACATTATTTATGAATATAAGGGATATGTAGTAAGTAAATTGAAAACTATTATTCGCATTGGCTTCCAATAAAATTTTATTATTTTTGCAGAAGAATATATTGCGTTCAAATCTCGTCATTGCAATAGTCTTTATTGCTAACATCATCCAATTATGGGATGGCGAAGATGAACACTAATATCGATCGCTTCTTCTCACCAATGAAAATGGTCATGATATCATTCTCTTAACCCATGAAATTTACAATATAGCTCATGGGCTTTCACTCTTTCCCGCTTCACCACTTTATCGTCTCTCTTATGCGCCATCCGCCACAACAATGTCAAAGTGTCGATAATCAAATCTTACATCAACATCACAGAAAAAAAACTCTCCTCTACCATTGTTCCATCCTTCCATGCCATTTTTTTTTTCACTATCACAATACCTGAGAAGATGGGAAGAGGGAAAGATGACAATGAAAGTGGAGACAAACAAAATTGCAAAAGCCAACATGGCATAGACAAGTCAATACATCCACCCATTCCCTTGCAAGGATGGTTATGTGTCATATTAGTCCACATTATGTTGATATTATTAATAATGAAATGAGATTAGTCTTTCTTAGTAAAAAAAAAATGGTGAAAGAATGTGGAGACGGGCAAATAACTAAATCAAATGTATAGTTTTTTTCAAGGAAAATCAATGTATAGTTGTATAGTACTTTTGGTTTTTTAATATTTATTTTAATTCAACTAATTAATTTAAGTATAATAAGCTGTAGCAAATTGATAATATGTGATTGAATATTAGCGTAAAACATTTTTACCTTGATAAAAAATATATATTCTTTAACCTCGAAGATTTAATTATCACATCAATTCTTGAAAATTAAAATATAGTTTTCTCCATACATTTGTTTTTCTAATGTACAATTAGTTTATAATTAATTTGTAACAAGCTTATTTATGTATGAGTGAAATTAGTAATAACATCATCAATTAACATTACTCTACCGAAATTTGTAATTTTATTTATGATGTTTTTTTTCCCTCAAACATCATGTTTTCTTAAGAAATCTTCCTCAAACGTAATAAAAGCGTGCAATTTTAGGTAAATTCTTCCAAGTTTCACAAGACATAGTACCTTACTGCAAACTTACATATCATGATACATAAATGTTTCCACCATTAGCTAGTAATAAGACACATAAATTTCCTGCATATTTACATATTGTGACCAAAGTTTTCACACAATACACACACATAATAGTAACAAGGGGAAAGGGGTTTTATTAAGTTATTTACATTTACATGAGAGAGCAAGCGTGAACATTATCATCATTAAACATGTTACTAACTTGGTCATCTCCACGTTGAGTAACATGAATGGTTCCATGCCTATCAGGGAGATTGTAACCATGTCTATAGTAATTGTAACTTTCTTTGAACTCGTTGGTTGTATCTTTGTAGTAATGACTAGCTGATGTGAAGTAAAGTGGTGGATTTGGGTATGGCCAAAATTCAGCCCTTTTTCCTGACCTTCTAACTGCCTTAAGCACTTTGTTCCTCTCAACATATCCTGTAACTGTTACCCTTTCCATCTCTAAGTCCACTTTCACCGAATCTATGCCTATTAATTAAACAACATATTACAAACGTTATACATGTGGAAACATTAACATATGATGTTGTCTCATGTTAATGATATGTGTAATTTATTACTAGCAAAATCACATTATGTAAATGGTGAATAGCCTAGGATTGAACACATGGAATACGAGGAAGCCTAAACATGGTCTTGCCAAATTCACTCCACCAAATGAGTCTGTTTGAATAGTTTCATAGATTAAATCAAACGGTTTAACTAATGACTCAGACGTGACATGCATATTAGTTTAGTCCCTTTTAAAATAATATCATTAATATAGTTAAATTTGCTTATATTTTGAAAAGGCAATTATTAACATTTTTTCTTATGTGTGAGATTGAACTTGATCAATTTATCATGATAGTTGTAGAATATGTTGATTGAGTTTTATTTTTAAAAAGATTTTCATAATTTTATCTTTGATGAAATCATGTATATGATTAAGAGGCCTAATTAATGTGATTGTGAGTATTCAGAGAATGAAAGAAAAATAGAGAGATACATTTTTTTTTTGAAGAAGCTAAATTATTCCACCTAAATTGACGTTGGATATAATCGAATCTGAGACTTCGAGGAGGAGCACACCCACAAGTCTCAAGTCAATATCACCAGACCAACTCAAGTATGTTTAATCAGAGAGATACATAAGATAAATATAGATAAATAAAATGAGAAAAATATATAGAGTGAGAGAAATTTAGAGAGACATACATAAAGATAAATAAATAAATAAATAACAAAGAAGGAATAATAGATATTTTGTTGTAGATAGAGTCACATCTTGTCAAATGTCACTTTCATCCTTTTATCAACAAAAAATAGACAATTTTCATCCAAATTTCTTTTCTTATATACCAAACCACGGGAGTGAATCCTTTGCCATTGAAAATAATCTAGTACTATTCTGTGGTGGTTGTATCCCCACCCTTATGTACACTCTTTTTTCTCCTTTTTAATGTTAAACACACTCTCTCTCATGTTTATGGAGGGCAACAATTCCACATGAGAACAAATAATGGGAGAGGATCTTCTCTCCCGCACGGTCACACCTTTGTTCTTACACCAAAAAGAAAAACCATCCCCATGATTTAAGAGGAGTTACTTAGTTTTTTTTTAATCACACTAATTAGAAAGTAAATAAAATTTGATCAAGTATTTACGTAATAATCGAATTCATATAAATGTGGTTATTTGAACTAATTAATCGTTTGAATTTAACCACTTGATTTGAGAAGCTACTTAAATATGATTGGATAATGCAATTTGAACAAAAAGAAATTGCGGATAAAATCTAAACTAATAAAAAGAATTTGATTGGATAAGCTAATTAACGGTGCTTTACCCCTGTAATATAGGTCATTTTCGGTTTTACACCCTGTAAAATATTTTTATTGATTTACCCCATGTAAAATATTTTTGTTTTGATTTACCCCCTAATAGGTCATTCAAAACCCAGAATTTCTGAAGAAAAAATAAAAAATTGGTTTTTGAATGACCTAATAGGGGGTAAATCAAAACAAAAATATTTTACAGGGGATAAATCAAAAAAAATATTTTACAGGGTGTAAAACCGAAAATGACCTATATTACAGGGGGTAAAGCACTATTAACCCTTTATTATTTTACTACTTTTTTCTAAAAAATAATTGAAACTGGTAAAAGCCTTTTCTAGGTCAATTATATAGATTAAAGAATTTTATAATATTTTATCATAAATTATTTGTAAATCAAATCATAGATCCTTGAACACTTGAGATATTTGAGAAACAAAAATTACCTTTAAGCTTGTAGATAGCGTTTTTAACAACTCTTTCACAACCTGTACAACACATCCTTACCTTCAGCTCAACAGTCTGAAACAAATGAGATCCACTTTCAGTTAATTGAAACTTAATTATCTTTTTTTTTAATAAAAAGTTGATTGAAACATTGATAGTCTCATATGGAATTCAATATACATGAAGGGCTATATTGGTGTCTCAAAATGAAAATTTATTATAACTTGGAAGTTAAAAAATGTACAAGTAAATTTTAATGGTGAAATGATCAACATAACTCATTCACGTTGAGTTTTAATATTATAAATTTAAATTTGTTTTTAATAATAATATAGTTATATTATTTGTTTTTAGCCCAAATAAAAATGGAGTCGTGTCGTGCTAGCCCTTTGCTTCGGGCCCGGCCACTATCAACAATTCCATATAGTTTTTGAAAAAATAATATAGTACAGTTATTAATTAAAATATATTTAAATATGTAAACTTAATAAAAAGTGATAATTTTTTATTAAAAGAATGATACATTTAATTAAAACTTTTAAATAGTTTAAAGTTTAAAACATGAGTTTAATTGATATTAAGTAGTATTGTAAAAAAAATAATTCACTTAAACCCAATCATATCATATCTTATTAAATAGATTATTGTGAAAAACTAATATATTAAAGTAACATTAAAAAAACTAAATGGGTTGATAAAAAAAAGGGGGGCTAGGATGAACTATTAGCCCACATAATATGCAATCCACTTATAAAAGGATTTGTCTCATTTAACTCATTTATGTAGTTGTGTTTGTCGAACTTAAGCAGATCGGATCATTCTATTTGACAACTCTACTAATGTAAACCTAAAAACAGTGATTTAAACGTGAGCTTCACAATTTTATTTTATGTTACTAATAGGCTTCACAATTTTTAGTAAAATAACTTATTTACTATTTTTATTTTGCAAAATCCACCATTTTATTGAAAACTGCGGGAGTCCACATTTAAACCTCTTCTATTTAGATTCATATTAGAGTGACACGTACATGTATATCAAAGTGATGAAAAATATAGAAAAACGACATATATATTATGCTGAATTTCATATACTCTTGTACCCCCACAAAAATTACTTTTTTCACTCTTCTACTCCTTGTTTGCAAAATTGTAAGCTTGTTATGATGGTATATATAGTTTTTCATTCTTACATTTTTTTTTACTTTACGGTTATTTTTGGTCAATATATTTGGAGATGATGATGATAAAATTTTAACAAGCTCTCTTGATAACTTGCAAAACAATCCTTTCGTTAAAAACAAGTAACTTAATCATACTTGGAGTGGTGTATTATGTATCTACACATACATACACAGACATAAACATTGATTAACAAGAACAAACCATATGGTACTAAGCATTAATTAAGCAAACCTGTAAGGAAATCGGTCGACCCTTCGGCATGTTGAACCTCTTATTGGTTTTGTGATTATTATTATGATTATGATGATGATGATGAGATGGTTGTATAAACCAACGATTTACAAATGAAGAGATTTCATAGCCAAATGTTCTATATAATAAGGAAGCCATGGTTGGTTGTTAATTGATGTACTAAAGAAGGAAGGAAGAACAACTAAGGAAGAAATCAAACATAGAATATATTCCCTTTAACCATTTGCGTCTCTTGAATGATAATAATATTTTCAAATCAATCTCTAGAGTTATATATACCACTAATCCGCATATGCCCTATTAAAAATATATATAGTACGAGTTAAAATAATTAAAGAGCATCATATTCTTTGAATACACGATATATACACATTATACATAGATATTTATTTATGAAACATTTCTCTCAACTAAACAAAGTGATGTTACAACCTCTCAAACAGGAATGGTATCTACAACGATTGAGGAAATGGGAATAACAAGTCTTGTAGGATATAGATGAGATTAAAAATATATTCTGATAATCTTCTTTTTACATATCTATCTATGAAAGTTATTAGACAAATGTGCCCAATTGTCTCAACAAAATTATATTCCCATGCAGCAGATATTCCATTTTGCAGTTTTTGTCTTTCAACGCCACCCACCAACTGTTTTTCTCCCATATTTAACAGGAACTACAAATAAAAGAATCTTTTTGTCTGCCTGCAAAAGGAGAATATTTTTGGAATTCAACAAAATATAATACAAGAAATACTATTTCGGGCAACACACGCTTAGTTATAATCTGATCAACACCTCATACAAATTTTTCCCTCCAACATAATCAAATGGCTTCATTCAGTTTTGATTTTTTGGATAGGTTCTACGCATACATATAACTCATTTAAAAAAAAATAATATTAGTATATAATAAACATTCAATCTCTTCAACTCAACACTTTACACAAATTTTTTAAACAGGACCCATTAATCACAGTGGTGGAACCATACAAAATAGTTTGGGATGGCCGCCATCAAAATAAACTAAAATATATAAATCACAGTGCATACTACACATTTAAGTTGTAATAAACCAAAATCGATCATTCAAAATTTAAACTACATAATATATAAAGTCGATCATTAAATACCTAGAGTGACATTTTACGCTTTCCGAGTGACTGAAAATCATCAATAATTGACTCGGAACTAATACATGCACTAATTTCCCTTTCAATATAAACTGACATGTTATCTGCTAGAAACTAATGTCTCATCTTGTTTCTCAACATAGGCTTAATAATTTTCATTGCTAAAAAAGATCTTTTAGTTATGGTTGTAGAAACTGGAAGAGTCATAATAAAACGCAACAACCTATCAATCAAGAAGTATTTTTTGGTTTGTCCATTGGCAGGCAAACATGAGCATAATTCTTGAATAGTTGATAAATTCTTCAAAGTTGATGATTGGCGAACATCAAAAAGGAAATGTCGAAGATGAA
>Ga0315913_1010540_pt1 | contig 10618 bp, 6 predicted proteins | sample MpolsnodulesMG_FD_207736 | JGI IMG/M metagenome (GOLD analysis project Ga0315913, IMG submission 207736) | Medicago polymorpha root nodule microbial communities from Los Angeles, California, United States - small nodules | ecosystem: Host-associated > Plants > Roots > Nodule | place: USA... | reverse complement strand
TGACTAATCATGTTGGGTCAACTTTAGAAAAATATGAGATAATATTTGTGAGCGGTGGTAGTTCTATTATTTTATGATATACGTAGGAAATGAATATTATAACTTAAATTGGAAGGAAGGCATATGATAATTGTCAAACAGCATTTCGTGAAACAGTCGCGAGCATATGTCTCGCGACATATAGCATAACTCTTAAAATTATGATGTAGATGGCATATATCATTAAGAACCAGATGTAAAGTTCCATTTATTTATTACGTATAATAAATGGCTGAATATGTTTCTTTAAGTACTTAGAGTGAAGTACTCTAACATGGTTTTTAGTATCGGTTGCCAAGAACTCAAATGTATGGTATTGTAAAATACACTTAATTAACAGAGTGGCGTAATTTCATTACCTTCATTCATCAGAACATAGAGTTTACATATCACCATCAGATAGAAAACAATAATATCAAGCACGGAGAAAGGTTGGTTTTTCCTTATTGTAAATTTATTTATTCCATTAGACATATATCTAGTTTAGTTTGACAGCAGGTACAACTCAATTCACTTCACCCTCAACACACACCCATTGGCCCACAAATATACCTACGCAGTTAATGTTAGGATTGATCTCAAGGAAGTGTGCTTCAAGTAGGTTGAACTTTTGAACGATGCTGGAGCAAGTTTCAGCTTCTGCCACAGCATGAATTGTGCCACATGTTGGGACTGCAACTGCAAAATTTACATTTAAGTTAGATAGGGTTTATAGACTATAGTCAGTTGGCCATTCAAAGCCTTTTCTTTTTTAAAGTATGCATTATCTCTAGCTTGTTTTGAATTTCAATTGCAGATTTACCTGTTGGTGTTGGTCGACTTTCAACAATAAACATCATAATGAGAATAAGTGAAAAAATTAGAGCAAAACAGATGTTAGTTGACTTGGCCATTCTTCTTGTTCCAAACCTTTTTAATTAATTATGGTTCTAACGAGTGAGTTGTGTTTTTTAGACTTTCGGGCTTCAGTTTATATAGGATCTATGAACCCAATATAACTATAGACAAGACACTATTGTTTTTGATATCATATGGCGTTGGATTTTAAGAAGAATGCCGTCTCTGACCAGCTTATACATAATGAATTAATTGGATATATTTTTGGCATTAGATTAGATATATTTGGGAAAAGAATTGTCGCTGCATATAGTAGCACTCATATTATTATGAATTTATATGATGTTTAATGTTAGTGGGGGAACGCATCTTATTAGCGGGTGTTTGCGGTGCGGTTTGGTTGACTTCTAAAATAAAATCTGAAACAAAACAATGTAGTTTGGGTTGGATCGGTTTGTGCGGTAGTAATCAAAGGCAATTCAATTTTTTGTTTTCCACATTAAAATCAAGTTAAAAAACTAAAATGCAACATATTTCTAGCAATGTTTCTAACGGTCTTTTAAATTTCACCCAACAATATTCCTAACAATATAAACCAAATTAAAAACATATGCAAAAAATAATATTATTTTGTAAGGAATGCAAATACTAAGATTTTTTCATTCTCTAAAAGTTCAAGTAACACAAAAATATTTTAGAAATAAAAAGTAGAGAAGAAACTTAACAAGAGAAAAAATATGTCATTTTATAGAAGTTTCCATTGAGTTTCTATGAGTATCGGTTTAGGTGACATATGTTTAATTAGTTTTTTTTTTCTTATGTTGCGGTTTGGTTTAGTTTGGTTCGGTTGGTAAAATAAAAACCGCAATCCGAACCAAATTATGTGGTTGAGTAAGAAAACGATCCAAATACATCTGAGCCAAATGCGGTTTTTTTGCGGTTTTGGTTTGGATTGATTCGGTTTGCAATTTTTCTATTGGATTGGTTCGGTTTTGAACACCCCTACATCTTATTACTATACTATATCCATATGTCATGTCACATGCGATGATGCTTTCATTTCTCTATATCTTGTGACTCTATATTGCACAAGAATCAACTATGAGAGTTTGTATATATTAATATTAAGACAAGCATGTGAAAATCAAGTGTTATTATTTTTAACAAACTCATGATTTACTATAATGTGTATATATTAATATCTACTTTAAATCTATTAACGATTGATATTGTTTACTTTACACTAAAAAAATGAGTTTTTCACTTTAGAAGAGCCGAATCTTAATTATTAAAAATAATTATTTCAATACGGTATGTATAATTGAGAACGGTGGACAAATTTTCACAGTAAAATAGTGAAAAGTACAAAATCAAACATTTAAATCAGTGAGAAGAACATGGTAACACGACATTCATGCGATAAGAGAAAACAAAATTAAAACAAGTTTAAGAAGTGCTAGATTGAAATTTGATTAAGATAGATGGATTATGCCTCCTTTATTTTACCAGGTGATGTTTGGAGATGCTGCAACATCTAAGTGCAGAACAAAATTCCATGTGCTTGTCAGCTATGATAAATAGAATGGTATTAAGATTCTTACTCCTCATCATAACATATATTTTAGTGTTTTAAAGAGTTTTTATGTCGTTTCTTTTTAAAGATTTTTAGAGTATTCCAGTGAGTTACTAATTGTCTTGGAAAAGTCTAATATTTTGAAGGCAAAATACTTTTTTAGTCTTTTAAATTTGACAAAAATATTGGAATAGTCCTTAAAGTTTGTTAAGTTTTAAATAAGTCCATTAAGTTTTTTTCAAATTTCCAACAAGTCCTTTATGTTTTTTAAGAAGTTTCAAATAAGTCCTTGTTGTTAATTTAATGCACCTATTTGAAGTTTTTTAAGTTTTTAAGTTTCAAATAGGTCTTCATTATCCTTTTAAGGACTTATTTGAAACTTAAAATTTTTAAATGACTAACCTGATATTTTTGTCAAACTTAAAGGACCAAAAGAGATATTTGGCCTATTTTGAATGAAGTATTTGTAAGTCTTGTATTTTCCTAACCACGCAACCATTTGGGGTGTCATAGTCTTTTTGATACAGACCAATGAGTTGATTCGATGAGGAAATACCTTGTGGATGTTAGGAAGGTATAAAGACGAGTCACGGTGAAGAGATGAAGTCCAAACAACTTGAGGAAATTCTATCACAAGTCTCATTTAAATGTGAAATGTTATTTTTCCATGAAAAGTGAAGACATCATGTGAAGAAGCTTGAGCTGCGCCCCGCGCATGAAGTATGTGCGCGACGAGCATGTTGAAACAATTAATCAATAGAAAATTCTTTCAAGACATGTGTGCGTCAGTGTTCGCGACACACACACTGATCGTTCAAAAGTACATGCCAAGGCAACTAAAGCGGCCATGTGGGGACATGCGCGATGCAGAATTAGGTCTATACATTGAAATTTTCAACAAAATGCAAGGGTTCTAGATTTTGACGATCTTGATGGATAAAGTGTGATCCCAATGACCTCAAGTGACGATTTTCAACTATTGGCAACAAGATTTAAGACTTTTTTTTTGAAGAAACAAGATTTAAACTTGTGTAACTCTTTAACCTTTTGATTATGTATTTTGTTACAATTATGAGTAGTTAAACTTATTACATGATGATTGAATGATGAATGTTTATGGTATTGTTTGAGTATGTGATACATGACCTCTATTAATGCAATTTGACCTATGTGTTTATTCATTATACCTGTTGTTAAATTACCTAGTATAAATAACAATCCCTGTAAAGATTTTTAATGCAATACACTTAATAATCAGCAAACATAAGTGGCGTATGTAATTTCATTCCCATTCATTCATTAGAATATATTACATATAAGATAGATAAGTATGGAGAAAGGTTTGGTTTCTCCTTATTGCACATATATTCCATAGACTTATATCTAGTTAAGTTTGATAGCAGGGTACAACTCAATTCACTTCACCCTCAACACATACCCATTGGCCCACAAAGATACCAACGCAGTTAATGTTAGGATTGATCTCAAGGAAGTGAGCTTCAAGTAGGTTGAACTTCTGAAAGATGCTGGAGCAAGTTTCAGCTTCTGCCACAGCATGAATTGTGTCACATCTTGGGACTGCAACTGCAAAATTTATATTAAAGTTAGACAAGGTTTACTATTATTTATAGTCATTTGGCCATTCAATCCAATTTTTTTCTTTCAAAGCATGCATTATCTCTAGCTTTGTTTTGAAGTTCAAGTGCAGATTTACCTGTAGGTGTTGGTCGACTTTCAGCGATAAACATCATAATGAGAATAAGAGCAAAGATTAGAGCAAAGCTGATTTTAGTAAACTTGGCCATTCTTCTAAACCCTTCTAATTAATTATGGATTTGATGTTGTAAGATGTGATTTTTAGACTTTTGGACTTCAGTTTATATAGAAGCTAGGAACCCAATATGACTATAGACACTAGTTTTTTGAGATACTTTGGCGTTGGATTTAAGAAGAATGCCGGCTCTGGGGCAGCATATATTGGATACATTTTTGGCCTTGGATTGGATATATTATGAGTTTATTATTATACGATGTTTACTGTTAGCCGCATCTCGCATCTTATGTTATTGCTATATCAATGTGTCGTGTGTCATATACGATGATGCTTCTACATTCCTCTCTTGTACGTGACTGTATATTGCACAAGAAATCGACTATGAGAACCTTTATATATATATATATATATTAAGTTGGTATCTGGTCCAAAGATAACAAATCCGAGGGGTCCATCCCAACTCCCATTTGTGAGACTCTATTTAAATTAGCTAAAGTATATAGCTTTGTATGAACCTAGTCACTTAGCCCACTAATTTTAACATAAGCGGGAATCGAACATAAGACTTTGAGAGAAACACGATTCATTGTCTCAATTCAACATCAATAGGCCAACCCAAACGGAGAACCTTTTGTATATGAACTATTATAAATAATTTTTTGCATAATTGAGAATGGTTGACAAACTTTCATAGTAAATTAATGATTTCAATTTATATATTATATTATGTGTCCATTCATATCCATTTACATTCCTATACTCACGGCGAGATTCAAGCTATTAAAAATGCCACAAAGTTGCGTCTGCGAAAGAGAGATCCGACCCAATTTTAATTAAAATATCTCCCCTCCCCTCCGTTGAATCAAATGGACCCTAAGTTACTAAGTTAGCAAGTAATGTTTGGAGATGTTGTAGCATCCAAGTGCAGAACAAAATTTCATGTTCTTGTCAGTTACGTTGATAAATAGAATGACATTAAGATTCTGTTATATCTAAACTATCATTGATTCTATTATATTTCACTCACCAAATGGCTCTAAGCGTTATGTCCAAGTGCCTAGGTTAGTTAATGTGTCTATTAAATGAACTAGTGTTTAAACTATGTTGATCAGTTTTTAGAATAAACTTTTAACATAAACATACAAGGGCTGAAAATGCTAAACATCCACCATACACATCACTTTTAACATAACTACTTCATATCAAATTTCACATGATCCAACATAAGTGTTTTAGCTCGCAGTGAGCAAACACAGAAACCATACACAAGGAACAAAGATACAAATCCATTACAATTGAAGGGATGAAATAAAATGAACCTGGTTTTTCTGGAGGTGATACAACACCTTCCTTTAGCTCCCATTTCCCAAAATATAAAGATGAAAATAAATGTAATAAAAGTTTTACAAAGATGAGTCAACCGTGTCTTGATCCTGTAAAGGCAAAAGGGAACCAATGAATAAGAAATATTCTTCCTCCTAGGCAAGTACAGGTACAACAAAGGGACCACGAAATTTGTTCTTTAACGTCAGTGTCCTTATCAATTCTTCCAGGGTTAGCTCATCTCTACTATGCTCTCCAATTCTTCTCTTGATTAACCATAGCGGCGGTCACATATGTTACAACATTGCACAAGACCTTGGAGCACTTAGCTTTCTTAGAATTTTCTCAACTTGTCTAGTGCTGCAGTAGATGTTGCATTTCGGCACTTAATTAAGTATGATTGGCTTAAACTAATACTAAAACTACTAGTTATTTAAACTAATACTACTAACCATCCAATTATCACGTAGTAAATAAAGCTAGGAAGATTAAATAACTCTTATTTCTAAGATAGTAAGAGTTATCCATTTGGCAAAGCGTAGGAATTCCATAAATGCATGTTACTAAATGTCGATTTTGAGAAGGCTTGTGACATAAAATGAGGGTTTTTGGAAACCATGATCGGATACGGGAGGGTGGGATTTTCAAATAGATTGACTAGCTAGTTGGATGAAGGCTTGAACATTTAATAGTTCCATGTCAATGTTGGTCAATTAATGACATTCTTACAAAGGATTTTCAAATTGGTAAAGATTGCGGTAACCAGATTCATTATCTCATTTTCTAATTTTGATATCAACTCAAGTATTAGAGAGGGTCTAGTGTGCAATACGGTTGATATTGGTAGTTATTCGAGTTATCGAGTTGACTCAATTTGAATACTTGGATTTTTAGAGGTTTTTTTTTCTTTCTACGTTACCCCTTCATGAATTGAGAGGGAGGTAATTTTCCCCTATCAAAGAAAAATCCAATTTTTTTCATCTTTTTTCTTATGATCAAATACCATTTATATTTTTAGAATATCAAACTTCTTCATCTGCTTCATTCAACATGTGATCTTCATCTCCTTTGTTCCATAATCCAATCATACTTGTTATTAGGAGTAAATTATCATCAATTCATCAAAGGATAATGTAGGCTTCACCATTTTGATTTTTTCTTACAATCAATTATCATTTTCATCTCAAGAAGATCAAACTTCTCCATCTCCTTCGTTCAACATGTAATCTACACCTTCTTCATTCCAGAATTGGATCATATTTGTCATTATGGGTAAATTACCTCGAATTTATGAAGGGGTAACGTAACGTAGGCCTCACCATTTTTAGATGATACATTGTTTGCTGGATAAAGTAACTGGGATAACCCATGAAGCTTCAAAACGGTGTTGCGAAGTTTTGAACTTATTTCGATTTCAAAGGTTCACTCCAAGAGCAAGCTTTATGACACCAATCTCGAAGATATATTTTTGGGAGTTACGATCTTATCCATTTATAATTTTTTTCATTTCTTCCATTTGAAGAAATAAAGATACAAACAAGTTTGAAAAAAATATAAAATAAAAATGATAGGATTTACTATCTATTTTTGTGTCTATCTCTCTCTCTCTCTCCAAATTGCTCTTTTTTTTTTATGCGGCTTATATATTATTTTTTCCTGTTGTAGTGTTCATTCCACCACTTTTGGTTTTTTTTTTTTTTTAATTTTAGTGTGCCGGTGGGAGCTAATCCAAGGAGATGTTCAACATTGAAGCCTATTGTGGATTCAATGAAGAGTATATTGTCAACTTGGAATGGAAATCAATTAGCGGCGGAGCCAAAAAAGTTCAGGTTGACCACTAAAATAAATTATAATATATAAATTCAATTAAATTGTAATAAAGTATTAAACACGAAGTTGAAATGTGAGTTTAAAATGTAAATTGTAAGGACAAAATCTTCTTCTTTTTTTTTTGTGTGGAGACTAAAATCAGATCGAACTAATATTACAAGGATGAAAAAGCTATTAACCATTTATTAATTTGTTGTAAGAAAAACAACATTTATTTATTTCATTACTTTCTTACACTGTACTTGTCACTTTAATTTGTGATTAATTGATCGTATAAAATGATTAATTGTGGAGAAAATTTGGATTTTTCTCATTGTACAATTTTTCAACAGAGCTTGTATTTTTGTTAGATTGTTGGCACATCTCTCAAATTATCTGCCATTCACACACACCCATTGACCCACAAAGATGCCGGAACAGTTGATATTGGGATTTAACCTCAAGAACAGAGGCTGTTCTATTGCAAACTTTTGAATAATGCTAAAACAAGTTTCCCCTACTTGCACACCATGAATTGTGCTGCATATTGGGAATCCAGCTGCAAAGTTTATATAAAATGTAAGATATTCGATTTTTGTTTAATTAACTATCATTTTTCATCCATAAAAAATGTAAGTTTCATGATGGAATTTATAGCTATATAACATTTGTATTTTTTTAGGCAAACATCCATAATCAGCGCCTTTTTTCAAACTACTATACTCCTAATTAGGGGTGGGCAAAAAAACTAAAAAACCGAATTGAACCAAACTAAAAAAAACTAAACCATTACTAACCGTTCTTGAACTAAACTGAAACAGTTCGATTCAGTTCAAAACAGTTTGGCTCGGTTCGAAACAGTTTAGTTTGGTTCAGTTTTACCTTATAAAATTCAATTTTAGGTTCAGTTTAAAATTCAAACATTTCGATTTGGTTCAGTTATTTTAAATTTATCAAACAATTCAGTTCGGTTCAATTTTCATCCCAAACCAAACCATCTCATTCCTACTCCTAATCAATAGATAACAATTAAAAATTCAAGCAATTACAAAACTATGCGTATTTATTCTAAATAATTATCACTTCCCGACATATATATCAGTGTGTAAGCTGGTTATATATAACTTATAACTAATTTCTCTTATCTTGTTTCTTGTATAGGCAGTTGAAATAAGCTAGAATTTCAATTAAGATTATGTTAGAAACTGTAGTTATAATGATCAAGTTATAATCATCAATTTAGTTACATTTTCACAAATGAATCAACATATTTAAGGTTTGGAAAGACAAACATAGCTCTCTAACTCTAACTATATCTTTCTATAAGTTCTCAGTTTCTTTATTGCTAATAGCACTCAACATATATCGTTGATTTAAAAAGTTATATGCATTATACCAAAAAAGAAGTTATTTGCGTGCTTACCGGTTGGTGTTGTACTAAACATCGTAATGAGAAGAAATGATAAAACCAGGGCAAAACTGCTAATACTAGACTTGGCCATTCTTCCTCTTCCAACTTCCTTTCAATTATTCGTCATCAATGTTATTGGTTGGGGGTACCTTAACCTTAGTTTATGCTAGTACATATGAAGAATTTATAGTATATAGGAAGAATTGTGTATGGAGACAATTTGGTACCGACGAATGGCATAGGATTTGAAGATGAAACTTATTGGCTAGTATACTTTAAGTCTCAAGTGGCAACATATATTAATTGGATAATTTTTTTGCATTGGTTGCTCCTCGCTGCACTATATGGTGTTTGTTGTTAGCGATGGCATTTCTAAAATAATACGACAACGCCTGTTCCCTCCGATTTATTTAACAAGAACCCGACATATACCATGACTAAAAAGTCATGCTAACTAGTGATCTGAGCAGGGCCGTTTTTTGAGGGAGTGCAAAGAGTTCAATTGAGTTGGGTCTCTCAAAATGATGGGTCTCAAGAAAAAAAATTATTGCTCAATATCCCCACCTCACTTAAAAAAGAAAAATAAATAAGTTTCATGTTTCAATTTCTAAGTAAAAAATTATGTTCCATGTTTTCATTTCTAAGTTAAAAAACACGTCTTTAGTAAAAATAATTGTTAATTTTGATTTTGGTGGCTAATAATCGTATACGAGTGTTATTTTCAATTTAAATAGAAGATTAATCTTTTAAAAAAATTGTGTGTTTTTTTTTATTATTAAGGGCCTATTTTTACTATGTGAGCCGAACCTTCAGTTTCATAGGGACGGCCTTGGATCTGAGAGCACTAGTTAAAGATGTCAAAAATAGAGAATTTTCATTAAAAACAACAACTTTTTTGACTTTTATAAAGTTAAACATTCTACTTTTTATCAATTTTCAATGCAAAATTTCAATATTAATCTTCTTAACCAATTTCTTAGGACACCGGTTATCATTACTATGAGTAAATTATATGCAAGAACTCACCAAATGAGTTTAAGGACTTCTCTTTCACATAATCCCCTCATATTGTCTTTCATAATTCCCCGAATTGCCACATTTCCCTTATATATTGATATGAAGTTACAATTTGATGAGATTATAAGTTATGTCATGATCCTTAATAACCAGGACTTACCCTTTTATCTAAATCAAACTAATAGTAGAACAAAGAGGTATTCTTCTATGGTCACAAAACCAAATCAATAATGTTTGGACATACACATAAAAAGATTCTCCTCAAAGAGGTATCCTCCTTATTATTAAAATAATACTTTTTTATGTGTGTGTGACCAAACACTGTTTCTTTGGTCCTGTGACCATATTAGAATTTCTCGTAGAACAAATGTCTCGTATGCGTGGATAATTGATCGAAATGCTAACAAAAATTGAATTCTTATATCAAAACACACTTCTTATTTAAACTTGATTTAGGGAGTTTTCAAGTTCTTTAGAGACCATTGTAAATTGACCCTCATAAGACTTGATTAATATTACTAAAAAAAACTTGATTAATAAAAATTTCACCCTTCTCCTAATTTTTTTTAGGCTTAATTAAACGTTTGGTCCCATAACTTAATTGTTGTTTTCATTTTGGTCCCATAAGTATAAAATTTTCTCGTTCGTCCCTCATGTACATCTCCGTCGTTATTATTGGTCCATTCTGTCAAATGTTATGTTCTCCCGTTAGTGAGTGCACACGTGGACAATCCCACGTGGCACGTATATAATGGTTATTTCCAGAGTTAGGTTTTTTTCCCTTCTCTCCTCCTTCCTCCTTCTCTCCTTCGACCTCTTTCTTCCTCCTTCTCTC
>Ga0315913_1010534_pt1 | contig 10621 bp, 5 predicted proteins | sample MpolsnodulesMG_FD_207736 | JGI IMG/M metagenome (GOLD analysis project Ga0315913, IMG submission 207736) | Medicago polymorpha root nodule microbial communities from Los Angeles, California, United States - small nodules | ecosystem: Host-associated > Plants > Roots > Nodule | place: USA... | reverse complement strand
CTATCATTTAAGAGATTGAGAAATCATCGATTGAATGAAAGGAACGACTCTTGGATCGTTTAATAGTGCGAGACATCGACGATTAAACGATACAATTGAGGTCACAATATTATTTGGACACGAATGATATTGACGAGGGATACGTGGTAATATCCAAGAAAAGCTAGAATCCATGCATGATCTTTAGGTTACGTGTGATGCTTGATTAAGGAACTCTAATCCTAACAAGTTTCACGCCCTATTAATCTCAAGTTTTACTCTTATAACATAGTTAACTAGATCTTAAACAAACAAACAAATTATTCTATCAACTTAAAATGATAATTGATGTCGAACAGTCCATGATATCACACTAGTCTCTGAGGAGACGATATATAAATACTTACTTTTGATATACGTAAAAATACTACATCAGTATGCTTACTTCAAAAATCTATAAATTAACAATCATTTTTATGAAATAAATAGCTCTTTGTTGTTATTTACATTTCAGAAAATGTTATTTCATAAGAAAAAATATCATTTCATAGTTTATAAAAGTCATACTAATTTTTTTTTACTTTTTGTTGTAAAAAATAGTCAAATTTTCTATTATGACTAATAAGAATTCAGAAAAATTAAATTTTACATTGTCGACGTTTTTGGTAAATAAGATTTAGTTATTAAAATTATAGGTGATAGAAAATAATTTTTTTCTTTAAAAACTAACTCATTTAACTATTAATTTAAGGATTTTGTGTACCATAGAATTTGCCTAATAATTATACAATTAGCGCACCACATAAACATATATGCACAGTCAGCATGCTACACAATGTACCACGTCAGCAAATATGCACAGTCATATGGGGGAGGGGTGTTTTCCGAAGAAAAAAAAAAGTTTTACAAGGATGCAAATCAAACCGAAAATTTCGTAGGGGTGAAAACCAAAAAATGGCCTATATTACTGGGGTGAAAAGCATTATTAACCCTATGTTAAAATAAGTGTTTGTGAACATTTAATGTTAAGTTGGTATGTCTAAATTCGCCGCTCTTAAAACTAGGCTTTATAGGTATATTATTCGGTCTTAATTTAAACAAAATTAATCGATTAATTGATTTATAATAGGGTTAATAGTGTTTCACACCTTGCAATATAGGTCATTTTTTATTTCTCCCACTGTAAATTTTTTTGTTTAGGTTACGTCCTTGTAATTTGAAGATTTTTGGTTTTACCCCTTCATGGAGTTTGACTGTACAAAATCGATGATATGGAATGATGTGGAGGGTTGGGAAAAAAAGTGTGTGTTGAGTTTTTTAACCATTGTATATGGCCTGATGCTAACGGTCCAGGCGTCCAACCAATCGAGGTAACTTTTGAATTTTGCTCTTTACCCAACAGAAATTGCTCGCTCCCAACTGAAAAGACAAATTTACCCTTGCGTGAGTTAACTCACGCATGGGTATTTTAGTCTTTTCAGTTGAGAACGAGCAATTTCTGTTTGGTAAAGAGCAGAATTCGTAACTTTTTTCTTTTAAAAAACCTAGTGCAACTTAGGAGATGTATTGGATTGGGATTTAAGAGATTTTAAAAGACTTTTTAATTATAAAAAAGTCTTGTGGCATTCAATCAAGACTTTTATAAAATATAAATAATCTTGTGGTATTCAATTAAGACAATTAAGACTTTTTTTACAATACAACAAAATCTGTTGGTATTCAATTAGGATTTCTCACAACTTATAAAATGTCATGTGGTATTCAAAAATCTAAGATTTTGATGGATTCTTTTATGGAATGGATTTTATGAGACTTTTTAGTTAAAAATGTGAACACAATACTCATTCAATAATCTCACAAAAATTTGTGAGACCACTCTCACAATTTTCTTTTCCGTGTTGTCCAACAAAATTCCATTTTCTCTTTAGTTTTCATGTGCACAAAGTAAGGTCCTTTCTAACTTTGTTCACCTTGTTCAATTAATTACTTCTACTTCAAGAATTTATTTTAAGATGACTCTTGTCACTTTGTGTATTATTGGTGATCAGTACTGTGAGTACACTATTTTTTATGAATCAGTACTATAAGCATTAACAGTAATTTTTCAAAGTATGTTAAAGTTAGAAATGAATGTAATAGTGTAATAGACGGTGTTGGAAAAAATAAAAACATCCTATAAGCATTCAGCAAAAACACAATTAATATCAATCCTTTGAAATCTTGATAGTCTCTTAAAATCTTATAAAATTCTAAAATATAAATACATTGAAATGCAAATTACAAATCTTGAGAATCTTTTAAAACTTAAAAATCATTGAAATCTTGCATAGTCTTTTAAAATCCACTAGACTTTTTCATCCAAAAATTGTTTTTTAAAATCCTAATTCAATACACCCCCTTACAAGTCAGAACAACGATAAGATATGTCAAAGTTAACACACCGGTAAAAAAAAATTCCTTTTAAAGAAACTAGTGGAAAAGGTCACAAAAATTAAGAGCCAAACTTACCTCCAATATATCGAATATTATTACCAGCTTACAACCTTTCATCATCACAACTATAGTAGTTTACTCTAAATGCATCATTCTCCTTCCTATTATACACTCAACTATATCAATTTTTAAAATGTATCAAAAATTATCTACATAACCAGGCGTCATTAAACGCATATATAAAAATAGTTATACACAGTCAAAAACTTTTGTATAAAACAAAAGAGATTTACCAACATTTTCATAGCAGCAGAAATAGTAATGAACAACATCTACCATCCTAGGGAGCGGGTGAAAGATAAAAATCAAGTTTGTAAAATTTGTCCTACCACATGATTTAGCCAACTATTGACTATGCACTTGCCTGATAAATATAGTAATAAACCTAATAATCCTGCACCATAACAAATACAATATATAGCAACAAACATTTCCATGAACTGGCGTATCCCTTCTCTGAAATGTGTTGATGGTTGACAAGTTCTCCAGCAAAGAATGGACTAACTCTATCGTTTAGAGGGTCTTACATCATCCTCTCCTCCATCGTCGTCATCGGAGTCATCTTTGTCTGACCTCTTTCTTTTTGGTGGAACATCAGCCTTCTCACCATCATCATCACTGCCACCTTCATCTTCCTCACCTTCGTCTTCCTCCACTTCATCTTCGTCCACGCCATTTTCCACAGGTTCAAAATCACTAGATGCTTCCTCCTCCTCAGCAACACCTAGAGGACGGACAAGGTACTCTGTTCCCAAATCCTCCTAAAAAAGTTTGTGTAAGAAGGTGTCTCAAATGCAAAAAGACACATAAAAATTGAAATATAATTACAGTAACTTGATAATATAATAGTTAAGCAACAAAATTGATTCAGATAACAAAAAAATTGTGTGGCTGGCTACACAAAGATGGCCATTTATGTGTTGGAGATCTTATAGCATAACTAAACTTCCAAAATCAAGTAATCCAAACTATCCCAATAAAGGAACGTGAAAAGGATTTAATTTTCTCTCCAACATTAGTAACTGTTAGCATCATTGAGACAATAAGATCCAATCAATGAGCAAATCAAAATTTAAAAGAAGGAAATATAAACGATCGAACAAATAATGTGTACTTGATTGATGAAAATAATTTCGGCAATTCTTCGTATTGAAGATACAATGGATATATGATTTAGTAAAAGTGATTTGAGTTAAAAATGGACTGATTGTAATAGGATTTACTTAAAATTACAAAATAGGTAACAGTGAATTGACACTAGAATAATTTTTCTTCATAGACATGGAAAAGTCAAATTCTAAATTTGAGTCAAAAGAAATTCTATTGCCAGAAATATCAAATAATAATCAAAATCAATTCCATATTTCTAAACTCGCTTTAACTTCTCACAAAAATTGAAATCTATATATTAGCAAAAAAGAAATAAATTGAAATCTAGAAACATAAACAAAAATCAAACATATGAAATTCCATAAAAAATAAAAAAAATACTTATGAACTGAATCTAGAACTCTCCTGTATCACAATTCACAAACAACTGGTCTCGATTGATGACAGATCCATACGGAAAAAAATCAAATAATGAAAAATTCACATGTTTTAGCAATGATACTCTAAGTCCTAACTTAAATCAGATTTTCAAAATCAGAAAATTAAATACAAATTCAAAAGGAAATTAAACAAATAAACCCTAACATTGAACTTGTTTTCACAATTAGAAAATTAAAAACCAAATTCAGAAAGGAATTGAACAAATCAAGAAAAATTAACGAACAAGAGTGACGAAACAAAAATCCAGAAACCAGATTTACAAATATTAGTTATCTACCTGTTCCTCTTCCTCGTTCTCCTCATCATCATCATCGTCGTCGTCGTCATCCTCATCATTGTCACTGTCATCATCGTCGTCATCAGGATCACCACCACGTGCACCTTCAGCTGCTTCACCATCTTCATCTTCATCTTCCTCATCGTCATCTCCACCGCCAGTACCGTCATCTTCATCATCTTCATCCTCGTCATTGTCTTCATCATCATCCTCATCACCTTCATCATCTTCACTGTCTTCTCCATCAACTACTTCTTCAACAGACTCAATTTCTTCATCATCCTCACTCAAAACGATAACTTCGCTTTCCTCCACTTGCTTCTTCAAATCCAATTCCTCTGTTAACTTCATCTTCCAAATCCTTCAAACCTTTCAAAAACTTAAGCAAAAAATTTCGGTAGGATTTCGAAATTCGAATTCGGTGTTGAAATCGAGCAAGAAGAATAGAGAAAACAGCGCCTCTTCTCTTCGCTAACACAGTAGCTGTGAAACAGATCTGAACCGTTGAAACGAGAATTCACGCGGATTGATGACGTGGAAATGTATCGGACAGTTGATATGAAAGGTTTTGTGTTTCAACGAGGATAGTGTGTTTGAGCGTTGCGGCGCTCGCTCTGTATTTTCGTAGTCACGTGTCTCACGTGCAACTAGAGTTAGGGTATTAGGGTTTTGTGGTTACTTCATCGAATATTCGATATTTGATTCTCTTACTGAATTTCGTTTTTCTTGATTGAAAAGTTAAAAAAATTAGTATTTTCGTTTGAAAGAAAAATAAATAAATTTATTTGAATTTTAAAATGACGTAATTAGTAATTAGATATTTTTACCTCAGGCAAGGTCATACCAATTTTTTTTAATAATGAGTAAAAACTCGTTTTGATCTATTGACAAAACATTGAGAACTCTTTCGGTCCCTTAGACCATCTTTATTTGGAGGATTTTAACTATTTAAGACCCGGTATCTATTAGGTACCCCCAATGGGGAGAATCTTTTTCAGGATCTTATTTAAGACCTCCACTTTTAAGCGGGATCCGCATTCTTTTAATATTAAAAAATTGAAATATAATGATATAAAGTTATTGATAGTTGATTAGTGGGTTCCATTTAAGAACTTTTTGTGAGTTATGTGTACACGTGAGACTTATTTAAAAACCCAAAAATGGATATTTCTATTGTGGATGCTCGAAGATAAAATTGTGACTTTTAATCCTCACAAAAATAAACAGGACATAAATGTCCTTAATTAAACCTTCTATGATTATTTTTGGTGACATGTGATGCTTTCATCCAACTAAAAAATATTATTAATGTTCAAATCTTATACCGGACTAAGAGTGTTGCTAGGAAGCATATGGCTCTATGATTATATTTTGTATTCGTTTTGATTAGGTAATAATTGTCTTCCCAGACTTTTATATTGTTATCATTCACTACTCTCTATAAGCAACCTTTCTTGAAAATCCAGATAGCATTGTATATACTGCACCCGGTGTAGCTAAGACTGTTGTCTATTTTGGCTTCACAAAAATGGGTAGGGTTTGATACAAGCCTACATCCCTGCTTGCTTGCTAAAAAGAGCTTCATTGAAGAGAGACATGAGACTCCCACTTATACAAGTGATTCTCTTTTGCTAGCTACTGCACCAAAAATTACATATTAGCCTTTCAAGCTGCTCTCCAAAAACAAACAAAAAAACTTTCAAGCTCATCACATGTGCCTCTGGGCAAAAGGAAACAACTCATAAGACAAATATTGAGGCACAAGTTTTACAAAAATACTACAACCGCGTAAGACAAACACATAATCACCGTAACGGGCCACGTTAAAAGAATGTTAAGTTAACGTTCTGAAAGCATAAATGACCTACTTGAGACAAAACATAGAAAAAGTAATAGACTTTCAACCAAAGACAATCTTCTTCCACGGCGGCTCCTTCAGCATGATGACACACATTGTGCGAGAGGGTGCGGTTTCATTGAGTCTGTCGAGCATCTTGTTTTTAATTGTGAGCTTTTTGGAACCTTGTGGTACCGTTTATATCAGTGGGTTAGTGTTTCTTTTATTGCACCAACCACGGTTTAGGATCACTTTCATCATTTTGAGAATTTGGTGGGGTTACCGCGATTTACATATCCTTTTCTTGAAGTAATCTAGCACGCTTGTATTTGGGTTGTTTGGAAGCAACGGAACAACAGGATTTTCAATCGAAAAGCTGCGGATTTGTGTAAATTATTGGATAATGCAAGATTTATGTCTTTTTTATGGTTAACGGCTAATAGGCTCACTTTCGCTTTCAGTTATCATGACTGGTGGCGGCACCCTTTACTTTGTTTGGGTGTTAGGGAGTACTCTGCTTCTTGTTTTTATTTTTGTTGCCTTTTAATGGCACTAGACATTTGATTTGTATTTTGGCGAGTGTTCTTCTCTTTTGGATACCTTGTGCGAGATGAATCTTTTGCGATGATTTATTATATTCCATTTTGGCTTGTTAAAAAAAATAAAAAAAGTAAATAAATTTAATTGAATTTAATTGTGAGGTAATTGATATTTAGATAGTCATTTATCTTCTAAATAAATTTTAATGATGAATATAGTTTATATTTGTTTGTATTAATCATATGGTTGCTAGAGGTCATAGTAATTCGAAAATCAATTGAGAAATAAAATCTGTTTAAGAATCATTTCACTCAAAAATCAAACTAAATTTTTATTCATTTATCTTCTAAATAAATCTTAATGACGAAAATATACTAGTTTATACTTTTTAATTAAAATAAAGTTATTTTTTAAAACCTTACTTCTATTTAGGGATGAGAATGAGTCCGACTTTTTTTGGGTTTCTCAACCCATTAGAAGGAGAATTAGGAGCCCAACATATTTTTGAAAAGCTCTTAATTAAAAAAAAAAAAACTTATCTTTTTATAGTAAAATAAACAGAGACCCTTTTTTGGACTACTAGACAGAGACATGTGGAACTTAAAAAAAAACAGAGAGAGAGAGAGATGACATGGAGTTTCTCAATAAAAAGACATTGTTTTTTTACCAATAAAAGACCCTTCTTCGATTAGTGATATTTTACCTAATTTATTGAAGAAATTTTACAAAAATATAAAATAAAGTGCAGATATTATACAAATTTATTACTACTTTGTAGCACACTGACGTATAAACTTAACTCTCACATCATTTTTCTAAGAATATTTTTTTATGTCTTAAAAAGGGAATATATGTTTTAGAGGAGTGTTAGCTATTCCCACTTGCACTTGTTCTTTCTTTGGATGAAGTTAATATGGACCCGTGCTTTAGAAATGAATCCTATATAAAATGGTGGGATTCACATTGATTTTGTCCAATGAAAGAAGATAAATAATATTTGAACATGACAACTTTTTTTGAAAACGTTATCTCTTATACTCACATCATGTTCTCATTTTCTCTTTTTATTGTTTTAACTTTTGTGTCAATATCTACATTTCTTTGTATATCTTGGTTGTCCCACAAGTTGTCCTATAAAATAGTTGTTCGAACAACATTCCTCATGAAAGAACGAGTGTTAGAGAAAATGATGCTATAACTCTTCATTTCTGTATGTAGTATTCACCAATGTTTTAAATAAATCAAAATATTAAAATAAAACAATACATGAGATTATTAGTTTATAATGATCAGATAATATAAACCTATTTGGGTTGTGGTAGTGATGTTGACTTAAGTTCTTAAAGTGTGCTCATCTTAAGGTTTAGTTTCGATTTTCTTTGATGCGAATTTTAGTGGGTTAAGTTCATACGCAAAGTTATGCTTCAACTTTCAACGGGGTCTTCGCAAATGGACTTGAAATGGACCCCTCAAATTAATCAATCCTTGACCAAATGTCAAATTTTTAAAAAAGTAAAAGAAAATTGGATAATATATCCATTTGACAAAATTCAATTATTTCTTTAAAGTAATTATTATTCATTCATTCTATTGAAATGATTGCATTTTTTATAAAGAAAAAAATTATTACTATCAAATATTTTTTAAATTAGAGATTGTTTATAAGTTTAAAAAATATATGAAATCGCCAAAGAGTTTTAACTTTACTCTCAAAATAATACATTTAAGAGTAAAGTTAAAGTTGTTTGGCGCCAAGAAAAGTTAAAGGTCCTTCTCCTTTAAAGGTCTTTCTCCTATTCATACTTATATAATGGTTTTTTGGCACCAAGAAATCATTATTGGAGTAGGAATAGGAGATAACAAAAAGGAAAATGAATACTTCCTCTTTAACAAAATTTGATATATTTGGTTTAAAATTTGATCTAAATACATGAACTTTCGTTTATCCGTTTGCGCTTAAGCAAATGTAATCACTTTTACTTTTTTATTGATCACATTTCTAAATTAATCCTCATCTAATATAAGTTTTATTTAATAACGACCTTTTATTTCCATGGAACAGTTCCTGTAAATGAGATTTGGAGAATGCATTTATTTTATATTGTCTATATCACAATAATTCACTTTAAGAATTTCATTTATCACATATTTTCATTAATAAAGTAAAATAAATACATTCATGTTAGCACAACTCAGTTGGTAGAGATAATGAATTGTAAAATGTATGTGTTAAAATTTAAACTCTAAATTCCCTACTTATTCATCTTAAAAAAATGAAACTCTAGCGATTAAACTATTTGATTAAAAAAATGTCTAATGAACACAAATGCAAATTAATAATATTTTTCATAAAGTAAACAGAAGTTTGATATTTGTTATTATTTTAAAATACAAGAAAGATATTTCAAGACCCTCTTAGAACGGTGGGTCTGCAAGTACAGAAAGCAAGCTTCGATGATAATGATAATAATTTCAAAAGAAGAAAACGGGTTTACCTACCATTTGTGTAAGTGTGAAATGCAACTGCCGTGCTTCAAAATTTGGAACTACTTTTTGTTCCTAATTTCTCAAGTCTAGTTATCTCAGATCTCTTACTTAAAATCTCAGATTTGAGCCTTGCAAGCAGAAAAATATGGTAAAAAAAAAAAGACTGTATTAAAATTGATCAACTATTGTACAAAAATAAAATAAAAGTGATCAACTAAATTCTTTGATTCTACACCAATAATATAATTATTAAAAAGATACGAGTTTAGTTTCAAATTATTAGATAGTAGATACATGTAAAAAGATAATAGATAGCTAATGGTCGATACATATGAAAAGTGAGAAGTTAAATATAGTATTTTTCATTTTCATTTTTGTTTTTGACCTAATGGTCGATACATACTTACAAAACACATATGATAAGGGAGAATATAGTAATTCGGATCTAAATCTAAGAATTCACATAAAATGCTATCGCAATCAAACCACTAACTATGCTGTAAGACCTGGATGTACCAAGTCTTTTTTCTTTTTGACCCAATGCGATGATGTACAAAGTAGCTTTATAATTTTTTACACACTCAATCATATATAAAGCAAAAATACGGTTCAACATGGCAGATATCGTATAATATAATAAGGGATATGAATCCTAAAAGATGATATGTAGTTGTACATTTTTTTAAGAAAAGTTGTACTTTAATATTTTTATAGACAAAAGTTGATTTAGAAAAACGTTACATATGTGGAAAAATGCGTACAACAAACTTTTTTCCTACACTATAAATTGGCCTAGCACATTGCTTCTAGGTACAATCAACCAATCATTCTCTCTTTTGAAAATTAACAATGACAAATTTTAAGCCTCTAACTCTTTGCTTATTCCTTCAAGTTATTCTTTTCTTAATTTCAATACCAACAATCCAAAGCAGAAGTACTAATTTCCCTTCAATGGATGAAAAACTATCACTCATAGAAAACACTTGCAAAAAAACACCAAACTACAATATTTGCTTTCAGTCTTTGAAGGCATATTCTGGTACCTCTGCTGGTGATGTAACAGGGCTAGCACAAATCATGGTGAAAGTGATGAAAGCAAAAGCAAACGATGGATTAAATAGAATCCACCAGCTACAAAGGGTTGGAAATGGAGCCAGGAAAGCTTTGAGTTCTTGTGGTGACAAATACAGAGCAATTTTGATAGCTGATATACCTCAAGCTATTGAAGCTTTGGAGAAAGGGGACCCTAAGTTTGCTGAAGATGGTGCAAATGATGCTGCTAATGAGGCTACTTATTGTGAGAGTGAGTTCAATGGGAAATCTCCACTCACAAAACAGAACAATGCTATGCATGATGTTTCAGCTGTTACAGCATCTATTGTTAGACAATTACTCTAGCTACATCGTTGCTTAAATCCTTAAACCTATATATGCTTTAATTATTATATGTTGTCTAT
>Ga0315913_1010533_pt1 | contig 10622 bp, 8 predicted proteins | sample MpolsnodulesMG_FD_207736 | JGI IMG/M metagenome (GOLD analysis project Ga0315913, IMG submission 207736) | Medicago polymorpha root nodule microbial communities from Los Angeles, California, United States - small nodules | ecosystem: Host-associated > Plants > Roots > Nodule | place: USA... | reverse complement strand
AAAAATAAATGGAGATTGTCCTTATTAAAGAGATAGACAAAAAAAAAATGTGGCCGATCCTATTATTAAATAGGTTCCGTCATCATTAATTACATTTAAGTTTTTTTTGTGTCTTTATCTCTCTAAATAGATGAAATGAAATGAAGAGGATCCTAACTCTAAACAAACCTAAGAGCATCTCTAGCGCTTTAGAACTTCCAATTTTCTATCATTGGAGTTTGTTGGCATAGAGTTCGAGACTGATTAAAAATAAATTCCAGAACCTACTTACCTGGATGGGGTCAATGGGTGATCAAAAAGGCCTGGCCTTGGGAGGTGACCTCCATTGCACTTAAGAGGGGTGCTAGCCTAAGGTCTACCCAAGTGGTGGAGCCTACATCATAATTAGTTGCAACGGGGGCCTGCGTTCGCTCGACATCTTAAAAAAAAAATCCAGAACCTGTAGAAGGAATTCTTTCTTCAAATAATTTTTTTTCTTCATAAATGATGTATATATATAATAAATTACAAAATGAGTGGAAGATGATAATCCAACAATAAGTTGCGTCTGCTAAATTTTTTAGATGGCAAAACTAATCTTTTTAAACATAACATTTATGGATTTAAGAGGTATAATATTGTTGTGCATTACCTTTTGAACTCTTATAGAAGGTCAACAACATCTTATGTTGTAGAGCTAAATGTGTCAAATACATATGGTATAAAAGCATGTTGCATGCATAAACACAAATGGTATAAAAACATGTTGCATTTTTTCATGTTTGGTCATTTGGTAATTTGTTTGACATGGCTTTAAGGGTTGCTTGTCCCACCATACAAACCCTAGTCTCCAATCCCACAATGGTGAAATCCCAATCAAATTAACAAATGCATGTTTTTCTACTACCCAACCACACATCATAACATTTGCTAAATTGTTGGCTTAAGTGTCGTCTTCCAACAAGGGGATCATAAAAGGCTTACAAGTGCCTCATTCTTCACAGATACTCCCGTCCGCCTGAATATATAAAAAAAATGACATCTTTAACAAAGTCATACTTATATTTAAAATCGAAAAAGTCTTTACAATTAACGGCATGGCACGTCTTAACGTAAATATGACACACTTTATCAATAGAAAATAATAAAATAATGAGACGATATTGGAGAATAGAACTTTATATGTGGCTTATTTTTGTCACCATTTGAGATGGTCTAAAGGGAGTATCTAATATTAAATATCGAGTGTTTCACCTTAGTTAGTACACTAAATTAAATGTTGAATGTTTCACTTAAACATTTGTTCGATGTTAATTGAATTGCTATCAGTATGGTTGAATGCTTGCGGTGAATAAATTGTGACCACGAACAACCTAACCCAACGTACTTCGTGAATAAGATAAGAGGATTGGCCCACTATACTAAACTGTATACTTAGTAACAAGAAAAAGATATGCGTAGGCAGGCTACTGTTCATATCACGGCTGTGTATAGATTCGGTTTATCATTGCACCAATTGGAGTAACGTCGTTGGAATAAGTACTAACTGCCATTTAACTAACAGAAGAATCAGAGTTAAAAAAATACTGTTCATAAAGCGGCTACACCAAACCAAAGGTGATTCCGGAAACCAACATGGCGTTAGCTTTAACGTAACTATCACACCAATTTTATTTTATCGATTTTGAGTGTTCTAAAGATATTACTAGTAATAGTTAAGCTAAATTATATTTTTGATCTCTTAACTATTTAATTAGTATCGTTTTAGTTCCTTAATTAAAATTTGATTTATTTTGGTATCTTAACTTCTCTCCATTACACAATTTAGTCATTTCCGTTAGTTTTAATTTAAAAACGCTAGGTTGTCTTCATTTTCTTTTGGAATTTTTTTTCGGATTTTTGTTGTTGAAGATGATGAAAACCTAACAATTTTGAATTAAAACTAACAGAAATGACCAAAATATGTAAGGAGAGAAAGTTAAGACACCAAAATAAATTAAATTTTAATTAAGGGACCAAAGCGATACTAATTAAATAGTTAAAGAACTAAAAATGCAATTTAGCCTAATAATTAATAAATCAAGAAAAGGAAAGGTTGTCTTGAAAATAAAAGCTAGCAAGTGGTACAATTTTTTTATCAAATAATAATGAACTTGTGTCTCCCATTTTGCAGTATGAATTGTAATGATGAAGGGATATTAAAAAAATGAAATTCTGTGCCAAAGGATTGGTCTTTTAATTAAGCTTATGTTAGTAGACGGTTAGATCGCTCCTCCGATTTTGTCTATACTAGCATAAGATATTGCTTTATTTATTTTTTAAGATGAATCACGAATTATGTATATAATAATACATTGTCTCTGACAATTAAACTATGTTCACTCTGTATTCAATGGTAGCTAATTTCTCCTCTCTTTAATTAGCAGAATAATCACTTACATTTATTTATAAAAAGTAAAATAAATATTTGTTGATATAACAAATTATTACTTGTATTATACCATGTATTTACGATAATAACTTATGTAAATTGTTATACTCTTATATTTATTTACAAAAAGTTTTTGGTACATATCTACAATTATTTTTAACATGTTGTTTACACCGATTTTTGGTAAAGTAAACTTCATTATCCATCAATGGTTTAGTACCGGATAATATCTTTTTGAAGGGTTCATTCAAGCCCCGCGGTTTATGATATCACTTCATGCATTCTTTAAGAACAAAATTATTGTTCTTTCTATTGTCAGAATTGCATCCAACATATTTTAATAACAAATTGTCTCATGACAAAGTAATAGAAAAATGCTTAAGTGAGCATGTTCAAAAGAAAAAGAAAGAAAGAAAAGATGAAAGGAAATGCAAATTGCAAAAGAAAGAGGAAAATAAAGCAAGAACAATTATATTAAATTGCAGGAATGTAAAGGGTGGTTGGAATCTGTCAATCTGTCCACTCCTAAACCCATATGCTCCGCGGCGGAAGCGTTACAGAGTTTTAGAAATCAAGAAACCAACCCATTGTTATTATTACAAACTGATATATATAGACCTTGTAGAGAAAATTATCACTAAATCATATGGTCAATATTAAAAGTAGAAATAACTTCCTATAACTTCCTAAGACACTAGAAAATAACTTCCATGCGCTAAGACATTAGGAAATAATCTTCAATGCACTTCAGCCTAGTTTCTCGCCGTGCGCTCCAATTGCAACTTCGAATTATTTCTCCTTTGTCTTTGGTCGAAAATGCGGTGTGTCGAAGTATATATGTTATTGGTCGAAATCCATTTGCACTTTGCAGCCTGTCGAAAGAACTCATCTGCCTTGTCAACAATAGAATCATGAGTTCGACAAAATATTTCATTTTTGGTGTTAACACATGCTCCATTCCCTCCTCATCGAAGTCGCCTTCCATCTTCCTCGTTGGCTTGACCCTGAAAACTTTGGCAACCGTATCTTCATCCGTAACGTCCATATCCACATCATCCCTCGAGGGCTATGTTCAGCAAACATATCGGGCTCCAAAGGTTTATCCGGAGCTCCCGAGTAGAGACCATAGGGAGGAGTATGCAGAGGCAGAGTTGGGGTTGAAGATTGCTTGTGGGATGGAAATGATGTATCAGTCGCGGAAGCGCGATGGGGCTGAAGGGAAGGGTTCTGCTTGGGAAGCATTTGGGAAGAGCTTGGAGAAAAGTGGTTACTTTGAAAGGTTGCTTCTGCTTCTGGGTTCCAGTGAGTATCAGAGGTTGATGCTTAATGCTCAAGAGTATTTTTTGGGGTTTTTTAATAAAGATCGTTGTTGTTGTTGTACTAGTGATTGTTGTAGTACTAGAAACGGAAAAGGGTGTGGCTGCCATAGAATTGGGTTGCTGCAAATTTGAGTGTGAAAATGAGTGGATTTGAGAATGAGGTGGGAAAAAAAATTCAGAGAGGTTAAAGTTTGAGAAACAAATAAGATTGAGTGGATTTGAGAAGATGAAATTTGATGGTGTGTGGATGATGATAAACAAACCCAGAAAAGATTTCCAGGAAAATGTCACACCTCTTTCTTTTTGCCTTTCCTTTTAATTTTGAATTTTTTTCTTTCTGATTTTTTAAATTTCTTTTTTATTTATTTAATTGATAAAATGATTATGTGGCATTTTTAATTTAATAATTAGACATGTGGCCTGCCACATAGGCTTTGACCGAGTCAAAATTGACCAAAAGACTATTATTGCAAAGGGGCTAAAATTGTCACTTCAAAATCCCAATTTTTTGAAACTTAAGATGTGAAAAATGCACTTTAGCCTAAATACTAACGTGGTAACTTGTATTATGCATGCATATAAGAGTGTAAGACGAAATATCTTCTTGAACACAATTGAACACGTTAGGAGGGGACAAAACAAGGATCAGACATCATATCTGCAAACGTTATGTTTACTACGCTCCTCGGAGACCATCACTGTAATTTATAAAAAGAAAATTCCATTCAACTGAAAGGATTTCATAACATAATAATTTACAGAGTGACAAGGTAGTATGGAGAGATATCACACAAGTAACATCCTATAATACTCCAACTATTTCATTTTCAACGCCAACAATGATAATATTAATAATCTTTTAGGTGTTTTCCCTTTAAATAAACACTATTGTGTAGACACGTTGGAACCAAAAGATGTAAAAATAAATACGGAGTAGCCACTTTCATATTATTTTTTTTTCGCTTTGTCTTTCATAGTTGCCACAATGTTCACCAACAGGCAATAACAATTAACAACATTATCTATTGCGGTGGTCTCCCCACAAAGATAAGGTTGTCATAATGTCTATCACTTGCCACAATCCTCATCCAACTTCAATTAAAAATGTTGTAAGCATGCACAAGATCAGGCATTGTCTCTAGCTAGTTGTAGAGGCCGTTGCACAGTGGATGAGGCAATAGATCGTTTAAATCTCCATAATAGTATACAAATAATTTCTACTGACGATTTATGGGCATAAAACTACTTTAGAAATAGAAAACAACGTTGCAACAGCACACTACTTGCATAATCTTTGACACAGGTCGATTATCAGCTATCTCCCTATAACTATTATGAGCTGACATTTAGATTATAAGCAAATTTAGTCTAATTCCTAAAACTTTACCAAAATATATAAGTTTCCAGTACAATGCAACCATAAATTGAACGCATAAACAAAAAACACAACTATAATAAACTGATTAAGAATATATATATCTGATCAACACTTGTGTACTCCAATGCAAAGTCAATTTCGGGAAATGCTACACTTATCAATTTGCCATGCATCTAACAATGACAGAATGTATTAATTAAATATATATATATATATATAATGCTACTCATTGTTTTTTAGGGTAAAATCAATCCTTGTAAACACAACGTTTATGGACTTAGGAGACATGGCATTCTTTGGCTTTTTGGATTGGCATATCTGAATTTATCTACAACCATAAACACTTATGAGACAATTTAAGAGAGCTTATGGAAATATCTTATAACATGTGTTGTTCTCCGCTTATTTTCATAATCTATGCAGGATAGCTGAAAACAAACGTATATCAAAATAGCTAGCCTATATTTTATCTTTTGTCTTGTTATGGAAATAGCTTATTCATAAATACTGATAATACGATGAACACTTATGCCATACACAAACAGGGTCTCCAACCAATTAGAGAACACAAACAATTGATTAGACAGATTGTAATCATAATAATCCAAAGAAATTCGAGTCTTGGTCCAGAAATTGAACCAGGGTAATCACCAAGCAATTGAGAGCAAACAATGATGAAATCACCCATAAATTAGTTTCTCCAAATGGGAAACCATGTAAAAAAAAAACCTTCGTGCAATTCAAACACAAGGGTACTAATACTATTCTACTATACATACATTCATAGATTAAATTCATTCAACATTAATGTTACATAGCTGGAGAAAAAGTTAAAAAAAAGAAACTCACAAGCTATTATAAAAGGGTGAAACGATTGTTGTTATGAAAACAATTCCAAAATCGTGAAGAACCTTCATGTTCTACAACCGAATCTTGACAAGTTTCAGGGTTGGACCGAACCGGTGTACGACAAGTAGGACACGTGGCAACCTTAAGAAGCCACGTATCAATACATCTCCGATGAAAAACATGACCACAGGCAGCGAGATTTCGACACCATTGACCATTACGAAAACCGTCCAAACAAACAGCACAGCGAGAATCGGGTTCGGAAACGGAACCTTTGGCGATCCGGAAGTTGGGGAGGTTGTTGATTTCGCGAGGGAGGAAAGCGTCGGTGAGAGATTGAAGACGACGGGTAGGAGTAGGACGGAAACGGAGGCGGTGGAGAGCGCCGGCTAAGAGGAAGAGGTTGAGGAGGAGAAAGGCGGCAAAACCGATGAAGAGGAAGAAGAGGGATGTGAGGAGAAGCATGATGATGGGTTTGAGGAAAAGGGAGAGAAGATTAGGGTTTGGTTTTGGTTGTTCGGGATCGGCATGGTGTTGGTGATGAGAAGGCATGGTTGTGGTTGAAATTGAAGGTTTGAAAAATGGTGGCAATAATATCAGAAGCTTGGAATGAAGGAAGGAAGGGATACGCGTAAAGTATTTGTTGTAGTTGCAAATCTAGCGGCGGTACGGTCCACGGGTTGGATTGGGGGTATTGTTTATATTTATCGTCGTTATCTTCTTTAAAAAAAAATATAATGATACAGAGTTATTGATATATAGTCATTCGATTAAGAACATAAGAATATGATTTGTTTATTTTTCTAAACAAAGGCTCGCATAAGCATCATTTGATGGACTTCCCAAGACATCACAATTAGATTGGCACCTCTTGACCGCCACCAACATTTGAATCACTCAAAGTATTATTAAATCAAAAGAAAATAAAGATACACTGATTTAAACTCAATATTTTTCAAAATTATTAAAAAAAAAAATTATGTGCTATTCATGGACCATCTTACTAAGATCGAACAGTCGCTAATATTGTGACTATGTGAGATAGAAATAAAGGATGTATAACGATCATTGTTGTTTACTTAAAATGGCCTTACAATCATATATGTTACATTTGTGATAAGAATGTCTGATTAATAGACACTGGTGTGATATAGATATTATGTTAGTTGTAAGAAAATTAACTCTAATTAAGGATGTCTTATTAATATATTAAGAATGTCTGGAATGTATTATATTTGTGATAAGAAAATGAGGTCCTCAACAAGTATAGAAAAACAAATGATGTCTAATTATCATTCTTGTTTATTCAAAATGGCTTCACAATCATTGATAAGATTGAATCTAACTCCATGACCAGGGGCGATTGCTAGTATAAGGGAGAGGCAGCCATGGCTACCCAAAAAAAATATTTTTTTTGAGTGAGTAGGTATATTTTTATATTTAGTTACCCCTAATAAAATATATTTGACTACCTCAAGTTTTATTTTAAGTGAAATAATTTTTTCCATCTTTATTTAACTTTCTGTCGAACTCCAAATTATTTAATCATGTCGTATAGAAACCGGAAGAATAACACCCAAAAGAGATAATAGGCAAAATTACACAATTAGTCCCTTAACTTAATTTTAGGTAACACTTTCGCCCTTTATCTTTTTTAAGTCACGATTTAGTCCTTTATATTATAAAATAACAACATAGTTATCCTTTTTTACGGAAAAAAAAGTAATCAAAAACTCTAAAAAAAAAAATCATCAAACTCATAGACAAACGCAAATCTTCATCATACAAGCCTAGAAAATCAAATTTCATTGAAAAAATCTCATAAAAAATGATAAGATATTGTCATTTTATAACATAAAGGACTAAATCGTGACAAAAAAAGATATAGGACAAAAGTGTTACTTAAAATTAAGTTAAGAGACTAATTGTGTGATTTTGCCTAAATAATAACAATCTTTGCATTATTTAATAAATAAAATAATTCAATTGTAGATAGATTGATTCACCTTGTTTAATTGATAGATTGATTCGCTTTGTTTTGACACTCTCGGTCTCCACAACGACAACAGAGAGAGCTTTCTCATCAATGAAAAAACTCAAGACAAAACAAAGAAACAAAATGAGTGATGATTTTCTTTCAAATAGCTTGGTTATTTACATTGAAAAAGACATTGCAAGTCAGTTTAGCTCAGATGCAATTACGGATGAATTTGAGTCTTTGAAGGGCCGCCGAGTTCAATTTTCATAAATAGCTACTATTAATTTTTATTTATTTTGTTGTAGCTTTTTTGGTACAATCCGCTATTCTACCGTGACTTTTTTGGTACAATCTGTTGTTGCCGCATTTTTTTTGTATAATCCGTTCATGTTGAATGAAGTGTATATTTTATGAAGAACATTTTATATAAGTAATAGTTATTGTGATTTTTTTTTTGCCTACTGAGTTAGATGAGTTTTAAAAAAAATTCTTTATATGTGGCCACCTCATGAAAATATTGCTAGCTCCGCCCCGGTCCATGACATAAGTCTTAGAAATGTCGATAAGATTGACCACAACTCAATCTATTTCAATGATTATCAAATTGAGTAATAGGAAATTATCCCCCGAAATTGTAAGTTTCGTCAATTACCCATTGTCATTAACAAAACTTCAATTACCCCTCAAAATTGCATAACGTTAGTCAATTTGCCCTCTCTGATAATTTTCTTCGTTAGTCAACATGACGTGACATTTGACTATCTACATGGCACAACCACGTGTGTGACGTGCCATGCCACGTCATAGTGGGTACAAAAAATTTCCCCCTTTTTTTTTTTCCAAAAACAAAATCTGGATTGTTTTTTCGGTTATGTGCAAATACCCCTTTGAAAATTTGCACTTATATGCAAAATACCCCCTAAATTTATATAATCAAGCAAATTGATCCTTGTGACAAAAAAAAAATCTTTTGCTCCCAATTTTTTTATCTTTATCATCATCATCATCAAAGACCCTTGTTTTGAACCATGTTGAAAGAATTAAGCTAGCAATTTGAGGCAGAAACCTTCATTACAGGGGTTCTACAGTTTAAAGGTTGTCCTATATTGATTGTTTAAGAGAGGGACAAAATCTTCATGAGCCACTTTTGGACAGAGCAATTCAATCAAACCGACAAGTTAAACTACATATATGTATTCCATCCATAAATTGAAAGTCAGAGGTAGGAAAATGATGTCTTGAAGCCTGCTTTGTGTTTCAATACCAATTTAATGTGATGTTAAAAAAATATACCAATTTTAATGTGTACATTGAACCACTATAAGCAAGAGACCCTTCTCTAATCATATAAAGGGTGGTACATTTCAATCATACGTAGAAGGAGTAAAGAATATGTTGGAAGATAGGGATAATATCTTAGATCAGTTACAAAAGAATTTTGCAGTAGGAGAGTAAAAGTCTCCCAATTACCTCATTGTATACTTAGTTAATTGTAACCAAACTCTAACTCAATTAAACAGTGGCCACAATCCATAGTTCTTTCACAGTTTGGTACTTTAGTCTTTCATCAAATTACCTACCAACCAAATTAATATACATTTTAGAAAATTGATAACAGAACTAAGTCAATCATTATAAAATGTACAAGATAAATAAGGGAAAGAAAATCTTGAAATCAAAACGACAAAACCATGTTCAACTTGTTTGCTTGATTCCAACATGGTTCAAAATAAGGGTCTTTGATGATGATGATAAAAAAATTGGGAGCAAAAGAATTTTTTTTTACAGGGACCAATTTGCTTGATTATTATAAATTTCAGGGGGCATTTTGCACATAAGTGCAAAATTTCAAGGGGTATTTGCACACAACTGTAAAAAAAATTCAGATTTTTTTTTAAAAAAAAAAAATACCCACTGTGACATGGCATGACACGTGGTAGTGTCACGTAGGCAGTCAAATGCCACATCATGTTGACTAACGGAAGAAATTTACGGAGATGACAAATTGACTAACATTATGCAATTTCAAGGGGATAATTGAAGTTTTGTGAATGTCAGGAGAGTAATTGACGAAACTTACAATTTTAAAGGTAATTGCCTGGTTCCTCTTATCAAATCTAAGTTCAAAGAAGGGGGGCTACTTAAACGGAAAGAGAAACTTGAATATCATCTACGTTGATCATGATCTAGTCAAACTTGTTCTTAGGTGCAGTTCATCACTGATGTGTGCTGCTTCCTTTAGATTCTGATGACAGTCATTTAGTACATGTTATGAGGTATTGTATATGTTAGTATGTAACTGTGAGTTATGTAGATAATTATTTTTATTTTTTTACCAAAAATAGACGTTGAACATCATATAAGAGCTTGTTTGAAAACTATTGTTTTCTACTGCTGCATTGCATGTTTACTAGACTCTACATTTTATAGCTTTGGAAATACAGTGGTGACAATGTCTAGTGATGCGAGAAAACAAAGGTAAACATGGAATCAATCAAACATTACATAATTGAGAGATTCTTTTAACATTTGAGTAAAAATGTAGTGTCTAAATTCATGTATGCGATTTTTCTTAGTTCAATTGTGAAGATCCATCAATCTCACCTCATGACCCAAGGCCTTCTTAAAGCCTTTTTGGATTGTATTCATTCTCCTTTCTAACAAAGAAATGTACAACTTCTTTAATGG
>Ga0315913_1010532_pt1 | contig 10622 bp, 10 predicted proteins | sample MpolsnodulesMG_FD_207736 | JGI IMG/M metagenome (GOLD analysis project Ga0315913, IMG submission 207736) | Medicago polymorpha root nodule microbial communities from Los Angeles, California, United States - small nodules | ecosystem: Host-associated > Plants > Roots > Nodule | place: USA... | reverse complement strand
CAACTTCACCCCCTTTTACAACTCATAGGCCCCCTCTGATTTTGACTGGGTCAAAGTTCAAGTGGTCACTCAATGGACGCCACGTGGCTAATTTTTGAATTAAAAATAAAAAAAATGACAAGTATTTTTAAATGAAATTAAATAATTAAAATAAATTAGAAAAACACCCAAAAATTAGAAAAAAAAGCAAAAAACTCAAATTAAACACAACACACTCAGTCTCTCCCTAACCTTCAATCTTTCCCCAACTAACCTTCAATCTACACTCTTCTCTCTCCCGCCGCGACGAACCTTGGCATGTCGATGAAGAGGGGTAGCAGCCGTTAAGCAAATAATAGTTGAATCGTGGAACAATTAGGATTAGCATTGAGAGCACTTGTTCCCATTCCAACCTTAATCTTCTCCATTGCTTCTGGATTCACTTCAGGTATGACCAACGAAACATTCTCATCCATTCAAAACGCAGAGCTATTATCAACAACTATGGTTCCACGATTCACCGCAATCGGACCAAACTCTTTACTGATTGACTCACCTGCACTGAAGAGAGCAATGTCGACACCGTCGAAACTCTCTACCGTCAGCTCCTCCACCACGTACTCTTTATCTTCGAAGGTCATGCGGCGGCCGGAGGAGTGCTTTGATGTGAGCATTTTGATGGAGCTGTATGGGAAGTCGCGGTCGTAGAGGACAGAGAAAAACTCTTGGCCGACGACACCGGTGATTCTAACGACGGCGATGGTGGGTGCGTTTTCTTGGAGGGACTATCAATAAAGAGAAAGGTGTTTTGGCGGAGAGATCAAATTAGCAATTAGAGTATTTTATGAGGAATTATTCTGCAGTTCAGTTGGGTTGAAGAGAAGCGTAATCAAAGATTTCTTTTGTGAGAAGAGGATCAGATTGGGAAGCAATGAGTTTTTGGACTCTAGTTGGAGAACCAATTGGAGAAGAAGAAAGGAATTTCATGGTGTTTCTGGGGTTTTTTTTAGAAGGGGATGATGGATGATGATAAATATGTGAATTTTGCTTTTTTTAATTTTTGAGTTTTTTGTTTTTTTTCTTTTCGTTTTTGGGTGTTTTTTTAATTTTATTTTAATTATTTAATTTCATTCAAAATATGAGGCGTTTTTTTATATTTTTAATTCAAAAAATAGCCACGTGGCGTCCATTGAGTGGTCAATTGGCTTTGACCTGGTCAAAATAAGAGGGGGTTTATGAGTTGCAAAAAGGGGTGAAGTTGGGGGGCTGTAAAGTTGTTTTTTTTTAATAGGGGGCCAAAATTGCTACGGAGCCAAACATAAGGGTCAAAAGTGCATTTTAGCCATAAAAATATGTTTAAGGAAACAATGCCTCAAGGGCACTTTTTATGTTTCATTTTGTTAACTCGCAATGCATTCAGTTGTGGACTAGGTTATTGATCGGTTGTTACCTATGGGTTTTTTCCTTTTAGAAATTCTCCTTTAAAGTCAATGAATAAAGTGTTTGGAATTTGAACCTTGTACGTACATACATTATGTAATGTCCCTACGATCGAATGTAAGGTAGTTTGTATGATGTTTAGTGAGACAAAAAAGAGAAACACAACCCTTAAAAAAATAACATTAATTTCTTCTAATTCCATCGTCAAGAAGATACAAGGCCGTACATATCATCTGAATTAAAGAACACCAACTGTTTAGAAAATTGATCTTTAAGCACTTCAATTTGCTCATAGACATGTCAAAATACCAAAATATTTCAATTAGGTCCAAATTCGTGTCAGGAAATAACTCTTGATCACTAATTTGTAGATCAGTTCCCCATTTAACCTATTTAACAAGTTATCCACGGTTCTAGTCATACGTATGGGATCTCTCTAATTCAAATAACGAGGTATGACTTTTTAGAGTGATTAAACGTATAACCCCCAAAAAAGAGTCAATGTACTCCATATATAAATTTAGAGATAGGTTTGTAGGCTGTTTAAAAGCAGAAAAAATGGTGAGAAATTGATTCCACCACTCCAAGTCATGCCAGAGTACGTAGTGCGTGCCGTGTGGGAGTCTTCAATTGATGAATTCAATTCAATTGCTAACAATAATAAACGTACAAGAAAAATTCTAATATGATCACGTGACCAAATAAAAAGTGTTTGGTCACACACATATAAAGAAATATTTTTTTAATAATAAGAAAGAAATTGATAAAAAAAAAAATTGAATATTTTAAGGACCATCATTTTGTGTGTGTCCAAACACTTTTGATTTGGTCTTGTGACCATGGAAGAATTCCTCTAACTTACAATATTCTCCTATTGTAACTATTTGGAATTGGGTGTAACAGGGTAGCCAATCCCATGTCTTGTGGTTGGAAAAACAAGAAAAAGCAAAGTGCATAGGAATCCAATTCCGAGTGGCACAATATCAAGAACCTCCTTAGTCTCACGGCGTGGTTGCGGGTAATAACATGTCAACACATTGTTGTCCCTTAATGCAACAGCAAAGAAGACAAAGACAGACAAAAATGCATGTACAAAGTCAATGGGCCTGATCTTATACTTGGTCAACTCAGGTAATATTGTACTATTGTCCATGACATTGGCAGGTGAATAATCAAATAGCCATAGACCCTTGAAGGTTGCGATGCCATGGTAGATTCTTCCATCTGATGCATTGATTGTATCAGTGAAACATGCAAGGAAGCAAGAGATTGCAAGCAAGATGAGGAGTACAAGTGTAAGGATGCGAGTAACGGAGTCACAAGCTCCGTTGTTTGTGAAGACTGGCGTGAGAATCTGGAATGCTAGGAGTGTTCCTGTGGGAAGTAAGTTAGCCAAGTTGGCTGCTCCCGTTAATGCTCCAGATACTGCTGATGATGATCCACCTGCATTAACATCATTAATATTATTGTTGTTGTCCCCCGCTCCTGATTGCTTATTGGACCGTCGTCGACGTTGTGTAACCGACATTGATCACCTTGTTTCAAGTACTGTTTTGTTTTATTGATGTGTAACATATAATATATATAAGGGAATGGATCATGTTATACGAATAATTTGCTTGTCTTACTGGTGTTTCTTGCTTCCACGCTGTCTCATGTTCTGCTCTGCTGTCCATTTGGCCGGTGGTGGGTTCAACAATTGAACTTAACGTGCCTATTTTATCTTATCAATATAAAATAATTTCAAAACACGAAACAGAGTTGTATTGTTTTCATTGGCTTAACTTCAACCATTTCTTTATGGTTATGCAACCAGGATAAATTGGTTGTTAGTTATTCATATCGTGCAGTTTCGTCACAATTATATTATATTAGTATATGTTCCTGCAATACTAATGCCCACATCAACAACTAAGAGAACTATTGATATTTGATTTAATTCCTCTAGTAAATTAAATACAATTGAAAATTAAAACAATCCCAAAATTAAACAAAGCTGTGGTTTTACCACTCAATCTAACACCATTACTAGTTTAGCATAATATTTGGAGCCCTCCACATGATATATTCAGGAATGTTGCAAGTACATTCTCATGTTTCAACGTTGGAGGCAATAAGAAATTTAAGTGATAAAAAGCACTCCATGTTTCATCATGATGGAAGAAAAATTGGACCTTGATTAAGAAGCCAACAAGATATTTCATTTAGATGGATTAGGCATACTTGTAGGGAACAATTCACTTTAATTTCTATCAATGAATTTGCTTAGATGAGACCTAGTTAAAATCCAATAAAATTATAGGGACCTAGGGAGTAATTGTTCTCATATTCTAGCCGACTCACAATTAAAATGTATTTGATCTCATATTGAAGGTCATAAAGACTAAAGGTTTAAATGATTTTTTTAATGAAAAATGTTAGTAGTTAGTTTTTTTTATAAAATGTTAGTAGTTAGTTTGTTAGATTAATTTTTACTCTAAGAGTTTGAGTCTATGACCTTCACCTCATTTTTCCTCAACTCAAATTAGTTGGGTTACCTCACTTAGCTTAAATGCATTTGATCTCATGTTTTCGTTGATTCATGATTTTATTTTATTTTTGATGATATCTTATTCATGATTTTAGTCTTCATAGTTCAAAATTCTAAAGTATTGTTTCCAAATTTTAAAATTTCAAAAAACTTATCCACCAGAGAATATAAAGCAATTATAACTAAATGATGAGGAAAAAAAATTAACAAAACATTTAACATGGTTTAAATATTCTTATTTTATTTTATTTTTGACACAATATTCTTATTTTATTGTGCTATCACTTTTTTTTTTAGAAAAATAGATAAAACGATTTTAAAAAAAATTGTAAAAAAGATACATAAAGCCTTATAAAAAAAATAAAATTGAGCTATATTTTTGTAATGAAACGAATCGTTTAAACTTGAAATTTAAAACGAGATCGAAGAAGGGGTTCCGACGGCGTCGCCACCGTGAATTGAATTGAAGGGTTCTATAAGTCGCCGTCGCAATCGAAACGCCTTTAAAGAATTCCTTCTTTCTTTTCTAGCTGCACCCCCTCAACTCAACTCAACTATGTAAGTGGTCGTAACTCGTTATCTTCTCCTCAAATTTCAATTGCATAATATTTATTTCATAAATTGCTTTCATTTTCCTAAAGTTTTTATTCCTTTACTTTCGAAACACACATAAAAAGCACATGGGTCTTGTGCTTAGTACCTTCTTTTGTGTTTTTTTTTTTTAACAATCTTGTGATGCACCAGTAAAAAAAATTATCTTTTGATGCAAAATCTTTATACTGCATTGTTTTTTTGGTGATTTAATTTGTTCTCAATTTTTTAGAGCACAAACACAGTGGTTGGTGGCATTTGATTTTGTTAGAATTTAGAAGATGAAGCGCAAACGTGGGCATAAGAAAGGAAGACCAAAGGGTAACACCAACCCTGTAAGTGTAACCCTTACAAATGACCAAGAAGAAGAAGAAGAAGAAGAAGAAGAAACCTCTGCTTTTGATATTGGTAGTATAGAAGATAACAACTCTGGAATGGAAGTTGGCACACCTTCTTCCACCGGTACCGATCAACATTCCAATCTTGCCAACATAAATCCTGATGGTTCCATCCTTAAGCCCGTTGGACGTGTTAAGGTGAAGCTCAAGACGTCTAAAATGTTGGACTCTCAACCCAATTCATCCGATGCACCTTCACAGAGTGATACTGATAAGAGTAGCCAGCAGCAACATGGACTGGAGAGACATGGTGTGAACGCTGACAAAATTGAAGATAGTGTCACTTCATTGCCTGATTCGAAATTTGGTGCTTCATATAAGAAAGCTGGTAGCATAAAAATTAAGTCTTCAAAGGTTTTGGGATTAAATGCTGACCAGACGTGCAAGCCTTTGCCGATTTCCTCTGAAATTATTCACCCGAAAGAAAGGAAAATGCCTCCGCTTAATCCCAGATATAATAAGCACGAATTGGATACCTCCTTAATGGTGTGTTGGAACTTTCGTATTGGTTTCCTTTAGTTTTCTTTTGTCCTAGCATTATAATGGATTCGGTAATGAGTAATTTTCTTTTGGCTGTTTTCTTGTGTTTTTTTGTACAGATTGTAAGGAAGGTAATGAAAATGGATGCTGCTGAACCCTTCAATGTTCCTGTTAATCCAGAAGCTCTAGGAATTCCTGTAAGTATTAACATTTTCAAGTAACTTTTTCATGGTATTCTTTTTTACCAGTAATTTACATCACGCTTACTTTATTTTTAGTTTTAGTTCTCATAATGTTTTCAACCTTTTCAGTATTAACTTAGAATAGATGCTGCTAAACCCTTTAATGCTGCAGTAAATTTTTGTTTACCTCAACTTCTAACCTAAACCTAATGTTTTTAACCTTTTCAGTATTTTGTTTTCTTAAATTGTTTTTACCCAGTCAATCATCTATTCTTTTGTTCAATAGCATAACTTTGCTTCACCCACCATGTATGAAAGCAAAAGTTAGAAATAAATCAATTTATGCTAGATTATTCTGTCATGCCTTCTGTAGAAATTGTGTGCATATTTTTCATATGCGTTCAGTTTTCCTCTTTCGTAGTAAGCAGAGATTATTCTACAAAGCTCCGTGACATTTGTTGATCCATGGAGACTATCGTCATTCTTTGTGAAACCTAGAACAAAAATGTTTTTTGAAAAGAAAAAAAAAATTTAGTTGTGTCTAATATCATAATTCACACGCTATCTTGAACCAGGACTATTTCGATATCATTGATACACCAATGGATTTTGGAACTATATGCAGCAACCTTGAAAAGAATGACAAGTATATGAATTCGGAGGATGTCTATAACGATGTACGGTACATTTGGGAGAACTGTTATAAGTATAACAATAAGGGTGACTATATCGTGGATCTTATGAAGCGAGTAAAGAAGAACTTTATGAAGTACTGGGCTGCTGCTGGGTTATACAGTGAACAAAAAGGGAGCACAGGTGAGACTTCCATGTACTAGAATCCATTGATGAAGTTTCATAATGAGTCATGATAATTAATTCTATTTCATCTTCCTCTTGAATTTTTGTCTAAACTTGACTAGACACTTGGAGAATATCTGGGAAGCTCCTAGCAAAGCAACCACTTTTCCTATTTTTAACTAGTCATAATCTTTCTCCACATATAAAGAGAATTACTAATGTTACGAAAAAATTAGGAAAGACGGTGTTCTACTTTTTCATGTATCTTGTGTTTATTTTGTATCTTCGGACGAGATGGACAGTGGTCAACTTTTGCATGATCTTCTGAAAGCAGATTATTTCCATTTCATGTGAGATACTACTCCGTGGTTTTCTGATATCGTTGGGGGCGTTCATTTATCTTTTTGGATCAGGCACTGAGAGGACTACAGAAGATATTGCACTTTCTGGTGATGGAAAAGCAGGGAAGGGTGGTCAGTTGAAGCATAAGAAAAAAAAGCATGGGTGTGTTTTCATAACTTCAACTTAATCTTATTTATTGCAAGATATTGTCATTGCTAAAGTAATATTTTTAATGGAAGTGATTTGAGAGTTGATATAATGTAAATTAAAAAAAAAATCTCTTGTTGGTACTGTTTTTGTTTGTATTATGATGATTTTAACAATACAAGTTCACTAATAGATTGAAGGTAAATATACTTGTTTCCATAAATTTGATATATGCCTGATAGTCTTTTTTTCTTGTAACTTATTTATAAATCTTAAATAAGATAAAGGGAAAGAGAAGCCTTTGACTTTTGGGAATTGCATCTCCTTCAGCATAAGTTGTCTAAAATGCATGTTTTGGTTCATTTGTAAACCTGGTTGATTCCTATGCCGATAATATATTTATGTCATAAATTATGAGTTTTATGACAAATGTTGCCTTTTTTGAAATGTTCACATGCTTGTTTTATCTGATTTGCAGAAGACACCATAAACATGATTGTTTATGTGCAATTTGTGTGCTAAAGCGCCGTAGGAAGGAACGGGAGGAGAATGACCGAATTGCAAAAGGAAATTTTGGGTCTGGTAGCGATAATCATTGTAGAGACTTCAAGCAAGAGGTATTTTAGTGATTTTTGCTTTATGTTTTCCATCTTTTCAAATAGATCCCTTGAAACATTGGAGTCAATTTTAGGGCATATATCATGTTTCTATGTGATGAGATTCTTGACTGAAATGATCGTTTAACAACATATATTTCCTGATTTGAGTTCTTTCCCCTGGTTCTTCTTATACACTAAATTAACTTAGAATAGAATATCACTGAACTGGCTTTGTATATATGCATTGTTGCAACCCACTTGGATTGGTCTATTGGCGTTGGCTTGTGGCCATGGAGTGTGCTCCTCTCAAGGTCTCGGGCTTTATTCTCCCCGGTGCCAATTTTAGTGGGCTATTTTGGCTTCTTCAAAAAAAAGAAAATATATATGCATTGTTGCTATTCATTATGCAAGTTATTCCAAAATAATGTTTAGAAAATATATGCATTGTTGCTCCTCTCATGATATTTTCCCGTTCAATTTCTGTTGCCTTCGGCAAAATCTGATCCAGACATTACATGAGGGTTCTTGCAAAGCAATGTTGAAACTGAAATACCTGCTCTTGTTTCTTATCATGAAATTCATTAGTAGACATATGGCTTAAATAATCTTGTACTCTATCTTGTTTCAAAGGAATCCATGCTTGTAGAGAGCCCCGGTGGGGAAGATTCATTGTCAAACACAGATGAATTGCTGGGTACTGATGGAGATGTTGATGATGATAAAGGAGAGGTGACGAAGATGGAGACTAGTGAGAAGAACCGTTGCCCTTCAGATGGGAGGCATGAAGTCAATGAAGTTGATAATGATGGGATGGAGGAAGAGAACCATGACCCAGAGGATGCTGAAGAGGAGGAGGAAGATGGAGAGGGGGAAAATGAGGAAGAGATTGAAATGGACAGGGAGAAGAGACGAATGGATGAAACTTTAAGGCATGGTGGTACCTTGGCAGAGGAATCGGAAGTTGGAGACACAGCCGCTCTTCATGATGAATATAAATCAACTCAACAAGAAGGACAAGCTGCAGTGGTCCAGCAACAGAAGAAGCACAAGGTATATCAAACACTATTTGATTGCTGTAATGATTATTTGCATATTTGTTGTTGCAATATGGACTTAAATGGTTCGATGTGTTTGTAGGAACCCCAAGATAAACATCAAAAAGCTAAGCTACTTGAGAGCTTATGTTCTGAAAACCCCATGCTTTCAAGTTTGTGTGGAACTCTCTTTCCCAAAAATAGTCAGTCTGTGTGGAGTGGTCCGCACTCGCTAATACACCAAAGAAAATCTGCTCGCACTAGTTCAATTCACGCGGCTATTGGGTTGTTAATGGAGTAGCTGTCTCATTTTAAAGTGTTCACTACTCCAAATGAGACTAAATTTTTTATGTTGTAGTTTTTTCTTGACAGATTTTAGCATTGTAGTTGATGGCCTTCACTTCTGAATGTACGATAGTCACAACAATAGTTAGAGCAATGGTAGATTTTGTAGATTCGTGTTGTGTTTTTTATACTTTAAATTCGTTTTATATTTTTGGGCTTAGATAATGGCACACATGCTACGTGAGTTTAATGACTAGGCTGTGTGCATTTATAATTTTTTTTTCTTTATGCAGAGTACAGTTATCTAATCATATCTCATAATTACTATGATGTCACTCCTACTTCTGTTTTTTTTTTTTTTTGTGAATGATTAGGTTAAGCCATGTACTCAAGTCTAGGCTCATACGGTTAAAATGTCGAAAATCCTTGGTTGTACGTTATGATCGGATTTGAACTCTGAATCTTTCATTTGTGTGTCTGAATTTTTAATGGTTATTGTCATTTTGTTTATCTGTATAAAAATAAAAGGACCTAAGCCCATGGAAACAACTAAAAACCTCTCAGAAACATAGTTTTAGCCGTTCAAAATATGCAAGTCCAAATAATCTCTCTTATGTATCCGATGAATAGCCTACATCAATGTCTTATGAGTAGCAACACAGCCATCCTTTAAGGACATGGATCTTTCTATATCCTCTACTTTTAGCAATCTTTAAACCATCATAGATTGACCAAAGCTTAGATTCAAGAACTGAACATAGATGATTTTTTGCTGCAAAAGCACACTGAAAATTACACATTATCATCTCTAAGAACTTCACCACAAGATGCCAAAGTACCATTAAGAGCAACCGCACCATATGTATTGAGTGCTGCCGCTCCAGCCTCCGGCAATATCCAATGTGCCACTGCATTGTTGCTGTCATTGATTTATTGAAATACCAATTGGTTCCTTCTTAACCATATGTTATCAAGAGTAACACAAAAATAAGAGGCCTCTAAACCCCATTAACAAAACCAGAATTTTTAAGTTTCAACATAAGTCACTTCTTTCAATCCATATGATCGAAAAAATTCAGAGTATAAATTGTAGGAACCTGAGCCAAAAACTCCTAGCTCTCCAATACAATCCCTAAACGTATGAAAATGATCTTCAGCATTGTTGTTATTACATATCGGACAAACATTATTTACTGTGATTTTTCAATGCATATGATTTAAAGAGTCATGTTAACCGGTGGCCGGTGCTCCCAAACACTGGTTAAGGAAACAAAAAAAAGAAATTTTAAATTGAAAAAGACACCTTTTTAATTTTGAAGAATGAGAAATGTTAACTAGTGCCCCGAAACATTGGTTAAAGAATCAAATGTAAAAAGTATTACATTAGAACTTGTGTTGTCAACTTCTAAAAAACATAAAAAATGTTATTTTTATTTTAAAATTTCCTTTTTTAGGTTCCTTAACCAGTGCTCCGGGGCACCGGTTAATATGACCCTTGAAGAATTGACTACACAATTTTCGGGGCATTTGGCTTTGATGATATTGATGTCTTTGTGCCTATCAATTTCTTAGCAATTCATTCTCTCTCATCTAAATCATTTATTTTAATCATTCATCCATCATTCTTATTATCTAAAATGAACTAAAGACACTCAATGGCACCAAAGCCAAAGGCACCCAAGCAGGGTCGTTTCAACGAATCCAGAGGCTCAATTCTGTAAGTGAAAAGAGGTTGTCCGTAATAAATAAAAACGTTTTTTTTTTTTTAAAGAACAATGTTCTATTTAAAAAATTTAAAAGATAAATACAAGGCGTCG
>Ga0315913_1010530_pt1 | contig 10623 bp, 5 predicted proteins | sample MpolsnodulesMG_FD_207736 | JGI IMG/M metagenome (GOLD analysis project Ga0315913, IMG submission 207736) | Medicago polymorpha root nodule microbial communities from Los Angeles, California, United States - small nodules | ecosystem: Host-associated > Plants > Roots > Nodule | place: USA... | reverse complement strand
AAAATCACTTTTTTCATTTTTAAGTGTTTGTTTAGGATTTTTAGAAAAATCATTTTATCAAAAAAATCTATTTTGACCCTAAAATGAAAAGCTATTAGGATTAGCTTTTCTCAATTTTTTTTTTTTCAAAAACAAGGAGGCAACACATGTACAAGTCAAAACTCATTTTTTTAAAAAAAAAAGGATTTTTATGGGTAGTATAGTAGGCAAACAAAAATAACTTCAGATTTTTTTTAAAATCTCTAAAAAGAATCTCTAGATTCTTTTAACATAAAATCTATTTTTTTTAAAGCTAAAACAAACGCACCCATAGTCTCACAAAATTTATGTAGATTGATAAGCTTGAATCAGCCAAACTAAACAGGCCCATTGTAAACTTTAATATCTTCCACTTTTTTTTTTACTTCCCATTTCCATCATTCATGTTTTCACTCTATAATTCGTCTTGAAGTAACAGAGCTCAGTAATTCTTTTGTCTCGTTGTAAAATGTGATTAATTTGTAAATATAAATGCTATACTTGTCTAGCTTGGTTAATTTGTTCTTCTGGACTCTTTAAAATTGTTTTTCATTGTTAAAATATATTGATTGCATCGTGTACTTCAAATTGATTTAAAGCGGTACTGTTAAATAGCAGATATTGCGGCACTATACCGCTATAGCCTAATGGAATTTGGACAAACCACCTTTGTCTGTGATACACTATTTAGTGCTAAAGGTTGTCAAATAGTAGTTATATTGGCGCTATAGCACTATTGCATAGCAGAATTTTAATAATCCACTGTTTTCTGCTATCCGCGATTGACAACATTTATGTTGAGGGTAGGAGGGACATCATTGCTTCAATAATTGATATTTTGTAAATTGTAGTTTTGTTTGTTTTCCTCTAAAGGAGGATTCCTCGTCAACTTATTCATTGTAATTTCTTCACTTTTGTAATTATATTTTTGTTAAATGCAAAATTAATATTTTCATTTGCTGTTTCCTTTTCTTGGCTTGGTTTGGTACAGGATCGTGTGCGGACTGAAACTTATAGGGAAGCAATCATGCGACATCAGAGTTTTATTGCTGGCAAAGTAATTTCGCTATCACACATACATAGTTATAAATAGTTTTGTATGCTTTTTGTGTGTTGATTTTGAGTGAACCATTGTGATGGAGAGAGGATGAAATGCTAGCTAGGGATGATACATTTATGGAAATAATGAAAACAATTGTTTTGACATTTTGATTGTTACCAAAAATTGGCCACAATTGTTCGCTTCAGGAGGCTATTACCAAAAAATGCCCACAATTATCGATTTGTGAATTCTTGCAATATGATAAAATTATTAATTGTTGTTAATATAAATATGATGCTTTTATTCATACATAATTGTCACTACAACTTTTTGTCAAAAAAGATGACTTTGTTCAACTCCAAGTGAATTAGGTAGTTTTCCGAACCATCTGGACTGTTGGGGTTATGTTATTGTACGGTTGATAGGCTAAATATATGCCACATATTGGAATAAAATCTAACTATTGATGGTTCTTAAATGAATTGCGCTCTTGCATGATTTTCTTTTTAGTATGGTTTAGATTGAAGTTTATTCTTGCTTTTCATGTCCCCCTGTCCTTCTACTGTTCTACACCATTCCTTGTGTTTCTCTCTTAAGTATTGTGTGGCTTCAGGTCGTAGTTGATGTTGGATGCGGTACAGGAATCCTTTCCATATTTTGTGCTCAGGCCGGTGCAAAGCGGGTATGCTCTTTCAAATTGATATTTTTATTCTTTTAGTTGATAATGGAAGAATGGTATTATATACTTTGTTAAACAATGTTTAATTCTTTTTTTGTAAATCCTTTTTCCAGTTTCCACCTCTTGCAATTTTTTACTTTCCTTACATGTTTTTATCATACAAGAAGGAATATTTCTTTTAGTTTCTTTATCAACATAGTTAGATAGATCTGGCATATTCTGTTCTATTGTTTTAGTTTGTATTAGGATTTATAGAGGAATTTTATTGAGTTTTAGCACCCGTATATTATTTATATGATCTGGAGTTGCTGGATGCTGTGGCTGTACCATTGATAGGTTGCTTTTCTGCTTTATGATTGCTTGAATTTCTATTCTTCTCTTCTCCATTGGTAGGCTAATGTTTATTTAAATTTTCTGTAGTTGACTTAAACTATTTGGATTAAGCCTTTCTATTAACAGTTTTTTTGAAGCCTCTGTCTTTTGTTTTCATAATGAAGCTTTTAAATTTTAATTTAGTTGTTCCAACCTATGGTTTATGCAAAGTGTTTGACAATTGACATGTATGATATTATGGAATTTTATCTTTCCAGGTGTATGCAGTTGATGCCAGTGACATTGCACTGCAGGTAATAATTTCAAAGATACAATTTTCATTGGTATAAGCTTTATTTAGTTAACATGAATAAAGGTAAAATGTTCAAGATCATGACATATTGTTTACAAGAAATTAACTCGTACCCAATTCACTCTGTCTAATGTTATCAACAACCAACCCGTATTCTACTAGATGCCGCTGGTTGCATGGATAGTTTGAAGCTGCTGGTCTGGGTTCTAAAAAAAAGTCATTTAGAGCAAAGTCTTCCTTTGAACCCACTTGTTACCAACTGTTCATGACGGAAGAATGGACTGGCTGAACCGAGCTCACTAAATAATACTAATAGAAACAGAAAATACAAATAGAATAGGACAATTTTTTCCTTTTCTGTATTATACTCTCCCCAGTTCTTGCTACCACACAATCTTCACATTCAATATGTCTTCCTCTACTTCTTTTGGTTGGAATATCTTTCTATTGATCTACTTTTATGTGCTGGAATTCTAGTCATATTGCCGTGTTTACTTTGTGCTGAAATTTGACTTTTATTTAAGAATTATGTATGTTGTGTTTGAAAGGGGTGGTTTTTCTTTAAGAATTGTGTAGCCGCCCCTACCTAGTTGTAGAAGACTTGGTAGTTGTTGTAGTTTTCAATATAAGGAGTTCTTTACATGGGATTTGGGAACTCTGAACTTATTTGTGATAATCAATCGACTTGATATCTTTCTTCAAACCTCTTCTTTTATGAGAGGGCTAAGCACACATAAGTTGATTGCCACTTCGTCAGAGAGAAGACCCTTTTTAGACACCATTAAAACATCTTCAACGAGCTCCAATACTCAGTTGACTGGTATCTTCACCAATCTCTAGAGACCTCAAATTGATTGTGTAACAAGTTGTATGTATAAGAAATATATGCTCCAACTTGACGGGGTGTGTTGACTGTAGTCTTAATCAAGATTATTCACTATATTTATTACTATTGATATAGTTTCTTACTTTTCCTTATTATGAGAGATTCTCCCTTATATTAATATATACATATATAAGGAATGCTAAGGTGACACCCTTTTTCAAATAAAAAAAAAAAGGTGACACCCTTTAACACACTCCTTAAACACACTCCCATATATTGGGCCACATCACTCACTTTTTTTAATTTTTGCTTGGTTACCGGTTTCTAAGTTATCGAGATTTAAAATTTTATTAATTTTAAATTTATATTTTTATTTGAAGGTAATTGTTCATCTTCCACTCTCCACCAAAATTTCGTCGGCTATTTTCTCAGCGCATCTTCTACACAATTCCATTGCAGAAACATTTCTTATGTAAAATTAATTAGTTTATTACATTAAATTAACCTAACCAGAACTATTCCCCAACCCCACACAATCACCATGACGCCTTGTTCGCGTCCATTGAGTATTGGTTTGAACAAATGGAAACACCCACATGTCAGTTGGGTTTATAAAGTAATAACTTTCAGCCGCTAATGGGATATGTTGCGAACATGAAGAAAGTCTTTGGTAATTGATATATCATTTCATCAACCTCTGCAATGGCCTTTGGCTGTCTTCCGTTCTGCCTCATCATCTTCTTCCCTGCTTCAGTTATATTTTCAAGTGATAATTAATTTAACACCCATCTCATTTATACATTCAATAATAAATGATTCTTCAATTGATTCAGCCAATACCCAGATAATAAATGCAAATTGATAATACCCACCATAATAGCCACTTCGATTTGTCTGAGAGAAAGAAACTTAGAAATTGATTCAGCTTGCAACATAAATGGTGCGCAGCACCACATCATTTTTTATTTTTTGATAAAAAGTGTTCTCAACCTGCTAAATCAGTTACCCGGTAAAGAGGGTGATGTGGTCAATTGTACAGACCCATTGCATGATGCAAGTCATTCATTCTAAATTATTCAAGTGACTTAACCTGACTTGGATGCCTTACTAGAATTTAGGCTTATGGCTTAAGTGAATCCCACGAAACCAGCTGGTATGATGACAATTGCCTATGTTTTTTAAGTTCTTCTCTTTATCTTTTATAAGTTTAATGGTTGAGTATGTTAATGCAAATAGGTTGTTTATGATGTTTAATAGCACTTTTTACTTTGACTTACTGGTTTCAATTACTTGTTTTCTTTTGCAAACAGGCCAACGAAGTTGTTAAAGCAAATAACCTTTCGGATGTTGTCATTGTATTGCATGGACGAGTTGAGGTTGGCACTTCTGAACAATATATGTTTTTCAATCATTGAAATATTCTATGGCTTAAAATATTGATGCGAGATTTGACCTGTAGAATGTCCCAACCATGTGAACAAAATTGATCCGAAAACTAAATAATTGTTATGCCTTATGACTCAATCATAAATTATTGAACTAATGATAAAACCAGCAAAAAGATAAATACAAAAAAATTTAAGGCTAATTAAACTCGTATTTATTCTTGAGAGCCAAACCAGAGCCAGAGAGAACAACAGAACACTAAAGGTCCAGGGGAAAACAGGAAAACTAAATCAGGCTTCACTTGCAGATAGAAAGCAGCTTGAATCTGATACACACCAATTAGCTACCTCAGCCTAGACCAGCATAAATGGCATGGAATATAGTAGCATCTTCCATAAACCAGGTTTCACTTCAAAGCTGGACTAACAGATCACTGAAAAATGCCCAAGAATCCCTTAAATTCAAAAACCACAGAGAAGCAGGATAATTGTTTCCTTTCAGTTTTATGTTCATCCAATTCCGAGCCTGCTGTTTTGCTTCTTCTACGATACCATTCCAGTTTTGATTCTTCAGCAATACCATCAACTTACGCGTACAATACCATTCCAGTTTTGCTTCTTCAGCAATATCATCAATTTATACGTTATTAGACTGAAACACCTCCTTATATTGAGTCTTTCAAATCAACCAAATACAGTAAACCAAACAATCATAAACCTTTGTTTGAAAGCCCCTCCTCACCGGATCAATTCTCCAAATTTAACCGATAATATTAGAAAATAGGAAAATTAGTGTGCATCATGATATAATAAAGTCTAGAATCCTGTTTGAATGTGTAATATTATGCTATTGGTCATGAAAATAGATAATCAAAATTCTAATTCATCACCCCCGCTGAAAAAAGATCAATGGCCACAAGGTGAATGTTAATCCAAACAAATATTTAAGACTCTTTTGTCGCTTACAATGTTTATTGTTGAATAAGAGAGAAAAGAGAGACATATGATGAAAACCGTGTGTCTGAATAGCACAACGGAAGATTTATTATATAGGAGTAAAGTAGCTTAGAGACTAAGCTATGATATATTTACAGAATGAATATTCAACATAATATTCTATCCTAAGTAACTTAGAGAGTAAGCTAAAATATATTTACAACGTAAATATAATTATTTACTATTTATTTATATATCAACAGTTATTATCCATGCAAATAAGTTGTGCTGGTGGGAGAGATCGAAATTTACAACAAATATAGAATATAGATTACAACAACTTTCTGCCTTAAAGAATATAACATCAATGTTATTTATATTTAGGTTCAATTTACTTAATACTTTATGTAATTTCTTCTTATCCTGAAATTTGTATAATTTTCCTTTGTCAACTTTGCATCCATGATCAAGCTTTATATTTACCTCATCCTATGGGTTTTGCAGGATGTTGAAATCGATGAAGAGGTGGATGTTATAATTTCAGAATGGATGGGCTATATGCTTCTATATGAGGTGCGTTTTAGGGTACTTTAGATTTTTTTGAGTCAATATATATTTGAGAAGTCGAAACAAGTTATCATGAAGTCGGTGAATGAAACCATAAATTAACCTCTGAGGGGACTGATAGTTTAATTACTTAAATGAATTGGAATTGAACAGAAGTATCTTTTATCATGATCTGAAAGATGAATGTGAAAATGCTTACATTTTTGTTGCATACATAATAGAACAGAAAAGTGACTTCTCATATTGTAACTGTAGCTCCTTCTCATACTGTAACTGTGGAATTTCTGCTATCACCAATTGGATCCATCAATTATGCTTTTAGATAACCACTAGTTAGATAATTGACCAAATAGATTTAGAAATAGTGCAACATTTTTTTTTTTCTTTCCCTTTTCATATAAGTAAATTTTACTAGATTGTATTGCATAGTTACAAAACTAGCAATCTTTTATGATAAGTGGACAAACAAGAATTAGATAAGATCAACAGTGTGTTAGAGAGGAGGGAGTAACTTATATATAAAAAAATATGGTAAAATAAAATTGAGCCTGGGATGGTTTGCAATTCCAGACGACCTATTGGAGCGTTAGCACAAGGTTTTGAGGTGGAGTGGAGGATAGGCACGATTTTTAGAGGAAAGGTCAAGAAAAACATTCAAGTCAAACCATTAGAGGACTTCTATTGAAATGGTCCTGTCACAAACCTGTTTGTTTTTTGACCAAACACATGACATGACATCACTTGATGTATATAGTCAGTCAATACCATCAAGTGAAAAATAAAAGGCGTTAATGTGATTTCACCCAACAGCTTAACTTTTAGGAATAGTTTGTACACAACTGGGTTTCAAAGTCTCATGAACAAGTGGGCTCATGGGTTTGATCCTTGCCACTCAGGCATCAACAATGTTCTAAATAAAAGTAACGGTACGGCAAAGGTAGGGTAAACTGGTACATTATCCATGTTCCTGGTCCAAAGTCCTTGGATAAGGCAGCATATAAAATATAAAATCTTTCATCCAAAAGGTAAGGTTTTGGAAGAGTTGCTTATGAGGAAAAGCTTCCATTGAATTACTAATTACTACTTAAATTCTTGTGATAAAAAGTTAAAGGCGTACTATCTCTATTGTTACCATCTATAGAAATGGGAAAGCAAGGATTGTAGTTTATTGAGAACTATCTTCTTTTTGGAAGGAGGAACCAAAATAAAAAACATATTTTAGAACTTTTTTTTTTTCTATTATATTTTTCTTTCCTTTTTTTCCTTTCAATTCTTATAATATTAATAATGTGATTTCACCCTGTCAAAGTGCACGACTACTTCACTTCAAGATGGGTCTGTTCCTGTCTAAAATTATACCTTGACGTCAGCTTGCTCTTTCCCATCCTTTCAGTACATTCACTTTTATGTTTTGAGATTTTATTTTCTTGCAGAGCATGCTTGGGAGTGTTATTACTGCCAGAGATCGTTGGCTCAAACCTGGTGGTCTTATTCTTCCTTCGAGTGCAACGGTATTTCTATTTACTTTCTCTTATAAGTAGATATATGGTTTATTATTTACTTTCACCAAAAAATGGAAAAGTTCTGACCTCTCTGTGTACTTTTCTCTAGTTGTACATTGCCCCCGTCACACATACTGACAGATACAGTGACAGCGTTGACTTTTGGCGCAATGTTTATGGAATTGATAGTAAGTGCACTGCTCAGTATTTTGTAAATAAGATTTCAAAATCTACGCTATTGTATTTTGTACAGACATTTGCTGAAGCTGGATTTACTTTTTACTGTTCTTTTCGCATTCCACTGTTTTCCGCAATCCACTATTGATAACATTGATTTGAATGTTTTTCAGATCCGATCCCGTGTTAACTGTATTAAAATATTAATAATTATTGTTTTTGGCACCCCGTAGATGCGTGAACTTTAGTCTAATATGCATGCAGGCAGACTGTCCTATTTTTTGAACATGTTTTTTGGCTAGTGAAATGATAAACCAAGTTTCTTAGAAATTTGAAATTTTGAATCCTGTATGTTGGAGATCCCCATATTGACTAGTGATATGGACGAGATGGTGGTTATAAATGGGCGGCAACCCTCACCCCATCAACTAGCTTTTGGTAGTTAGACTTAACCACAAACTCCTATGTTAGGGCCAACCCTCTTGCCACAATTTTGGGTTTATGTTAGACTAAAATTCTATGACTATCTTCCAAGTATGTTCCTTGAACCTTTAATGAGGTATTTATACTATTTCTAGGGTAAAATAATCCGTAAATATCTAATTTCCTATCTATTGCTTTTCTAATCAGTTTTTACTGCTGCTTTTGGTTGCAGTGTCTGCCATGTTATCATTAGCAAAACAGTGTGCATTTGAAGAGCCTGCTGTGGAGACGATAACTGGTGAAAATGTTTTGACATGGCCACACGTGGTGAGTATGCTAGTATTATTGTCACTGTTTACTATGACTTCTTTTTACTTCGAACGGATTCGGAATTACCTGCTTGTCAAGGTTATTTTTCATGCTTGAATTGTGTTTGAAGAAAGGTTGGTTAACTTGAAGCTATGAATGATGGTTTTCCATAATACAATGTACAATATATGATGAATATATGTATATTTCACAAAATGGTTGGAAGCTCAGTCAATACGCCATCTAGGGTTTCTTTTAGGACTGTTATAAAAAAAAACCAAATTACTCTACGAACAACCAAACTGTTATTAACAGTTCATAAACTAAACTGGTGTTTTAAGCACAGTTCACTAACTGTTGTAAAAAAAGACCAACCTGAACTGCACCATAAAGAACTGAACTGCACCGTCAAAGAATTGGATTCTTGCCACTCACTTATTTTCAAATCACTTCACTCATACTTGTAATAATTATATATTTATTTTTTGTGATCTCTCTAACTTGCGGAAGAATTTATTCTTCAGGCTCACAACACAGTATCATACTGGTCACTTGCAATTTTCAAACTCTCACTCTTCTTTCCCATTCAATCATTGTTTGCTAACAACAACCCTAAATCAGAAATCCCTTCTTTCTTAGAGATTAGGGATACAATTGTCCTGGAGTAAGGTATGTAGGGAAGGAGAGTGTCATGTCAAGAGAATTCACATATGGGGATTTTTTCCACCTAGCTTTATTGATCGGACTGAATGGATCATATTGTTTATTGATTTTTCAAACAATTGGTTTAATTTTCAGGTGAAAAAATGTCCATGTTTAAATTATATTTTAACAAAGAACATTTCTATGAGCACGGACTCTCACATTTTCTATTTTTCTTTAAAAGTGTTAACAGTTTTCTAACAGATAATTTCAGTTTTGCTCAGTCAAAAAAAAAAAAAAAAATCATTTTTGCTTGGAAGCTTAACATAGTTTGGTTCAGTTCTGCATATGTAAACGGTTCGCTGCTTTAATCTCAGAAGCGGTTTGATTCTGAAATATAAGAACTCGATGAACTGAACTCAAAGTTTGGTTTGGTTAGGCATAACACAGAAACAGTTTGGTTCTGCTCATGCAAACTGTTTTTCTATTCAATTCACTTCTGTTCTGTTTTCCTTCTAAACCAAACCATGCACAAGCCTTGTTTCTTTCCTGGTCCTCTAACATAGGGATGGAAGAAGTTGTGGAATAACAAAACATGAAACCATGTGGCAGAGCCAGGGTCTTGTATGTGTGCTGTTTAATATTTAGTTTATAAGGTTATTTCACTGTTGGCGATGGTTATTAAAAAAGCATGAGCCACTTCTATATGGTACAACAGCCCAAATATTATTTCCCCACAGCAAGGAGTAAACTATATTTTTGAAGATCCCACATTGACTAGTGGTTACAGTCACCCACAGGCTAGCTTTTTGAGTTGAGTTAGACGTAAGGTCAAAATCCTAATATGGTATCCCAGTCTAACCATAGACATGTTAGGCCGCCATTCATTATCGGGGAACCAGCAGATGTCATGTGCATTAGGGAGTATGTTGGAGATTCCAATTGACGATGATATGGACAAACTAACTGTTATAAGCGGGTGGCAACCCTCACCCTACAAACTAGATTTTGGGTCGGGTTAGCCCAATATGTCCCTTTGCCTGATTTGATATCAGAGAGATGTCTGAGCTAGCATGGTTCTAATGTTTGGAAATTACAGATACTGGAATTTAAATGAAACAGAATTGTAAGAAAAGGGAGGTAATACATGTGTCTCTTCCTCCCAACCATGGCAGTCAAGATTGCAAGCGGGTGTGCGAGATCATACGCTCAACCTTATGAGGCTTTTGCTCCTCTGCGATTCCAATAAGTTGCAGAATTGGAAATATGCAGGATTGGGCAGGCTGCCGGGAAAAGTGTGGGCTTGGTCATGTTTATGATCCTTGAAGTGTTAGGATTTTGGGTTTCTTTTATAAAAAAAATTAGGTTCTGTCCGTGACCTGGTTTTTAACTATCACAACCTATCTTCTATTTTGGATGTCATTTTACTCCGCCCTCTACTCTCATGACACCGGCACATAGTGTCACATATTTTTGGCCATTTCTGCCGCAT
>Ga0315913_1010523_pt1 | contig 10628 bp, 9 predicted proteins | sample MpolsnodulesMG_FD_207736 | JGI IMG/M metagenome (GOLD analysis project Ga0315913, IMG submission 207736) | Medicago polymorpha root nodule microbial communities from Los Angeles, California, United States - small nodules | ecosystem: Host-associated > Plants > Roots > Nodule | place: USA... | reverse complement strand
GGGGTATTAGAGTAAAATTAACCATTAGGGTTAGGTTAAAATTATGGCAAACATTTGATTTCGGGTTGACTTTAATAAATAAGAGATAAGGCAGATTTGTTTTGTTCAAAAAAATAGGAGATTAGGTGTGATTTTGTTGAGAAGGAAAAAATAGGATTAATAATTAAACAGGGGTATTAGAGTAAAATTAACCATTAGGGTTATGTTAAAATTAGGGCAAACATTTGCTTCCGGGTTAACTTTAATAAATAAGAGATAAGGCAGATTTGTTTTGTTCAAAAAAAATAGGAGGTTAAGTGTGATTTTGTTGAGAAGGAAAAAATAGGGTTAATAATTAAACAGGGGTATTAGAGTAAAATTAACAATTAGGGTTAGGTTAAAATTAGGGTAAACATTTGCTTCCGGGTTAACTTTAATAAATAAAATTTATTAATTTTGTTAAGTCTTAACCTAATTTTTTTCCTGCACTAATTCTTTATTAGGTTTGGAACAACTCAATCCTGAAATATTAGCTCTAAATAATGGTAATCCTCAACCCTAAAATTTTGGCTCTAAATTTGCATAACTAGATTGTAATAGACTGTAATATATAAAAGTAAAGTATAACAGATTAAATAATTGGTATCCCGTGGTATAAATATTACTTTTGTTTCTTTAAATTTGTTCCAATCAAAATAATCTTTCTTTACCATAGCCTATCTTTATTCTGTGAGGACTAAAAAGAACAGCAAAAATAACAAATGTAATAAACACTGATGTTTTGGATATATTCAATTTCTTCTATAGATTCTATTTGAATGCTATAAGATTTGTTCATGAATGTAAAAAAAACGTATTGAATATGAAGTCAGAATATAGATTTATGGTTTATGTAAAAAAAAAAAAGAATAGAGATTTATGCTACTTGGAGAAATTGAATTGATTTTCTAGGCAAGCAAACTTATCATTTCATTAAGAATAAAATCATGAATACAACTTGTACCAAAAAAAAAAAAATCATGAATACAACTAGGTATAGTCTCATAAACTTGCCTCCTAGTAAGCTCTACTATTATTATTATTATTATTATTATTATTATTATTATTATTATTACCCCAAATTTTGCCACGCAAGAAACAACACCTCTATAAAAAGCAAAGGTCAAGGCTATTTTACAGTAAGAAATAGGCTCACTTGATGCTAAATACTCAATGCAGAAAATTTCTCTTTTATTATTAGAATCGTAATAAAACTGCATATCACATAAATAAGAAAAAAAATTATCAAACCGTTAACTGATACTCTTTCTCAAACATGTACAACTTTTTTTTCTTAAGCCACTTGATCAAAATGTCTCATTTGCAGTAAAGACCTACATAGTACATATATGTAGTATTTGTTATTAGGCTTAATTGCATGTTTGATCCCTTATGTTTATTTTAGTTTTTAAGTTGGTCCCTTATATTTTAAATGTTTCAAGTTGGTCTCTTATGTTTTAAAAGTTTCAAGTTGGTCCAAAATGTTACTCCCGTTGGAATAAGTTAGTCCCTTTAGTCACATAACGGTTAAAGATTTGGGTTGACAATATGGGTGATGGAACTTAACTTATTTAGAAAATCAATTATAAAGCATTATTTTAGTTTTTTTGGTTTTATTAAACTCAATATCATGTCGCGGAATGAACTAACTTATTCCAATATGAGTAACGTTTTGGACCAACTTGAAACTTTTAAAACGTAAGGGACCAACTTGAAACTTTCAAAACATAAGGGACCAAATTGAAAACTAAAATAAACATAAGGGATCAAACATGCAATTAAGCCTTGTTATTATCATCCAGTTTTACCATTGTCATTCTTGATTGCATCCTTTAATATATGTAGTATTTGTTATTAGGGTTTTTGTTGAAGTAGTATGGATAACCACAAACTAATGATGCAAATTTATAGCTAAAATTTTAGGGTTGAGGATTAGCATTTAATGATGCAAATTTAGAACCAAAATTTTAGGATTGAGTTGTTGCAAACCTAATAAGGGATTAATGGAGGGAAAAAAATTAGGTTAAGTTGTTGCAAACTTAACAAAATTAATAAATAAGGATCCCTTATTCCTTAAAAAAAAATTCATTCATATCCTGTTGTGTCATCGTTTGTATAAATATGTTGTTTTTGTACACTTATCCTTATTTATTAATTTTGTTATGTCTGCAGCAACTAAACCTAATAATTTCCCTCTAAAATGCTACATTAGGTTAGAAGCAATTTAACCTAACAAATTCCATCTAAAATGTTTTTTTTTAGGGAAATTCCATCTAAAATGTTGTTGAATGCATATCCTTATTTATTAATTTTGTTAAGTCTTAACCTAATTTTTTCCCTCCACTAATTCCTTATTAGGATCATAATCTTTTTGTATAGACTAAAATCACAGAGACACAGACACATATTTCATAAGACTAAAAATATATGTAAGCTAATATCTTTATATTTTAAAAAAAAGGGAAGATTAATATCTTAACATGTTTGTGATAGACTAGAATTATTTAAAATGAAATTTGGAGTGTGCAGGTTATCCAAGAAACTCTGAGGAGTGCAAACATACTGTCATTCACATTCAGAGAAGCTGTACAAGATGTTGAGCCGAAAGGTTTCATCATTCCCAAAGGTTGAAAGGTCTTTCCCCTCTTCAGAACTATTCATCACTCTGCTGATTTCTTCCCTCGACCAGAAAAGTTTAATCCTTCAAGATTCGAGGTATAATCTCCACACATGCACACAACATATGAATGATGAATGAACAATGACAAAAAACCATTCATTCATGTATATGATTTGAATATATCCGGTGCAATGCAGGTGGCGCCGAAACCAAACACTTATATGACGTTTGGAAGTGGAGTCCACGCATGCCCAGGAAGTGAACTGGCTAAGTTAGAAGTGCTCATCCTCCTCCATCACTTTACCCTTTCCTACAGTTGAAGCCCACATTGATATGATTAGTTTGTGAACTTCTAAAAAAGAAAATTGTTTCTCATTTTTTTCTTCTTCTCATTTTATGGTTGCTTCAGGTGGAAAATTATGGGAAATGAAGATGGAATAGAGTATGGTCCTTTTCCAGTGCCAAAACATGGATTGCCAATCAGTGTTATCCCAAGGGACAATATACCTACCTGAAGTGACTCGCTTCAGAGTTCAGTTCGCAACATGTTCCGACAGTGGTTCCAAAACAATGCCATCCCTGTTGCCATAAAAAATGGATGTTTTGTTTTTGTCCTAGGGTGTCATCCCATCTAATAAATCCATGACCTGTATGGTTTTGGTGTGGATATATATTACTTATATCAAGCACCGGTTACAACAATATCTGTTTCTGCTTTTTTTGCAAAAAAATAAACCAGATAATAAAATTTCATCCCAAAGAAATTCTAACTTGAGGAAACTCTGGGAATTTAAAAATAAAACTGTTCAAGCAATATGATTTTCGCTCCGCATAATTGAATTTGATATGAATAAGAAGGTATATTTGATGTTTAAAACTGAAAATATACTCCATCAAAAGATAATTAAAAAATTATTTAATACTCTTCTTTGAACAATGTAAAATATTTTTACATTGCCAGAATCAACACCACTTAAAGAACCAGACTTGAATTATAGTTCTTTGATGCATTAAGTGGAGGGTCAACTGTTAGTATTATTATGTAATGTGTAATGTAGGTGTAGTGTGGCTTATGGTTCCCTCAGAGTTTTCATTCAACTTCAAGTGGTTGACACTTTCACTATCATGCCATCTAAATAGGGATAAAAGTGCTCGAACAAGTGATCAAATAAGCCATATTTAAACTCAGAAAATGAAGCTAATCAACTAACACCAACTAATTTACTTTCGAAACATGCCAATCTTCAAGATCGCAATGTATCATATAAAATACTCATATCTGCCAGACCAGCAGAAGTCAACTATTAAATCACGGGATTTAGAGTAAACTAAACAAAGTAGAGAGATTGATAATGATAATATTTTCATTTACAATGAATATCAAAGCTAGGAAGGAAGACTGGTATGCTGGCTCGGGCTGCGAGCCTTTGTAGTGCCTTCAACCTATTTGCTTCCACGCGGGCTCTTTGCTCTGCTGTTATCTCAGCATTGCCGGACAGACTGGTTCTATTATTTAGGACTTCATTTGATGTCTTTTCAGCTGTGCTACTTTTGGGATCAGTACTCACAGAAATCACATTTTGCATGGGCTGAGAAGGTTCCTGCAATAAAAGAGAAGGTATTGCCGTTACAAACTTTGTATTAGATCCTTGTTTACGATTTGGTTTATCACTAAATAGAAGTGATAATGGCATCTTATATGCTGACTTCATAACAAAGGAATAATTACAAGAAATCTAGAGACTTAAGGAAAGATAAATGAGTATAAACCAGACATTCTAGTAGTCTCTAATGAAAGAATACAACAGTCTTGAGAGATTAATGACCCTTGCATCATTAACAACACACTTCTGGATAAGGATAAAAACTAAATCTGACTGACAAACACTTGACAAACAATTCAGATTACTCACAAATTTGTGAGAATACAAACACTTGCCAAACACTTCAGATTACTCGCAAATTTGTGAGAATACAGCATTCTTGAGAGAATAATGTTGCTAGATGTAAAAGAAGATACAAAATAGGATACCTGAAAGAGTTCAATCCTTGTGCATGGACAATTGTAGCTCACCGTCTTCTTTAAGAGGATTAACATATTCAGTCAAAGTGTATTTCTTTGTTTCATCTTGCTCATTTTCATTTATATGAACATGAGCAATGATGTAATTCTCTTCGTTCACTTTAGCAGATTCATACTCTCTGGGTGTGAAATGAAACCAATGTCTTCCTAATACAGAGGTGGACTTCACTTCAATAAAAATCTTGGGTTTACTTTTCTCAAAAACGCACAAATCGTAAGCGTGCCCGGCTTCTTTATGTTCATTCATCCAACGAACTACAAGATCTTGATCTTTATATTTGGTGGTGAAATATTTGTGTGCATGTTTCTCACCCATTTTCCCAATTTTCCTTGTTTCCTCTTCGGATTTTATTGCTTTTTTTTCTCCAGCCTACAACAACAATAAAAACAATAAAATAAGATTTTTCAAAAAGGTTAAAACTGTAATCTCAACAGAATGGATGTGCTTACAGTAAGCCGTGCAACAAACTTTCTACTTTTCTGATCAGCAATATAATCAGCATCATTGATCTTCTCCTCTTGCTCTCTAAATTGATAATAAGCATCTTCTTGTGCGGTAAGGTGCCATTCAGAGATCTTCTCTTCTAGTTCATGACTGAATTCCTCAACCGGGTATTCTGCATGGATTTTCTTCATATTCTCTCTATATTTAGCTCCAGCAACCATGACAGGTTTTAGACATTCTTTGTATAAGGTCATTATTGCCTGAAGAGATTTACCGAGTTCATCTTGTTTTGTATCACTCAGTGTTGAATGAACAGAATCACTGTCAGCTGGTTGTTTCTCTTCAGTAGAATTACCACCTTTACCATCACCAACAGAAATATTTTTTTTACTTTCATCATCCATTTTTAGATCAGGTTCAGTTTGTTGTTCCAGATACTGCAGAAAGCTTTGATTGAATTTACTGTTGATGAAAAAACATTGGAAAACAAAATTGCCATTCTTTAACAGAAGCTCCTCAAATTCCCGTACACGTTCAAGGGTTAAATGCTCAGCATATAACTGGTGCATAGGCAAGTAGGCCAGTTGTGAAGCGTGACTTAGCAAATCACCCAAACTACCAATAAAGTGAAAGTCATCTTCACCAGCTTCGATTAAAAAAGGTAATTGTGGGGGTTTCTCGTTGAGTAACAGTTTAGAACCAGAATTAACAATGTCTACCAAATAATAGTCCCCTTTACAATGATCCAGTAAGCCCTTCCAGAATATATCTTTGTTCACGGAAAAGTCCTTACTTGCCTCTACCAAATATCTGCACATATATCAGTGATTTCAGCATGACCCACACACACACACAATTAAGAAACATGACTCACACACACAATTACAAGGGGAAATTACACTCACTTCCCTCAAGGTTTTCTTAAAAAGCACCAACACCCCCTATAGTTTTCAATTAGACACTACCTTAAGTTTTATCTAAAGTGACAAACACACCCCTTTTGATTAACGTTAGTTGCCCTTCCATTTTCATTCACTCCAGGCTTCAATCATTGTCTCTCTCTCCCCTACCATTTCTTTCATTCTCCAACTTTAGAACCCAACAAAAAATTATTTTCTCAAACAACTGTGAACTAAACTAAAAGTATATCATAAAACATGTTCAAGTAGGTGTTCAAATGTAAAATACTCGGTGTTTGTTCAGTGCCGCCTATACATATGATTGGCAAGTGCAGAGAGGGGAAAGACAAATGCAACCCTCCCAAGCAATATTAAGAAGATGAAGCAACCGTAAATTCCCATAATTTTTTTGAGTCTACAACGACATTGACAAGAAAAACATTAAACAAAAGAAAGTTTTATAACACCAAGGTGAAATATCTCGGAAGTTAGTATTAAGAAGAGTTCAGAAATAGATCACATACAATTTCTTCTAGTTTCAATCATTTGCATACATGTCAAACATAATTTAAGAAAATAACGTTGTGATGATAGAGTCACATTGAATTATATACGTAGGTTGTGTGGCACACTGGCACGATGCAAAGTGAATGTGAATGATAATGGTATCACAGTGATTTCAGCATGACCCACACACATAATTTTCCTTCCTTTTTTTTTTTTTCAACTAAAGACACTTCAAAAATTCATAAAAGTATAAATATATTAGATACCTTTCCCATCTAGAATCAGATACACCATTCTTGCACTTGTTATATGTGGTGGTTGTAGACTTTAGCACATCAGAAAATACTTGGGCAATCCTTTTCTTCTTAAACCAGTATAATTGCAGTCTAAAATGTCGATGGAAAGAATGAATAGCAGGCTTATTGCTGTTCATCAAAAAATAAATAAAATCAATCATAAGAAAAGGCGGAATAAAATTTACTGTTAGTAACATGTCCAAATTATATCTCAACTTACGGTCTGGCCTGAATCTGAAGCCGGATCGAAACAGCCCCAGAATGATCCATAAATCCGGTACTAGTTTGACAAACTTGTGGATGATTACATCTAATAATACCACCTTTAGTAACATCTTTACTTAAGACAAGCAATTTTGAAGAATCCTTTTGGTTAATTGCTGTAACTAGAACCTCAGCAATTGTTGCCAGCTTACTCTGATCAAGCCCAAAGGACATTTCCAACTGTGTCCCTTTTCTCGAATAATTTTAAGTCCAGCAAATGTGCAAGTGACACATGGATGAGGAGCGAAAAAGAAAAAAAAAATTCAAAATTAAGAAAATATAAACGGCACTTACCAGTGTGAGTCTCCGATAACAATGGTGTCAGATGTTAAACCTACACGAGGACGAAACATTATTTCCTCATCCAAATACATTATTTCATGAAACTCCTTGTCCTCATCTTCATCATTCCTATCATCCTTCAAACTAAGATAATTCCGCTTAATGAAAGTTCGAAAGTGATCGTGATTCAGGGCTGAAACTTCCTCCGGCTCCATGTTAAGAATGATTTCGACCCACGATTTCGGCGGTGCTGGGTGGAGAAGAGGTGGCGGCGAGGGGATAAGAATGGTGGAGAAAGGTGTTTTAGGGTTTCAGGGTTTATACGGCGCCGAATATTTGATCCCTCAAAGGAAACATGGGTCAACCCAAGTCATTTAATAGTAACAAAACTTTTTTCTTTAATTTTATTCAAAAAAAAACTTTTTTCTTTAATTATAAAATATATAAAGTCTAAAGGTGAGATTTAAAATGACTAAATAAACTTTTTTGTGTTTGGTGGAACTGAGTGGTTTTCTCCTCTATGTGATGTTACGATAGGAGAAGCAGTTGGATTACATACGGCGCTGCAATGAGTTACAGACCTCCACTTTGATAATGTTGACTTTGTTTTAGACTCACAGTAGGTTGTGGATTCCTTTCATACAGGGGTAGATGCTGATAGTGAACTTGGATGTATTATTACTGCCTATAGACAGATATTTCAGGATAGCTTTCAAAACTCTCATGTCGAGTTTAATAGGAGGCAAGCTAATGGGGTCGCTCACGAATTAGCGAGGGTAGCCCCATATGATCCTAGCCCCACTACTTATGATGATGTATCGTCATGTATTTGGTATCTTTTGGTTAATGAAATGAATTGATTTGCTTTCCTAAAAAAAAAAGAGACTAATAGACAATTACCTTCTGAAATTATAACTTTCATTAATTACTTTCTGACATTAACAAAACTTTAATTACCCCGTAAAATTGCACAACGTTAGTCAATATACCCCCTTCGTCAAATTCTTCTGTTAGTCAATATGACATTTGCAAATATAAGAAGAAAAAAAAATATGTGTGAGTCAATGTCCGAGATTCACATGGCACAATACGATGAATACACAAACTATATTATTTTCAAATTGTTAATATGGTGCCACTGTATCGTTGTTCAAGTCGCATTTGATGACCATATCGATGTTCAGATGCACGAGTAATTTTATCTTTGATTTACAACAGACACTCCTCGTATTAGGTCTGACCTGATGTTGAACATGTGCTTGTGTCTGACATAACACGACACCTATGATTACACTGAGTTATGTTATTTTGTCAAATTATCAGCGTCAATATATAGGTGAGTGGAACGGGAAAACCTGGATGAGGGACATAGTGCCCTTTATAAAGATAATGTAGCCCATGTATACCCACGAGAAAGGACATAAAACAAGTCATATTGCCTACTAAAGGTAAAAACACTTCACCTTGTCCCAAGACTCGTGCTTAGGGGGCTTGTGGACCAGGAAGACCCAGATAAAAGGACACATAGCCCTTCATAAGGGCCTAAAATAACCTTGAGCGTCCTTCATAAGGGCCAAAATAGCCTTAGGCGGCCACTAAGGAAGCCGCCATCCTAACCTTCTAGAAGCAACTAGAAGCCTCGATAGTTATCTCTTTCCAAGTACCTTAATGCCTAAGTTAGAGGACTAAACAAGCACAAACTACTGCTATAAATATTAACCTTGAGAGCATTCTCAAGGCATGACCTAAACAGATTAAACCTAATCTGATAAATCGTACTCACCGCAAGTACAGTGAGCATGTCGTGTCCGGTGTTCGTTCTTCTTAGCTTTCAACCATAACTATTGCAGCAACGACAAAATGACGTCGCAAATTTTTATATGAATTCATGATCCACAACCGCAACATAACATAGATATGTTGGAACAAAATGTGTTTAACATTATCACCTTTAAGTTTTGATGATAACAAAGGTATTAAAATAAGTCAATTAGACATACTAATATTTGTTCAAGTGTGCAAGACCATAGTAAATTTTTTACAAGTCAAGTATTGGTTCTGAAGAACAAAAGAGAGCAAAGGAATTTATTAAGGAAGCTTACGTTGCAAGAACTGAAGACAACGAGAGTCTGAAGACATCAGAAGCTGACTGCTAGAGAGTCTGAAGATCATCAGAAGCTGAAGTTCAACAGAGTCTGATGACTACAGGCTGGAGTTAGTTAAAAGTTGTTATTTTGAAGACATGTTATGGCAGAAGGAATGGAAGCCTGAAGCAACGACCAATTCAGAGGAATTTGAAGGCATTGGATGCTTATCCTTTGAAGATAGCAGTAAAAGGACAATAGTGCAATTGTACAACCACTACTCCACTACTTCACTCTTCATGTCTACAATAGTACAAGAATACAGCTGCAACTACATTGGTTGTTCTCTAAACAAGGAAAGGATTTGAAATTGTTCCCCCTTAAGACAATTACCAAATCAAGCAACAAATCATTGGTGAATGATCAAGCTTCTCAACGACTCTTTTGATGTGCTGGCAATCCTCAATGTATCTTTCACACCTCTATATAAAGGAGTGAAGACTTGAAGATTTTAGAGTAGACTCCAACAATTTTACAAGTGTCAAACCTCTGCTGAAATTGTTCCACTGATTTGTATTTGTGAACACCACTGATTGTATATCAAGTGTTCAACCCTCAAACAATTTTCTATGTAATTCTGTTTGAAAAGAAGTCTCTTGATTTTGTGCTTGAGCATAGGAAGTCTCCTGCATTTGTGCTTGAGCATAGAAAACCTCTTGCTTTTGTGCTTGAGTAGTTTGAAGTCTCTTGCTTTTATGCTTGAGCAATTGTAATCAGATATTGATTTTTGTTGAGGAATTTGAAAATTAAATGATATAAACTCTTGTTTTAGTAAATACAATAAAAATTCAATTTTAGACATACTTTTTTTTTTCTTCTTTGCCCCATAAAGATATTGAATAGAAAGAACTATTTTTCTTTTCATTGAAATTTTGAAAATGAACGTTTAAATATCCTTTAAAAACAAGTAAATAGATTCGAAACATATAAAATGCAGTTAATCTTGCTGTGGAACAAGCTATTATTGCGAAAATTGGTGAATACAACCAACTATCATTTAGAATCTCATCCTTGGACCAAAAACAAGCAAAAGGTGGAATACCACAAAGAGAAAGTGTACCTATTAAAAA
>Ga0315913_1010521_pt1 | contig 10629 bp, 3 predicted proteins | sample MpolsnodulesMG_FD_207736 | JGI IMG/M metagenome (GOLD analysis project Ga0315913, IMG submission 207736) | Medicago polymorpha root nodule microbial communities from Los Angeles, California, United States - small nodules | ecosystem: Host-associated > Plants > Roots > Nodule | place: USA... | reverse complement strand
GAAAAATAGATCCTAATAAGCTGTTTTGCATAAATAAGCTGTTTTGAATAAGTTATTTTGAAAAAAGAGATCCTAATAAGCTGTTTTGCATAAATAAGCTTTTTTGAATAAGCTATTTGGAAAAAAGAGATCATAATAAGCCGTTTTACATAAATATGTTGTTTGGAATAAGTCGTTTTTTAAAAAGAGATCCTAATTAGCTGTTTTGAATAAATAAGCTGTTTTGAATAAGTTGTTTTGAAAAAAGATATCTTGATAAGCTGTTTTGCATAAATAAGCTGTTTTGAATAAGTTATTTTGAAAAAAGAGATCCTAATAAGCTGTTTTGCATACATAAGCTATTTTGAATAAGTTATTTTGAAAAAAGAGATCCTAATAAGCCGTTTTTCATAAATAAGCTGTTTTGAATAACTTGTTTTTCAAAAAGAGATCCTAATAAGCTGTTTTGCATAAATAAGCTGTTTTGAATAAGTTGTTTTGAAAAAAGATATCTTGATAAGCTATTTTGCATAAATAAGCTGTTTTGAAAAAGTTATTTTGAAAAAAGAGATCATAATAAGCTGTTTTGCATAAATAAACTATTTTGAATAAGTTATTTTGAAAAAGAGATCCTAATAAGCCGTTTTTCATAAATAAGCTGATTTGAATAAGTTGTTTTGAAAAAAGAGATCTTGATAAGCTGTTTTGCATAAATAAGCTGTTTTGCATAAGTTATTTCGAAAAAAGAGATCCTAATAAGCTGTTTTGCATAAATAAGCTTTTGTGAATAAGTTGTTTTGAAAAATAGATCCTAATAAGCTGTTTTGCATAAATAAGCTGTTTTGAATAAGTTATTTTGAAAAAAGAGATCCTAATAAGCTGTTTTGCATACATAAGCTATTTTGAATAAGTTATTTTGAAAAAAGAGATCCTAATAAGCCGTTTTTCATAAATAAGCTGTTTTGAATAAGTTGTTTTGAAAAAAAGAGATCTTGATAAGTTGTTTTGCATAAATAAGCTTTTTTGAATAAGTTATTTTGAAAAAAGAGATCCTAATAAGCTGTTTTGCATAAATAAGCTTTTTTGAATAAGTTGTTTTGAAAAAAGAGATTTTAATAAGCTGTTTTGAATAAGTTGTTTTGAAAAAAGAGATTTTGATAAGCTGCTTTGCATAAATTAGCTGTTTTGAATAAGTTGTGTTGAAAAAAGATATCCTAATAAGCTTTGATAAAAAGATAAAACGAGAGATATTTTTGTTATAAAAAAAATATGGTTTTGTTAAAAAAATACGGTAAAAAAATTTTAGTAAGAAAATATATGGTTATGGATCTGGACATCCAACAAAAAGACTGGATTTATCATAGTGGATGACCAACCGTTTATGAATAAACCGGTTAATATCCATATGTAAATATCCGGTTATTTAAATATGGTTTTGGATTTGGATGTGGTTTTATCCATGCAACCGGATATTTTGCTCACCCTACCAACAGTGTGTCAATATATATATATTTTTTAAGTGACACTAATAATATATTTTTCCTAAAAAAAAACTATTAGTATATTGTTCGGTAAAAAAAAATTGGTATAAAACAATAGAATTTATTATGCAGCTATTATAATAAATTGTACTCCCTCTGATCCTATATATAAGAAAAGACTCTTTTTTTAGATACATTTAATAATAATGTATTTAGTCTTCATTATAAACGAGATACATTAATTATTCAATGTACCTAGAAAAAGAATCTTTTCTTTTATATATAGGACCGGAGGGCGTAGTGGGTAAAAATGGAATTTATATGAAATAATAAGGGTAAAAGTGGAAGAAAAAGTGAGACGATATAAGTTATAAGCTCAAACGCTATATGAAATAGCGTCTAAAAAATATCTTATAAGCTTGTGAAATAAGCTATAAGTTCGTGGTGGAAAAATATTACCAAACAGAATTTTTTTGGTCAAAAGAACTTATAAGCTATCCGCTATAAGTTAATTTTTTAACCTCACCATGCAATGCCTAAATGAGCTAAATCATAGATTACACAATAAAAGCATGTTATGCCTATTTATCCATTTTCGTGTTAAGGCTTTGTTGGAAGGTCTTAATTTGTTGTGGGTGGCTTGTGTTACGGGTGATAGAATTTTGAATATTATTTTTTTCTTCCTATCCATTTTTTTTCAAAAATGTCCCTTAGGTTTCGGATCTTATAATTCGAACACAGTTTAGATGTGTTCGGATTATATTAAGGCTTATTTGGTAAAAATAGCGGATAGCTGATAAACTAGCTGACAACTGATAGCTGATAGCTTATAGTTATTAGCAGATAACTGATGACTTATATCTGATAAGCTAATTGAAGTGTTTGGTAAAATTAACGGTTCAATTAGCTGATACTTATAAAATGACATTTTTAATTCATAATAAAATTGGCATCTATTAATATTTAAGTATTTGAAATTTCGTAATTTAAATTTATTTAATATATCTTTTATATAATAGTTAAATATATCTTTATTTTATATTTCAATGTTTATTTTCATTTCAGTATAGTTCTTTATAAAAAAAACATAATGATAAAATATAAAAAGTAAAATGTTTAGACTTTTTTTTGAAAGAATAAAATGTAAAATGTTTAGACTTAAACAATAAAATTTTTGCATCTTTATAAACAAAAAAAAGACGTTACAATAAAACTAGACGTGAGTCTTTGAAAAAAAACTGAACGTGAGACAATTTAATAAAAGGGCAAAGAATTTAACGGAACCAAAAAAAAAAAATTAACGTACCATATACAATTAAATGCCCTTCAAAAAAAAATAGCTCTTTTAATTTGCTTGCATTTAAAACATATATATTTTACTTGAAATTATAAAGGGTAAAACAGGATTTTAGATTAAATAATAAGCGTAAAATTGGAATAAATAATGATAAGTTATAAGTTATAAGCTCAAACGCTACTTGTAATAGCGTCTGAAAAATAGTTTATAAGTTCGTGAAATAAGTTATAAGTTTGTGGTGAAAAACATTACTAAGCATAGCTTTTTTGGTCAAACGAGCTTATAAGCTATTCTCTGTTCGCTATAAGCTCATTTTTTTTTATCTTACCAAATAGACCCTAAGATGTTGGTTTTTAGGAATACCAAGGAATGTTGAAAACGAAAAACACAAATATAAGTGTTTGAAAGAGATTTTGCTGCGATGCATTTGCAGGAGAACCATTTGTTGTGATGTCTTTGAAGGAGATTAAATTATTGTAACACTTTTGATAAATACGTTTGATAAGCTGAAAGCCACGTGAGTTTAGTTTCCAACTTTCCTTAACGATGGTTAACAGAAGAACAAACACAAATCTTTTTAAAAATATAAATGACCAAAACATTTTTTTTTTAAGGAAAATGACCAAAACATGGTAGAAATAAGATAAAAAACCAAAATATATTTTTAGTAAAAGATAAAGGACAAAAAAAATTAAGCAAAAAAAATAAAAATGGTTTAAACATCTGATTTAATTCCGTCTTTCAAAAAAACTTTTTTATTTCATAGATCTATTTAAATATTTATAAATAGTTCAAGAAAGACCTAGAAATTAATAACTAGATTATTTCACACCATACCATATGAAAGGTGCAAAATGCTGATCGTGGTCTTCAACTTTATGTGACAACAAACAAAACTTGCCTTTGTCTGTATACGGTTTATTAGTTAGATTTTATTGGTATCGAACAACGAATGATTAATTAATTAATTAATTACTGCACTACCTATATTATTATAGTATCACCCATTCTTAGTATCTCTTTTTATTTTCTCATACATCATTCTCAAGAGGATAATTTTGATAGTAGAAACTTCTTAAGAGATTGAGGGTAGAAAATCATAACTTTCTTTTTTTTCCAATAATTATTCCCCTGCTACCACTACTATAAATTAAATCCCACTGTGAAGAAAAAAATCAGCCATCAAAGAAAAAGAAAATGGGATCCGAAGCAAACAGTCATGTCCTTCTTATCTCATATCCAGCACAAGGACACATAAACCCTCTTCTTAGACTAGCAAAGTGTCTTGCTGCAAAGGGTGCTTCTGTCATTTTCATCACAACGGAAAGAGCTGGCAAAGACATAAGAACTGTTAACAACATCATTGAAAAATCACTCACTCCAATTGGTGATGGTTCTCTCACTTTTGAGTTCTTAGATGATTGTTTAGAAGATGATCATCCTCTTAGAGGAAATCTTTTAGGCTACATAGAACATCTCAAACTTGTTGGAAAACCGTTTGTTTCTCAAATGATCAAGAATCATGCTGATTCAAACAAACCATTTTCATGTATCATAAACAATCCTTTTGTTCCATGGGTTTGTGATGTAGCTGATGAACATGGTATTCCTTCTGCTTTGTTATGGATTCAATCCACTGCTGTTTTTGCTGCTTACTATAACTATTTCCACAAACTGGTACCTTTCCCTTCTGAAACAGAACCTTATATTGATGTTCAATTACCTTTTCAAGTTCTTAAATACAATGAAATCCCAGATTTTCTTCATCCTTTTAGTCAATATCCATTTCTAGGGACACTCATCTTAGAACAGTTTAAGAATTTGTCTAAAGTGTTTTGTGTTTTAGTAGAAACCTATGAAGAACTAGAGCATGATTTCATTGACTATATTTCAAAAAAATCAATTTTCGTAAGACCCATTGGTCCATTGTTTCACAATCCAAATATTAAAGGTGCAAGTAAGATTCGTGGAGATTTTGTCAAGAGTGATGACTGTAATATTATAGAGTGGCTAAACACAAAGCCAAAAGGTTCCGTGGTTTATATTTCTTTTGGGTCTATTGTGTACATTCCACAAGAACAAGTGAATGAAATAGCATATGGGTTATTGGATTCTCAAGTCTCGTTTTTGTGGGTATTAAAACGACCTTCGGAGGAATTAGGGCTAAAAGAACATAATTTGCCAGATGGGTTCTTAGAGGAAATAAGTGAGAGAGGAAAAGTAGTGAAATGGAGTCCACAAGAAGAAGTATTGGCTCATCCTTCAGTGGCATGTTTCATAACACATTGTGGTTGGAATTCATCAATAGAAGCACTTTCTTTGGGAGTTCCAATGTTGACATTTCCAGCATGGGGTGATCAAGTCACAAATGCAAAGTTCTTGGTTGATGTTTTTGGAGTTGGTATTAGGTTGGGTTATAGTCATGCTGAAAATAAATTGGTGACAAGAGATGAGGTGAAGAAATGCTTGTTGGAAGCAATGGCAGGGGAAAAAGCAGAGGAGTTGAAGAAAAATGCAATGAAGTGGAAGAAAGCGGCTGAGGATGCGGTTGCCATAGGCGGATCATCCGATCTGAATCTTGATGCATTTATGCAAGACATTAAGAAATGTGGCACGGTTAATATTCAAAAGACATGACAAAGTAGAACCAAGATTGCCCTAAGTCAACAATTTGACACGTTCACCCAGTCACGAGAACAACGATTGTCGTGAATCCAAATCGAACGATTCGGATTTTAGATTGGGTAGTTTTTATTTTAAAAAATAATAAAAATAAAATCTATATTGAAGTCTAAGCCATCATGTCTTGATCTAAATCAATTTTCCCAAATTGGTGTTTTATTTTATATTTCACTTGTTTCATTAGCCTTTAATTATGGCCATGTTGTATTGTGGTCCTTTACGTTACATTTTATGGTTGACCTACCTATTACCCTATTTATGTTGGTGCTTTTTGTAATCGTTTTATGCCTTTCCAAGGATACTTACTGTTACTTGGATTGTGCCTTATTGATCAATATAATTTAGCAATTAAAAAAAAATAAAAATAATTCCTCTTTTCCATGAATTTCTTCTTTGTTTCTCCTTTTTTGGTTATTATTTTTCTTTGTGATTTGTTGCCATGGAAACAATGTGAGGTTGAAGAACAATGGACAAGGAAACAGGATTCCGTTTCTCCCAAATTACATGGATCTGATTGAAGTGAGAACTAGATATTAACTCGGGCGTTGTGTGGATAGAATTCTGTCTTTAATAATATATTGTCATCTAATGCTTATTGTAATATTCAAATCTAAGATATCTCGTACATTGATATATAGAAGTTTTGGCATCTTTTGAATTTGTCTCTTATATACAACATACTTCTCATTGTCTACAAGTGTTCAAAAAAGACAATGTAGTTAGGTAAAATTGCCACCATGATGTGAACCAAATTCTCACAGAGTAAGTATGATATTTTTCGTGAACCCAAAGAAATATAATATTTATGTGTATTTGAAAAACAAATCCAAATCGATAAAAATATTGAATATGAATCTATCAAAGGTATTACAAAGGCAAACATTCATATCATTATTGTCGAGATTAATTCCTGAAAATTACTCAATTATGTAAATAGGTTTTGCATAAAGAGCTCACCAGGACATCAAAGCATCCATTGCATAGACATATAATTTATGTCCCCTCAACTATCTTCATTCGTCTTCGGTTTTGCAGTTTTCCTTCTCAACATACCTAGGTAATATTTGAATGAGATAAATTCTACATATCATAAATGTGTGCTATACCAAAATGATTTTAGAATAATGGTTTGTTAATAATACTGCTTTAACATGTAACCGTGGTTGTATTGTATCTTTGATTATTGCAAATTCATTCATTAATACACAGAATAAAATTATTGATATGCATGACCTGCGGAAGGCAAGGAAACTGGAAACATGATAATGCAATTTATTGGTAATTAACTATGAAACACATATATGGACATCAGACACAAACATATCGCCAGGGAGAATCATTTGTAAAAAAAAAGAATTAATTGAATAAAATTGCATGTGTCGCGGTCGTTTGAAGATCCAAAAACTTGATATTATGTTGTAAAATGGAAACCCTTCAAATCTGAAAAGAACACATGAAGTGAAGGAACGGGGATTTACATTCGAAGAAATTGATTTTACAATCGACACAAAGAATCTTGCAGCTGTGCAGGGATCATCAATGATGCGATGGTCTTTTTAGACTCTTGGTTTACCTCGTATATTGAAGAAAATCTGCTGTATCATTGAACCTGTCAAGTAAGATAAATAACAAAAAATATACAGATTATATAGAGATTAAATAAACATGATAGGAGACTTGCATGAATATGTTTTTTGTAGTAGAAACAATATGCTGCTAACAGCAGGTGCATCTACAACAGCCGGTTTTGAGCAACCAAAAACAAACAGAAACACTTGACACAAATGAAAATTACAATGAACCATAACAATAGCAAAATTTGCAAATGCAGCACTTCAATCCACATAGCAAACTAGCAAAGCTTCGAATGACAGTCCCTACGGAAGAAAAATTGCACTTTCACACGAGAATTCCAGAAGAAAAAGAATATCATGAATTTGAATCATCCGGTTGAGAATTTGGGGTTCTTAGATCCATCAATAATATTTTCCCTTTTTTAGAAATCAAAACCCCAAATTTGAGGGTTTTAATTTTTGTGTTTAGAAGAATATTTGAGGTGAACAACATAAATTTATGATATTTGGAGATATATTTGTGTAGAATTTTTTTTATTCAATGAAAATGATAAAGATTCAAATAATGAAGAATAAAAAAAAAAGAAATCTCATTCAAGAACTTAATAACAAAAATGGTGTTAACTATATTATTAAACCAACAATTAGAATATCTCTTGATTTCAAAAAAACTTTCTTTATAAAGGGTAGCTAAATAAGTACTTATCAGAAAAATCATGTTGTCCATACAAATTGTCCTAAAACTTGCTCAAATTGGAATAGATAGAGACAATTGAAGAGAGAACAACACATTTTAGTTCATTGTCTTGCCAAACTAGGTTGATCGATTTGTTGTTCTCAGAGTTTTGAATTGGAAGATTTCATAATAAGTAGCAACTGTCTTTTTTGAAATAGGAGCAAAATCAAATTCCAAGTTTTGGAATCATTTAGGAACAAAATCAAAAAAAGAATAACATGATCAAACTAAGTTGAAAGGGTGGAGGTGTACAATGGGAGAGAAGCAGGACATGCGAGAGAAAAGGAAGAGAGACATGATCATTAAACAAAATATGAGAGAGAGAGAGAGAGAAGCGGCGTAATGAACAGTGATAGACATTTGGAGGAGGGATGAAACAAGCAAGTTAGAAACGTTGGAGAAAAGGAAGTCAGATTAAAATTAAAGACTTGAAGGGTAAAGACGTAATTTAGTTTTAAAATTTCCACTTCTCTCATGAATCAAACAAGTATTAAGTTAAAATTCTTCCCCTTCCTTCCCTTCCCTCATCTCACCTCTTTTAAATCAAACATATATTTACTTAAAACATCCCGCATCTCTTCCTTTTCCTCCATTAAAATCTCTCATCTCTATTGAACCAATTGGACCCTAAGAAACATGAAAAGTTTGAACGTGTGAAAGGTTTAAATAATCATATGCTTTTCCACCAATCAACTAATTAGACTCAACCCCATTTGTAACTAATACTTTATAAAATAATCTTGAACCTTTTATATGAAGTAACACTATCTTCTTAATTCCTATGAATTGATATTTTAGTAAAATAAAATATTAACATCTTTTTATTTGAAAATTAGCAATGTTATTTTGTTTTAATATAAGTAAAACCTTATAAATAAATACTTATGAATAAAGTTTTTTAATAGAATTAATATAATCAACATCTTTTTATTTAAAAAGATCAATTTTTAAGTATAATTAATATCCAAAACCCTAGACACATGAATAAATTTTTTACAAGTAAGAAAATAGGAGAAAAATAGTCTACCTATCTTTGGGCGGGATTCAAAGTTGAGTTCGTCACGTTGTAGCTAAAATGACCGTAATAATGAACCGTGATCCTTTTATTTATTTCATTATTTTTTTATATTTATATAAAAATATAGAGTTATGCATCATAGTATCAAATTATATAAAATTTTATCAATGCAATTTATTCTCATGCTTAGCAGTACGTTTGGCAGGGCCATTCCTAGAGTTTTAGGAGCCTTAGGCATGATATGAGAAACGGGCCCCTTACATAATACATCATAAAATTTGTTAGCTCATTATTGTGATTTTATTAGCTCTTCATTTCATTTTTTTTCCCACTTTCCACTACCAAGTTAATGTTGTTTTAAGCAACATCTGGAAATAAATCAAATACTCTATAGACACCAAAACAAAATAAAATATCTTAGAAGTATAAAACAATAGCACATTCGAAGTAGACTGAAATTTTAGCACATAAGAATAATAACACCAAAAAAGTAAAAGTATATCAACGTGTAATTAATTAAATTTTAAACTTTTAGATGCAAAATTCTTCAATGTTAAACTCATAACAATAATAATACATGATACAAAATTAGTGTTGGAATTTTTAGAGGAATCATAGATACTAAAATATAATTCGTTTTGTTTTGAAAATTATCCCAATTTATTGGATAATAAATATCACCAATATTTTTAATATTAGTAAAAGACAATGTTAGAAACTAATGGCCCAAAAAATATCACAAATTTCTTCGATAATAATTTTTTTTGCACATTATTAGGAAAAACCAATTTTTTAATAGAGAGGGTGTATATAGAAATCTTTGTGCTATGCGGTGGTACGTATAGCAAATTGTGTTAAAAGGGCAAAAAACATTAACAGACTTCAGCCCAGTCTTTTATCATGTCAATGTTTGGGGCTTCTATGTGAACTTTGCTATATATATACACCCCATAAACAAAATATTTGTACATACACCCAGCTCTATCAAAAAAAATTGGGCCCCTACCGGCAAGAACCCTAGACCGTCGCACCCCCAGTCTATGCCTAGGGCCGGCCCTAACGTTTGGTCAAGCTATAACATAAAGTCAAAGATTTAATTTGTATACATTGATATTAGAAAAATATTTTACATATATGTCCGACCAAATTATACCATGATACCACTTTTTAAGTTAGTTCCTAAAATATTGCAAAATAAAATAAAATAAAATTAGTTGACGTGATTTGACTGAATGTAAAAGAATTTACACTGTCAATACAAACTAAGTTATTTTCTTAATAGTGATTTATTTATTTATTCATCCTTGGCACGGGCTCCATATTAGTAAAGGGTAATAGACAGCGTTTTTTTTTACACGTTGCCATGTTTTTACAAGTTTTTGAAAATAAATGAATGCCGAAAAACTAAAAGTTTTCTGATTTGTGTTTGAAATTTATTCTCTTTTGTTCTCTGAAATACTTTGAAATAAATGTGAAAAAGTGATGTATTGTAGGTTAAATATAAAGGCATAACTCACACTTTACACAAAATGTACTGATGAAGGTGTAATTGTTGAGGAACGTGATAAAATTTTCAGAGGCTTAAAATCCTAGGCTCATTGGCTTGGTTGCTTTGGCCTCCCTGGCACAAGGTTTTTTTTGGGCAGATCTAATTCATCTTTATATTCAAAACATAAAAATAAATCATTTTGCAAGAGCCTAACAAGGAAACCTACACATGTTTTTAATGTTTTTTTTTCTTCATATGAGAAAATAAAAGAATAAATCATTTTTAGTAATCAATATTTTTCTTCAAAAAGAATAGAATATAAGAGTATATTTTTCTTCCATTTTAAGGGAAGAGTATCTTTTTTTTTGGTCTG
>Ga0315913_1010520_pt1 | contig 10629 bp, 7 predicted proteins | sample MpolsnodulesMG_FD_207736 | JGI IMG/M metagenome (GOLD analysis project Ga0315913, IMG submission 207736) | Medicago polymorpha root nodule microbial communities from Los Angeles, California, United States - small nodules | ecosystem: Host-associated > Plants > Roots > Nodule | place: USA... | reverse complement strand
GACATCCACGCAAAAATCTGACACGTGGACCCCACACAAACACATTTTCTCTTTCATCTCCTCTTTTCTCTTCCTAGTATATAAAGTGTACAGGGGTGTATGAGAATAAATGGTGTCTATGTAACATTTTCTATATATATATATATATATATATATATGGCCCGGATTGTTTTGGATTCTTCTATGTAAAAAGTGTTTGTTTAAGACTTTTTAAAAAATTATTTATCAAAAATATTTATTTCGATTCTAAAATGAAAACTATTAGGATTAGCTTTTCTTAAAAATTTTAAACATAAAAAGGTAAAACATGAACTAGTTAATTTTATTTTTTTTAAAAAGAATGAAATTTTTGGATAGTAAACAAACCCAAATTATTTTAGATTTTTTTCAAAATCCTAAATTTTTCTAACACGAAATCTATTTTCTTCAGTGTAGAAACCAATTTTCCCTTGCTTCATATAATTGACTGCAATTGACTGAAAGCACATTAAAATGTACTTACATAACAAAAAAAGTGTCATGTATTTACAAAGCTTACTTAATTGCAGGCGCTAGTAGATGTACACTTTTAAAAGGATACAATCTAAACAATCTGAGCCAAGTAATAGAACCAATGTAGAGACATTTCATGATTTGTTAAAAAATTAAATTCACTGCACATAACATGTTGGTTGATAGACAAGAAGTATGTGTTGGTTCAATTATGTGCATGACATTGATCTATAATTTCTTCCTAAAAAAAAACGGTCTATAGTTTCTTTATACAAGATTGTTTGTTTATGTTCTTGTGTAACTTCTACTACTTGGCAATTTCCATGTTTCAAATGGAATTAGCATCAACTTAAGAAGTAGCGATGCAAGTTTGTTGACTTTGTTATGTAATGTACTTTTTTATTTTTTAATTTCACCATTCAATTTTTGATGTCATGGTGCATAAAGATAAGTATTTTGTGAATGTCATGATCAATTACTCTAATACTATCGATTTTTTATTTGGAAGAGTTTATATGAGAATTAATTGAGGTGCACATAATGTTTGAGAATAGACTTTTAGATGTATTCCTCCATATGTATACCGTTAAATATACAAGTATACAGACAATTACATACTTTTTTTCGTCTAAAAGCTAAATAGAAATTTAAACTAAATAAAAAAATGTTAGGGACACACCCTCTAACACACTCCTTTTAACACAATCAATTATTTGAAGCCACATCATTCCTTATTTTTATTCATGTACTTAGCCACCGGTTGCATTTTCTAACTTACACTTAAAAGAAAAAAACACAGTCTCTTTCTTCTGCAAGTACTCACCGCCGTTACAATCCAAAACAATTAACAAAATCATTGCACAGTTTCCTCCAGCACTTTTCTTCTTAGGAAAAGAATTAAAGAAAACATAAGGGTTGATAAAAAGAAAATTAACAAAAGGATGTCAAAATTGAAGCTACTGCCATAGATTTGTTTCATAATTCCCAATTCAAAACTACATTTGGAATACGGAACCCAACTCAGAAACCTTGAATCACACTCACAGAAAATGGAACCGAGAACATCAAATCAGATCGCGACTGAGACAATGGCGGCTGACCGCGCGATGGGATGGGTTAGATTGGAAATAGCAGCAAAGACGACAGATCTGCTGTGAAAAAGGATGATAAAGCTTGGGACAAAAAAGATGATTGAGTCTACACACACAAGAGCTTGTGAAGAGAAGGCAAAGAGATATACAAGTCATAGATATGCAAAGCCAGTGTCCTAGACAAAAAATAATAAAAATTTAAGAAGGAAATTTGTTTTTGGATTGTGTTATTTTTTGTGTTGCAGAATACGAGAAGAGGAAAAAAAGGAAATCTTTTGTTCGTTAGAAATTTAGGTCTTATAAAACAAATTTCATAAAATATGTTCAACAATTATAAATCAATAGCGGAAGCAAACAAAACATTGAACATGATTATGATCGGATCCACGACATGTTTGATTTATCAAGATATTAAGGATTAGGCTTTAGGAATACCTGGATGAAGATATGGTGGAAGCCCTCTCGACAAACAACGATAAAGAGAGGAGGTGATCTGAAACAAACATCAACATAAACACGGTTAGCGACAGCTGGTTTTGTTCTTCCTCAACCGCTACCTTTATGACTCAAGTTCTCTTCAGATGGGGAGAAGATAGAGTTTTGCCATGTACGGTATATTGGGGACCATAGCCTCTTTTATATTGGAAGACCATTAGGGTTTCCCATTATTCCGTTAATGGGTCATCCGGATATCCACTCATTGAGTCCATATTAACTAATTAAATATTTAATTAATTATCCAATTAGAAACCTAATAGCCTTATTACTTAATTTGATCACTAATCAATTAAGGCTCACAATTGATAAATAGCTAATATAATTATTATTACGATATTTGTCCATATAATAATATTGGAATATAATAAAACAATAAAATATTCCTACATTGTCTACTAACTTGTTTGGCCGGTTAGCAGATTAAAAAATAAAAAAAAGGGATGACGTGACTTCTAATAATTGGGTGTGTTAAAAGAAATTTGTTAGAGGATGTGTCCCTAACATTTCTAAAAAAAAATACAATACCTCAATGATAGATACGTTATATAAAGAAAAAACGTTAAGAGTTGAAAGATTTGCTTTTACGGTTAAAAAAAGATTTACTTAGAAAAACCATAACATATTAATCTACTAGTATAATTTTTTATAGGCAAATGTAACATTGAGCTACCAAACCTATATCTAACGGTTCTTTAAAAAAAAAAACCTATATCTAATGGAACAGTTTTTTTGTCTTTCAATAAAAAATTTAAATAAGTTTTTTTTTACTAACTAGATATCATCTATACACAACCATAAAAATTAATTTCTCAAATTTTATGAGACTCAAATAATTGATAAACTCTTTTTAAAGTTTTAACATTGTTGCATGTTTCTTTCAAAAATATTTTTTCTTGAGGGAACGTTTCTTTCAGAAACATTGTTGCCTTTAAGTTCCCATTTGAACCTACAATTAAATAAATTTAGGCATACATGGCAATTCTATTTTCGTTACAATAATATTGTACAAAGTTTCATCGTTGTTTAACTATGATTAATGTATATCGTAAAATCGTTGAACATATAAGATGTTTATCTTTTTTAACCAAAATTTTTATATATGCATGAACCATAAATCAAATTCATAACTATATGTTTAAAACGTCAAGTCTTTTATCACTTTAACCAATCCTTGGTTATGAGACCAATTTTACTTGTAATAATTATTAACTAAAAAAACTGAAATCAATTTGAAAATGCATCTGCGTGGATGAGAATGGCAACGTGGAAGATTTTTTATCTTCATTGAAATTTGAAATCACAATCGTTTCACCGCGCGCGCGCGAACGAGGAGCTATCTATAGCTTCTACCTCATTTCTAAAATATCACAACAACTCAGAAAACCTCTCTTCACAGAATTTCAAACAATTCGTAATGTCTTCTACCAAAGCCGGAGTCAGAAAACGAGAATCCGATCTCGAACGCATCAAACCTGATAAGAAGAAACAGAATTTCGATCTCGATTTGGATTTCGATCTCTCCGAGTTCGTCTTAGATGCTTTCGTTGATTCTCTTCTGTTTTCATTTGAATCGTATTCAATTTTTCTGATCTAATGTTTTTTTGCAGTGACCTCAAAGGAATCGTGTCGGCTCTGCATCTGATTAGAGATAAGGCGCAGAAGGACGGTCAGAAGAAGAACGAAGAAACTATTTCCAGGTACCGCGTTTGCGTTTTGATTTCACCATAGTTTGAATTTTGAAGATTGTACTTGAAATGAACCGTATGTGTGAGAGAAGCTTCAACTGATCTAGATTTTTAACCGTTTCACCTTGCTTGTTTCTATTTTGATTTTTGAAATTCTTTCAGATCTGAACATTTTTTTTATCATTATTTTTTATTATTTAAGCTTTTTATGAAATTACGTTTCTGGATTGAGATTATAAAGTTGAATTCATACGAGATATTTGCAAAATTGATTTGTAATCGGTGATTTTTGATTATGACAGTGTTGCCTCTGAAATCAAATCTACTATCGAGGGATTGAGGACTAAATTTGAGAAGGAAAGGTAGATTTGAAATCAGTTTAGATTTTATACACTAATTAATGAATTAGTTAATTAATTAGTTTCTGTTTCACTGTACTGAAAGAGTGTATTGTTGTTTCAATGTTAGGCAAACTTTTGCTAAGGCGCTTTCAAAGAGTTCCAAAGAGGTTTGTAAAGTAAAAATTGGTTTATGAATGGTGTTGAATGTTAATTATTGAGTAATTAGTAGGAATGGAAATAAGTTGTAGGAAACTTGTTTAGTTATTGTTTTTTGATTATACAGTTTGAAAGCTCTTTGAAGAATGAAACTACTAAGTTTCAAGCACTTCATGAGAATTTTTACAAAGAGAAAGCCACTTCTCTTCAGGCCTTGCAAGGTAAATCTCTGTAACATTATCATTGGAGGACTAATTTGCATAATGTATTGTGTGAGTTGAGCTTCTAAAAGACCAAAATTACTAGTAGTATGATATTTTGATAGCTACTGAAATGAGTAGATGTAGTAATTACTATGAAATTAGGTGCTAAATTGGAAATATCTAATGTTAATTCATCTGTGTTTGTTTGATATAATCTAATTCTTTGCTGATTAAATGTTAGTTGATTTTGTCCATTGTTAGATGTTATCTCCAAATTTGAAGAGGAAAAGGAAAAGCTATTCCTGAAATATGAACAATTGAGTAAGCTATACATTTTTATTTGTCTTTGTAATAATGTATAGAAAACAACAGATCCAGTTCTGTGATTTTAATTTCTTTACAACTTTATGAGTATTTCAGGGAAGAAGGAAAAAACTATGATATCTGAACAAGAGAAAGCTTGCAATGACAAAATTACACAACTTGAAGGGTCATTGAAAAAGAAGAAGAAGGTATATTAGTAACTTAAGCAGCATGGTCTAGATTTTTAGCAGCAGTCTCTTATTTTAAGCAGTATTCTGCTTTTCTCATCAATTATTGTTTTGTCACAGGATGATAAAACTTTCAGCATTTTAAGAAAAACTCTAGGCTCATTCTTGGAGAGTACTTCGGATGAGGATTTCCCACCTGATGATTGAAGATGCATAGAGGAGATCTTTTGAATCAGCTACAAGTGTTGATTCTAGTCATTTCACTGGAAAATGTTATCATTGTCCATAGATACATTTAAGATTGATGACTCTCTTTGGATAGTTCCGCTTATATTTTAATCCTTTATTATAATCAGCTTTGGAAAATATACAATACAAATTATGTGTGATATGTGGTTATTATATATTAACATATCATTTATCTGGTTAAGGCTTTAGTATTTATCCATTTTTTTTCTGGCTTCATGATTGCTGATTTTGATTGAATTTCTCCATGTGTCTAAACCACATAGCTTTCATACACAGTGTCAAGACCATAATCTCTCTGAGCAATACAATTTAATCTCTTCAAACCTATCAGTAGTCAATAATGTCAATATGCTATAGAACTACAACCTTCTCTGCCGACAACATAAACGATAATGGCCTCATTGCCACCCAGACAGCACTGGGATTTTTTACAGAAAGTCGTGACACTTACAGATGTCAACAGAAGCATAAATACATGTATAGGCTGAGAATCGCGGGTTATTCAAATATCCAAAATATAGAGCGTACCCCTTTAACATGACAAATCACAAAAGTCATTTCATACGAACAATATGATGGGACCAAATACAGTTATTTTCCATTAGAATTTCTCAAGAATTTAGAGTACAGGTGAATGGTTGGAAAAGATAATTAATCATGGACATAACTTAAAAACATACCCAATTGAATTTCATCATAATCACTTACTTTTTCCCTTTATATGCAATATTCAGGTCTTCTGAGTCTAAATTATTATTATATACTATATGACAATATTCAAGGGACAATGAAAAGAAAAGGGATCACGGGAGGAACAGAAGGCTGTCAAAAACTCATTAAATTACTTCCAAAACTTGACATTGACAAGTTATTCCGTACATATAGCAAATTTAAGATTTATACAACTCTTTGAACAAGAATCCCCATTCATAATTTGTTATACAAGGATGACCCAGTTAATAGGACAATGGACAGGCCGCTAACAACCAGCTTTGGGAGGAGTTGGTTTACTTTGTTGTACAGACCATGGAGGCCGCTTGTTGTCTGCCTGCACAAAAATCATGAGGATATCAGTGTTTAAATAGAAACATCAGTTGTTTAAGGCAATGCTATAAAATCAATAACAATTATAGGTTGACTTCGGATTGAATGAATTAATGCGGGTAGGACTTAATGTCTTAAATTCTTCACAGAAGTAAAACATCATCAATCCCCCTTCACTTAATTTAAAGGTTTGAAATGAGTTGTTTTATCCCGAGTGCACGAAGTCCACTGTACAAAGAGAAAATAAGACTTAAATAGTTGAATGTAATGTAATAATATATATGTACAGGTCAGATCCGCTACATCAAGTGTCAAACTCAATGGTCGGTAAACCTTAGAACAATATGTACATAAATCAAGTCGCAATTGGTTACATGGTTTATTTTGATGTCAAAATTAGATTAGACATTAAAACACATATAAAGAGAACTAGTGAATGTCAACAGTTAACATACCCCGATTTCTGTCACAAACCGGCATGATGAACACCTAACTTGTGGAGCACCGTATGGGTACATTAGCAATACTGCACAACTCCCACACTTAACTTGTCCAACCTGATCAGCTGTGACGAAGGAATGAGTTAAGATATAAGTAGCTTGCCATGCAAAAGGATAATGCCATGTCATATTTTGTACAATTATAGTAAACTTTAAAATAATAGAATATAGTTAGACAAGTGAAAAAACTTCAAATAGTACATAGCGTATATGCATTCCTGGAGAGGTTTACCATACAAAAATGTCTAATTGAAAATTTGGAGCATGATAATAGCATCATCAAATTCACATGTGATTGGTCATTGGTGCTTTAGACTGTATCTCTTTTTTAATGACCAGGAAGTTCCTTTTTTGATAAAAATGTTACTATTAAAATTAAAATTTACTAAATACACAAGATTGTTTGCACCACCAGCAAGTACACAATTACCAATAACAGGACTGTTCGTCCAATCATGGAATTGTTTATGAAAGTAATTAATCAACCAGATGTATAAAAATCTGAACTTAAAATGCAAGTTTCATGGCAAATACGATTTCACGGGAAAAATAAGCAAAGAGAAAGAGAAGTGATCTTCTAATACAATGTTGATTGTGTTATGAAAGCATTTACTCAATCAGATGCATAAAATAAAACTGAAAGAAAATTTTATTAACATAACAGGAAATTTGATTACAATCAGGTGTTAAACAAAAGGTAGTCTAATCCTTATAGATCAACAGCTTATGAGTTGCAGTGCGGGTGTTAGTGTCAATCCTTCTAATTACACGAGCGTGGTACTTATAGTCCATGATCTTATACATGTTAGCTACATAACTATCCTCTTTTGTCATTGGCAGGTCTACCATCTTGATCTTCGTCTTGGCATGAGCCATGAGTTCTTGGTCAATCATTTCGCCAGTGGCGCGAAATGGGAGAACGGCTTGTCCTGAGCCTTCGGCTGTATCCATTGCAGCAGGTCTTCAGTTGAGGAGCTTTGTAGACTCAGCTTTAAGCTGGATATTGTATTCTTCTTCATTCTTCTGTCTTGCAGCTTCAATTTCAGTTTGGGTTAGCATCTCCTCCCATGTAATCTTCAACTTCTGATGACCAACAACTCGTTGATCATAGTTGGAGTAGAACTGAGCGGGAATTTTTCGTTCATATTGGAAAATTGTGCCGGCGTTGGGCACGACATTGTTTGGATATTGCTGTGGGATATCATCATCCCTTGAGGCTAGGTGTGGAGTACAGGCTACTACTAAAATTAGAGCCAGATTGGTGTTATCCTTGTTATAGTTCTCATCTTCAGGGAACCAAGCAAATATTTGGTCATTATGCCGGTCAAGTAGCCAAAATGGCCGTCCTAGAACGCCATTGGAATAGGTGTTCATCAGCCATTTGCTGTTTGGGTCAGTCATGACGTTCATCAGTGTGCTGAAGAGTTTGGCATCGAGGATAAATCCATCGATGTTGAAATAGTTGTTACCGTCCGGGTGGTTCCAAAATGGAGTGGCGCAAATGATTGGAATGAGAATGGAGCTGTCAAGCGTTCCAGTGACCCGGGTCGGCTTAAGAGCATTGAGCAATAGGGTGAGGTAATTATCATAAATTGTCGATTGAATACCTATCTCAACTGCAAATTGTCCAAATTACAAACAAGGGGAAGCTTACTGCAAGCCTCTCTGTTTGAGGTCTAAACATCTAAGAACCAATGTGAGATATAAAGTTGAGAGAGGTATTTAGCCTCCTCAGCAGTGGTGGAGTTCCAATGGAACTTAACCACTTTTTCAAAATGTCCCACTTTTCTGTAAAGTGGAGGGAGTAAAGGTCCCGTAGAGCATTGAAAATTTCATTGCAATTCAGTTCAATAAATCGGGGATTATTGGGTCCACGAATGGTGAATGATCCAATATAGTTACTCTGGTGCAGTTGGTCAGCGAGGATTTGGGCGGTGGTCCTCGAAGAGGACGGAGGTCTGCTAGCTGGAGCTTTGATAACTGGGGTGTTACCTTCAGGGGTCCTACATTCATCCAGTCCTGACATGGTATCAGAGTTATACTCTAAAACGTGTACGATATAGTCTTCTTAATCGAACTTCTAATAGCTAATTTTCGAGAAACCAGCTAGAGATTCTCAAATAAAACTGAACTCAAAATGACAAAGTTTCATAGCATAGGTACATGTTCATGAGAAAGAAAAAAAAGAGAACTGACCTTCTAATACAATGTTGACCGTCTGACAGCATGAACATTTGACATGTTTGGCACCTGGTGGATACGAAAGCAGGCGGCGACAAGAACCACAAACCATTTGAGCAAAACCTGTTCACACAACAATGGTAGTCAGACTAAACAAGAATAGAAGACTCAATCAATCAGTGACATATCAAAAGCAATAAAGCCACAAAAAACCAACTCATTTGAGCCATAAAAGGTTAAAACTAAAGGAAGCTTCAGGAAATGCAAAATTGTATCCAAACCCCTTTTTTCCACAGCTTTTGTTCCCCTTTCAGAAATAATTGAACCCAAATATTAAAGCTAATAGCTTGAGAAAAAAAGAGAAGTGATAGGAATAGTGAATGAATGAATAGCAACTGACCGGATGGGACTGGCGGCGGCGGCGGTGGCCGTGGGCGCTGCGGTGTGGGGATAGGTTGCCAACCGGGTGGCGGGCCGTCGTCGTCTTCTTTGTTTACTTGTTGTTGGCTTTGCATCATAGATGCTTATTTTCACTCCCGTTACTCCACACACTACACTTTTTTTCTTCTTTCAAAAACCCGCAAGGTACGATGGGACACACGTAACGTCGAATAACTCAGTTGATAAGGACATGCGTGCTTTAAAAAGGACATGTAATATGTGGAGGTTGGATCAAATCTCAAATCCAAATTTATTGATGAATGTTTAGGCTCTGTTTGGATTGAGCTTATAAAAAATAACTTACGTAAATAAATAAGTTTTTATTTTAATTTATAATTGTATCTTCATAAACAATTTTTTCATAAACAATCTTAAAAACTTATAAATAATACACAAAAACTTATTTATTCACATAAACTAAAAATGTGGCAAACACTATAATTAAGGTGGCGTGCGAATAAACCATCCCTAAAAAAAAATAATCAAGACGACTTAAAGATCTACAAGTACAATTTAACCTACCACACATCCTAGAAGGCTAAGATTTTTTGTTAAATTAAAGAGGCTAATGTTTTTTTTAGAAGTTTATTCAGTAAAAAAGTAAAACTATACGCAATAAGAAAAAATAATAATTTACCTTCCCTCAATTTTATTTTTTACCTACCAAGTCGATCGATTTAATCAAATATAAATAATATGTTTTATTACTATATTTTTTTTGAAAGGATGTTTTATTAATATTATTCTATTAAGTTTTGTATTTTGATTAAATTGTAAATTTGTTAATCTTTTCAATTTAAGTTTATTAGTCAATATTAATATTTGCATGTCAAAATGCACTATTATTAATTAGAAGTGAAATATGATATCATATAAAGGATGGATTCTAAGGTGAGGGTTCAATTAAGTCCCTCACCGGTGAACCATGAATTAAATAACGTTAGATTTAATTAACGGTTAGATTTTGTTGAAAAATAAAAATGAGAACAACTTTACTGCTGCACATAATCAGGTCCCTTTCCTTTTCTCTTCCCCATATTGTTCCTTTCTAACCAAAAATTCTGCACAAGATGGTTGCTGCTAAAAATTCTTCACAGCATAATGCTTTAAGCCTTAATTGAAGGTGTGCAATGGAAATATGGACTTACACCACTTTTTATTTTTTAATAAGCATTTATCTTCTTGAAACAGTGTGGTTCCATACCTTTCTCCTCACCATGTTTGGCTAAGCAAATTTGAGTTACGATTTGTTGTAAG
>Ga0315913_1010518_pt1 | contig 10631 bp, 13 predicted proteins | sample MpolsnodulesMG_FD_207736 | JGI IMG/M metagenome (GOLD analysis project Ga0315913, IMG submission 207736) | Medicago polymorpha root nodule microbial communities from Los Angeles, California, United States - small nodules | ecosystem: Host-associated > Plants > Roots > Nodule | place: USA... | reverse complement strand
TGTGAGCAGTTCTACATGTTCCCTCTTTTAATTTAAATAAATCTGAACCACTTATTTAATCTATTGGTGTTTTTCTCGTGGTTCACCGGTGAGGGACCTAATTGGACCCTCACCCTAGAATCCACCACCATTAATTATATGTTAAAATAAATGGTCTTGTTAACTTGTGTCGTAAGGGCACAAGTTAAGGAGTTATAAAAGGAAATAAATAATAAATTTTACATTGAAAGTATAAATGTTTAAACTTTTGTGATGTTGAATACACAATTTCCAAAAAAATAGTTATATCTTTAGCTTCTTAACTTGTGCCTTAAGGGCACAAGTTAACATTTTCCTAAAATAAAACAACACACCAACATGTATCATTTTTTTTTGAAGAAGCTAAATTAACTCACCTAAATTGGCACCAGAGATAATCGAACATGAGACCTTGAGAGGGGAGCACACTCTCAGGTTCCAAGCCAATACCATACCAACATGTATCATAATTAAGGAGTTGAAATCATTATCTGGCGCATGAAATTAATAGGCCTAGGGTGGATGATATGAATTTTTGGAGACTATTTGTTGTAGAAGGAAATACTTTGATTTATCCTTTTAATGAGACTGAAGTTAAGGCTGCAGTGTGGGATTGCGATGGGTATAAGAGTCCGGATCCGGATGGCATTCCAATGGGTTTTATTAAAGACTTTTGGCCGGAGTTGAAAGGTGACATTATGTGGTGTGTGTTGGAATTTCATCGCAAGGGTCGTCTCTCAAAAGGAATAAATAGCACTTTCATTGCTCTTATTCCCAAGATTGACAACCCGCATCGACTGAATGATTTTCGCCTCATTGCTTTGTTGGGATGCTTATATAAAATTTTGGCGAAGTTGTTGCCAAACCGTGTGCGTCAGGTTATGGGAGCGGTAATCTCAGATACTTAGTCAACGTTTGTAAAAATCGGCAAATCTTTAATGTTATTTTAGTAGCTAATGAGCTGGTTGATGAGGCCCGCAAGATGAAAAAAGAATTGCTATTGTTTAAAGTAGATTTTGAAAAAGCGTACGACTCAGTTGATTGGGGATATCTTGATGAGGTTATGGGGAAAATGGTGTTTCCAACTTTGTGGCGTAAGTGGATGAAGGAATGTATTAGTATGACAACTGCCTCGGTTCTGGCGAATGGTAGTCCTACTGATGAGTTTCAAATGAAAAGGGTATTGCAACAAGGCGACCCCTTTTCTCCTTTTCTCTTCCTGTTAGCAGCTGAAGGTGTGAATGTTTTGATGACTTCAGCAGTGAATTTGAATCTGTTTACTGGTTACTCTATAGGAACGCATAACCCCACTGTATTTCCCACTTGCAATTTGCAGATGACACGCTTCTGCTAGGTGTCAAGAGTTGGGCGAATGTTCGCGCTTTGAGAGCAATCTTGGTTCTTTTTGAGAATATCTCTGGTTTGAAGGTAAACTATGACAAGAGTATGTTGGTTTGTATTAATATTGTTGAATCTTGGTTACAAGAAGCCGCGTCTATATTGTCTTGTAAAATTGGTAAAATTCCTTTTATGTATCTGGGGCTGCCCATTGATGGTGATGCTAGACGTTTGAGTTTTTGGGACCCGGTAATAGAGCGCCTTAAATCTAGACTGTCAGAATGGAAAAGTAGAAATTTGTCTTATGGTGGCCGCTTGATTCTCCTTAAGTTTGTCCTGTCTTCACTATCTGTCTACGCCCTTTCTTTTTTCAGAGCTCTCGTGGGTATAATCTCTACCATTGAATCTATTTTAATTAAAATTTTTTGGGGTGGGGGTGAGGATCATAGAAAAATTGCTTGGGTAGACTGGAATTCTATTTGTATGAGTAAGGGGCTTGGTGGTTTGGGGATAAGGAGATTACAGGAGTTTAATATTGCTCTTCTTGGTAAATGGTGTTGGAGGTGTTTAGTGGATAGGGAGGGCTTGTGGTTTAAGGTGTTGTCTTCTCGTTATGGAGAGCAGAGAGGTCGGTTGAGGGAAGGTGGTGTGACGGGGTCAGCATGGTGGAGGGAGATAGTTAAAATTCAAAATGGAATTGGTGTGGAGGGTGGTAGGTGGTTTGAAGAAAGTATATCAAAATGTTTAGGTAATGATTTTAATAATTTCTTTTGGTCGGATTGTTGGGTGGGGACGGTGTCGCTCATGGAGATATTTAGGAGGTTGTATGACTTATCGATTCATAAGGATTTGTCGGCGGGGGAGATGCACGCTTTAGGATGGGGCGAAGATGGGGAGGCTTGGAGATGGAGGCGTCGTTTGTTAGCTTGGGAGGAGGAGCTGGTGGTGGAGATTAGGAATTTGCTTACTAACGTTACATTGCAGGATACTGAACCAGATGTCTGGCTTTGGCGGCCTAATATTGGTGATGGTTACACCGTTCGTGGTGTGTATCAAATGCTCATGCGGCAGGAGATGCACAATCACGATGTCGTTTCGGATGCTCCTTGGCATAAGAGTGTTCCTTTGAAAGTTTTTATTTGTGCATGGCGTCTTTTCCGCAATAGATGGTCAACAAAGGATAATTTGGTCCGACGAGGTGTTATTACTAATGTTACCCAATTATGCGTTACAGGATGTTGAAAAAATGAAACAATAGATCACTTAATTATCCATTGTTCTATTTTTGGCGACTTTTGGCAACAAATTAAAACTTGGATTGGTGTGTTTTCTGTGGACCCTCAACAGGTTTTGGATCATTATTATCAGTTTGTTTATTCCTCGGGTGGTTATACTCCAAGAAGGTCTTTTCTTCAATTGATTTGGCATTGTGGTATTTGGGTTCTTTGGAATGAAAGAAACCAAAGACTGTTTGCTAACACATCAAGAACAACAGTGCAATTACTTGAGAAGGTTAAGACTACATCTCTCAAATGGTTGAAAACAAAAAATGTGTGCTTTCCATTTGGTTATCATATGTGGTGGCAGCGTCCCCTGGCTTGTTTGGGGATAGGTTAATTTGCTCTTTTTGTTTTCCTTTGCTGTTTTGATCGAAACTTTGTTGTAACTTTGTTTTGTTTCCTTAAGCACTTCTTGTGCTAGGGTCCAAAACTTATGTTAATATATCTCATTTTGCCTTGTTCAAAAAAAATAATTAAGGAGTTGAAAATTAAATTCTTAATTATTCAGCGATTCTTTACCTCAGAGTGAAATTCACAAGATAACATATCAAACATATAAACAAGTTCAATAATTTAAAAGAGTTAAATCTTTCAAAAATGGGAACAGATTTAACCCATTTATAATGTTGCTCATAAGTTCATATATCATGTATAACACAATCCCATCATCATTTTAAATACCATTAAACAAATAATATTTCAGAAAATATGCAGTCTAAAAATTTAATATGGAATGAAAAATGCTCGTTGCACTTTTTTAAATCATGCATATATGTATTAATACCACATATAAATTTTTAACAGAAATCAATATTAATTTCCAAATATTCTTTTTTTATATATATCATGCACATCATCATATATCCATATCCATTAAAGAAAAATTGCATTTTATTGTGCACCTTTCACCATGACCATAAATAAATAAGCATTCATAATCTCTCCATCCAAATTGCAGTCATTATTTAACCACAAATAAATCGTAAATCGAACCATATCATACGGTCTTGTATCTTGAAGAAACCAATCTAAATATGACAATTTTAGCATATGGTCTTCAAGTACCTACAAAACAACTAATAGTTATTTCTAGGTACCCAATATTCTTTGGGTCCTCTTAGGTTAGTTCCATACCTTACCGGTAGCGGAGCCAGAAATTATGAATAGTGGGAGCATCATATATAATTTGTAGCAATAAATATATATTATTTTTCATTTTTTAAAGCAGAAATATATATCACAATTGTTCTTTACGATTTGCCATATTTTAAAAATATTGAATAATTTTTTCATTTTCAATCTCAATAAAAACATTTCTCTCTCTTTTTTTGTGTGTGGAGGAAATCGCTCTCTTTGTACCCAAAAAAAGCATCACTCTCTATATAAGTAACTAGGTTTAATTGCACTTTATTTTTGACAACTGTTTAATTGCACTTTTAGTAACACAAATTTATTAATTGTGTGATTTTTGCCCCCAAATTTTGTATAACAATTTTGACCCTTAAATTTATCATATTTCTTAATTTGTAGTCCCCTCCCAATTTTATGTTGAGTTGGCAATTTATATGATGTGGCTGCCCTATCACCTTGCTAATATTTATATTAATTGAAATTAAAATATATATAAAAAAAACAACAGAAAACAAAGGAGGTGATATTAACCTCCCACTTCTGCTTCCATGAATTTCAATTTCTTATCATGCTTTCTAATATCATTCAATACGGTTGCCTACTACCACCGTATACACAATTTATTGCAACAACAAATAAAACTCCTCCATGAAAATTGAAAGGGTCTGCAACATCCATAATATTTTTAATCTCTTGCATTGTCTTCAACTCATGCACCTTCATATAGGAGATTAAATCAGTTGCATACAAAGAAATAATACTCATTTTTTAGGTCGATGATAAGCCATTATTAGCATCTATCATAATTTTTTATTAGATTAAATCTATTAAAAATATCAATAGTATTAAAAAATGTTTGAAAATTTAGTGCAGGTAGGAGCCCACACAACCTTGTGTGTGGCGCCGCCCCTGCCTTACCCATACATACTCACCGTAAGTATTTGAATATATCTATATTCATTGTTTGACTTGTAAATATTGATTAGCCATTCATTAGTATTGATTAGCCATTTATTAGCCATGAATCACAATTCATGAGAATTTATTTAATTTCCTAAATAGGTTTATAAACAGTTGTATATATTTTCACAAATAATATCAATACAATCAGGGAATTATATTCTTGTAGTAAGGAACATCATAGTTTCTTACGTAGCAAGCAATATGAGTATGACCTTTTGTATTGTAATAAAAACATGTTAAATTATGAACATGTTGTGACCCAAAATTATTTCCTTTGGAGAAATTATTCTTAACATTTGAATTATTTTTCTTAGAAGAATTGTTAGAATAATTTCTTCTTTTATAGTTAATTCTTAGATTCACATTCTTGGAAGAATTAACAACATGCATTTTGTTGGTTTCTATGTTGTTGGAATTTGTGCTTGCTTTAACAAAAATGGTTTTATTGGTGTTTGTTTTATCGAATTTAGAAAAACGAAGCCCAGACTTGTTGTTTGAATATATTTGGCGGCTAAGCACATCTTCCAAACTGTTGTGACTTTTTTCAAAAAAATTTTATTACTTGATTTAATTCAACTATTTTTGTTTCATTTTCTTCACAATTATTACATGAAGAACCTTTAACAATTTGTTTCTTTTGCTCTGCAAAAAGTTTTAGAGAGATTAATGAAGGTGAGAAAAACACAAGAAGGGGGTGGGGGGGGGGGGGGGGGGGGGTGGAAATTTTTAAAATTTTTCTTCGTTTTCTCCTAAGCTGAAAACACTAATCAGAAGTAGATAGAGTTCTACTCTTTTGAAGTGATGTTCATGACTAATTGCAACGGATAAAACAGAGAGAGAGAAAGAAGAAAGACACAAAGCAATTATACAGGTTCCTTCCACAAACCGGAAGTAGTCCTGTCCCCCTTGCACTTCCAAGGAGAGTTCACTAAAATGTAATATCTGATTACCACTGCTAAAACTAGCAAGAGACTTCAAATTACTCAAGCACAACTGCAAGAGATTTCCTATGCTCCTGAATACAATCAAGAGACTTCTTATGCTCAAGCACAACTGCAAGAGACTTCTATTCAAACAGAATTAAAAAGAAAATTGTTTGAGGTTGAACACTTGATATATAATCAGTGGTGTTCACAATACAAATCAGATACATACTCTTAAGACTCTAGAATTTCTAAGATATGAGCTTTGATAAGAAATTCTAAGTGAACTTTTGATGCAGAACAATTTCAGCAGAGTTTTGGCGCTTTCAAATTGTTGTAGAGTCTTGCCATTCTCTAAGTCTTCACTCCTTTATATAGAGGTGTGAAAGAGTGTTGTGAATTGCCAGCACATCAAAATAGAGTCGTTTGAAGCTTTGATCAATCACCAATGATCTTTTGCCTGATATGGTTATTGTCCTATGAAGGATCAATTTCAAATCAATTCCAAGTATGAAGGAACATTTTTGCAGGCATAGTTGTTATTCTTGTCCTGTAGCAGAGACACAAACTGAGTAGTGGAGGTAGTGGTCGTACACTTCGTACAATTGTACTTTGTCAACGCTCTTCAAAAAGCAAGCATCCAATGCCTTCAACTTCATTTGAATTAGCTGTTGCTTCACTCTCCTGATCTACTACAATGCTTGGACGAGATTAAATCCATTGAACAGCCTTTGAAGCTTTTAAGTTTTCTCATCCTCTGATGAACTTCAGCTTCCGGTGGTCTTTTTCTTCTGATGAACTTGCTTCTGATGACGTCATCACTTCAGGAGCACTTTAACTTCAGGAGCACTTCTCTTCAGATTCTTCAAGCTTCATTCTTGTGGATTCCTTTGCTCTCTTTTGTTCCTTCAGAAACTTATAGGATATCAAAATTTTGTCTATGGTCCTGTACACTTGAACAAAATATTAGCGTATCCAATTGACAATTTTTAATACCTTGTTATCATCAAAACTCTAAAGGGTAATGTATGGTAAACACATTTTGTTCCAACAATCTCCCCCTTTTTGTTGATGACAAACATTAGTATTTAAAATGTTCAATTGTTGTTAATCGAATTAACAAGTTGACTTTAAGGGTATGAGGTTTGTAAGCTCCCCCTGAGTCTAATAGTACTTTAAGGCGAGGTTTGTAAGCTCCCCCTGAGTTCTATTCCAAGTTAATTAAATTCATCATTAAAAACGTAATAACACTCAGAATAATCTCACATTAGTAGACTAAGAGATAAGAAGAAAGTCCTATTAATTTAACTTGATTAGAATTAAATTAATGGGACTCAGAGCCTATAAATACTATACATCTACTCCACCTTTTGTCATCAACAAAAAAATATAAAAACTAAGGACAAAAAGAAAGAGATGAGAAAAATTATAGTGAGAAATTCTGTAAATGAAATGAAGTTTAGCAACACATAAAATGGTCAGAAGCATAAAAGAAGTTCAGAAGCACATAAAACAGTTCAGAAGCAAAAACATGCAGAATTACAAACAAATAAAATAAACAAGCTTAAGGTGTGCAACTAAGGTTGGGCTTGTTTCTTGATCATTTCTATCATTTGTTTGAGCATCTTGTTTGTCTCTTCTGCCTGTTGCTTGATTTCTCTCTTGAAGTCTTCATTGCTTCTGATCAAGTTCTCTTCTCTAATCCTTGCTTTTTCCAGCTTTGCTTCTGTAGATGACTTATACTCAAACAATAATAGTTTCTAGTCTAGAAGCTCTTTCCTTAACTGCTTGTTTTCTCTTTCAAGTAGAGTGTTCCTTTGCACCAATTCCAATTCAGTAGAAGCTGACTTGAAGTTTATCTTGTTCAACCAAGTTAGATCCAACTCCTTAGGATGAACACCAGAAGGAATAAAATCAGTAGCATTTCTGGCTTCTAGGCACAAAGGTGTCCTTACAAGAGTTCTTCTTTTGACTTCAACTTCTTGCAAGTTACTGACAGCCCCTCTCAGCCAGTCTTGAAGATTGTTCTGAGCAGTCTCTTGAGAATCAAGAGATGATCTCTGAAGTTCAGTCAAGACAAAATCCACTCTCTTTTTCAATCTTCTCCACTGCTTAACATAGCTGTCTTCATGCACCAGGTTGTTCCTTGCTTGAACTAGCTTGTTTAGCTCCTAAAAGATATTCTCACACACATTTGCTAGTATAGAAGAATCTAGAAACAGGGTGGGTGGAGAAGGGACATTTGTGGATTTGACTGGAGCACAGGCTTGAATGGCTTGGTTAGAAGATGAAGGTTGGTCATTTGTGGAGGTTGCAGTTCGAGTATTGGTCTCTAAAGGTTGATCAGGAACAGAAGTTAAGACCACAGTAGAGGATGAGTTAGATTGCTCAACCTCAACATCAGAATCTTCTGATGTGATCATAAAATCAGGTTCACTAACTTTTTCAATAGAAGAATGAGACACAATATGATCATGGATAAGTTCAGGAACATGTTGTTCAGGAACAGATTGTTCATGAACAGTTTGTTCAGGAACAAAGATATCTGGACAGGTTGTTGAGGTCATTTGTGAGTTTGGTGCTTGTTGTTGGGGGCTTTCTAAATTAATTTCCTCAGAAATAACTCTAGAGGCTTTTTCTAGATTGGACTCACAACCTGGTAATTCACCCGAGTAGTGATAGACCAGATTCTCCAAAACTGAAGGTTCAGAATCATTGGTGGTTGGTTTGGGATGAGATGAGGATGATTCATTGATATTGGCAGATTCATGCTATGCTGGTCCACCTACAACCTCTGCATCAGCAGGTATAGATTGAAGTGGTTCAATCACTAGAGGTTGAAAGGGATGATCAACAGGTAGTCTAGTATTAACATTAATCCTCATTTGAGCCATCTCACCTATTCTTTCAAGAACAGATGGGTATATTGGCTCAAATGCATCATCATCAGGCTTTTTCTGGAGTTTGGTATATGGTGATGGGCCTTTAGAGATGGTTGAATAGATTCTACCTAAAGAAACATCATTTAAATCAGAGGAGGTTGAGTAGGTTGATATTGAGGTTGAACTAGATTCTATTTCTATAACTTTAGCAGTGTGTAGAGAATCAGTATTACCTCTTGAAGCTTCTGAAGCATCAGATTCTGAACAACCAACATTCTCCTCCTGGACTCCTTCAGCAGTATCTTTCATCACTTCACCAGACGCTACCAGCTGCTGAAGATTCTTTGTAAGCTCAAACCCCAGTTGAGCAGCTTCAATAGTTGATTCCTTCAGCAATTACTCAGCAGGAACTCCAATCTCCTGAGCAAGTTCATCAGCCTTCTGCACTGTAGCTTCTTCTGTAGCTTTCTTTCTCTTGAGCTCTCTGGTTACTAGATCAGTTGCAGCTTCTATCTGATCTTCTTCTTCTTCTACATACCTTGATTCCTTCAATTTTCTTACACCATGTTTTCTCTTCTTCTTTGGAATTGAAGGTTGATCAGGCAGAGGTTGTGAAGTTTCAGCTGACTTACCACTTCTAGTTCTTTTGTTCAAGATCTTAGCAGGTTCAAGATCTTCAACCTCTTCTTGAAGGGATGGTACAGCAGGACCAACTACATTCTCTTGAGTAGCAGCTTTCTCCTTCTTAGCTTTCTTAGCTTTCTTGGGAGGTTGTTCAGGAGCATCATTCAGATACTCAGCTTCTGTGAGTGCTTTCCTCTTTGTCTTTCTGCTCTTGGCTACAGGCAGGACACCACCATACATAGTGTCTGGAATATCATCAAGTTTGATGGTTTCTCCAGTTGTTTGATAGTAATCTATGATGAAGTTCATTCTGACATCAAGAGGATCTTGTTTGCAGATTGGAGGAAAGTCATCCATTAGGTTGGATACTGCATTTGATTCCTTCAAATCTATGCTAAGCTTTGTATAGGCTTCCTTCTTGATCAGATACATCTTCCTGAGTGTATTTCCATTGATGACTTTGCCTGTTTCAGTGTCAAGCTGATCATCAGTAAAGATGTTAACTTCCTTGAGTACTTTCAGAATCCCTCCTTGATGAAGGATCTCTGAAATAAGGCTTCCATAGGGAATCCAACACCTCTTGTTTTCTTGGCTTTCCCTGAGCTCTTTGCTCATGTGCTTGAAAATGTACTTGGGCACATTTGCTTTCTCCTTCGTAATGAAGTAATGGAGAAACACTTTGTGCTCTAAAGAAGGTTGATCTCCACCACCACCTTTTGGTAGAAGATTTGCATTCTGTATCTTCAGTAGCAGTTTCTTCTCCATGGTCAAGTCACTGTACGCACCTCTCTTCTTTCTATTTAACATTGACTTGCTAACAATTTCATTCTAAGGACTCTTCTTGTTGTTGTCCAGACCATCTTTGAGACTTCCTTCTGATGGTCTTCTGATTACATAAGCAATCACTTCCTAAGAGATGAAGACAGGAATACCCATGATGCTTGACCTTATCTTTGTACACGTGAAGGGTTCCAATCCCATTTCTTCTCTTGATTTTCCCTTTAGAGTAGGGTCAATCAACACCTTCTCATCCATTTCTAATTGAGCAGCTTTACGATCATAAACTTGTGCTCTAACCCAGAAATGCCTTACAAGGCTCTTGTATGTTGGACCATTTAACATGTTGAAGTAATCCATGAGACCATGAACTATTGGTGTAAGCCCTAGAGGCCAATAGTTTATGTTGAACTTATCTTATGTATCATGACTTATTATTGAATAAATATATGGCAATCTTTATTATATTTATAGTAATGTTAATAAAGTCCTTAGAATAGATAGTTCATGTAATAATATATTAAGTGTGACTTAATCATGAGATTACATTATCATAAAGAACGCTATTTTTAAATATATCCGTAGTCGAGCTTTAATATGAAGAAGGATAATAATAAAGCGTCGAGACTATTATGTATGTAGACTGATGACCGTATCTCATGGGTCATAGATATGAGATATTAAGTCTATACATA
>Ga0315913_1010517_pt1 | contig 10632 bp, 7 predicted proteins | sample MpolsnodulesMG_FD_207736 | JGI IMG/M metagenome (GOLD analysis project Ga0315913, IMG submission 207736) | Medicago polymorpha root nodule microbial communities from Los Angeles, California, United States - small nodules | ecosystem: Host-associated > Plants > Roots > Nodule | place: USA... | reverse complement strand
GGGAAGTGATGTTGGTTTGCATGACTATGGTTTAAACTTTAAAAAGGGGAAAAGATTGTTCTTCCAACTGCTACTGCAAGGCCAATTGTGAATTTTAAAGTTCAAAATTGGGAAGAATTGAAGCTCGCTGGAGAGTGATTTGGTGTAATAAAAAAATAGTGATTAGTGTCGAACAACAATCTGACACTCAAGTCAAAACAAAGAGTGAAAAATATTGAAAGGATGAACAATGTCCAACTTAAGTTAGTTGTGAATAATGTTGAGTTACCGACGCGTTACTAGTCTTGGAGTTATGGAATGGAGTCATTTCCAACAATAAAAAAATGGATTTTATGAAACTAGATTTGACTATTATTTTCCTTTTAAAAAAAACTCCAATGATGCATAACCGGCTATATTTGAAACTAAATTTAAATGACAAACTTGGAAGAACATTTAAAATAAATGGATTTTATGAATTATTTTTGCCAAAACTAAATTTAAGAAATTTTATGAATTGAAGAACATTTTTTTTCCTCTTCTCTTTAAAAAAAATATCATCTAAAAATTAGGAACTTAAAATCCCTTTTTACTTTATACAATATGAATCTCAAATTCATCCTTATAATTTTTGAAAATTGAGTTACATATGTTTCAAAAAATTAGACATTAGTCTGTATTTAATATCCAATTATGTATAATCCTGCAAATTAGTCCTTTTTTTTTTTGGTAGTGATAATCCTGCAAATTAGTCCTTTAAAAATACAAGTTGTTCTCTATAAATTTTCATAAAAAATAAATAAATTGTGAATCCGTTCCTTTTTTTTTTATGTTTCAATTGGTCCCTCGACTATTGAAGTTTTAAATTCGACCTAAATCTTTGAAAATTCTCATTTTAGATAATTTTTTTATTATATATTTACACTTTTATCCTTAAACTTTTAAATTTTATAAAAATTGTCAACAAAGTTTAAAATGGTGAATTTTACTACTCTATCTAAATAAAATAAGAATTCTCTAAGAAAAAAAAATATATTGAAACATTTACATTGTCCAAAGCTATCATTTATCTAGAATTTCTAATTACCTTGTCGAAGCAAGTTTTAAGATTACATCATGCTCTAATATAATTCCAGTCTTGATATTCATGTGCAACAGTGACTTGTTCTTAAAGAGTTTTGTTATGACTTCAATTAAATCTTGTGATGGTATAGAGGATGGTGGAAATCGCTGTTAATTAATTGATCTTTGAACCATAAAGTGCGGGAAAAGTTAAGTTTGGACCACTAAATACATTGCTCCAACTTACACCACTTCAATATAAGTCATTGGTATATTTTAAATTTATTTTAACAGACCACCAGATCTCATGATGAAAAAGCTGCTATAAGGGGTTATTCTAGTGGTGTAAGTTGAGGCAATCTATTCAGTGGTGCAAACTAAATGCACCTTAAAGTGTGTTTTATAAAAACATGGAAAAATGCTAGGTGAAAGAAAAAGGATTTTAATTAGGAAAATGTTAACAAATGTCTTTAGTAGGGCATTGTTTAAGAGGAACTTCTACGGTACACTTGCAAATTAAGGTGTACCGGTACTCCTACTTCAAAAATCTTTAAATTAACTATTATTTTTATGGAATAAAGAGCTATGTATTTATATTTTATAAAATGACGTTTCATAAGAAAAAACATCATTTCATTGTTTATAAAAATCATACTAATTTTTTTTTACATTTTATTGTAAAAAAAATCAAAATTCTCTATTTTGAGTACTAAAAATTCAGAAAAATTAAATTTTATTTCGTTGAAGTTTTTGGTAAATAAGATTTAATTATAGGTGATAGAAAAGAATTTTTCTCTTCAAAAAATAACACATTTAACTATTAATTTATTGATTTGGTGTACCAATACACTCAAATTTTTGGATGTACCATAAATTTGTTTTGTTTAAGTATTCAAAAGTAATAACTTTTATCTTTGAAATGGTGCAATTATGACTTTTACAAATGTTTGACCTATTTTCAAGAATATTTATTTTTATGACCACATTAGAGACTACATCATATTCATCCAATTTTTGCTTTTGAGTTCTCTTCAACTTTCGTGAAAGGACCCGTCGAGTGCTGGTACTTTGAGAACTCAAAGTTGAAACTTGAAACTGATGTTGGTTGAAAAATATATTATGCTAATAAGATATTTTATCTAAAACACTCTCTTTAATTGATTGAATTTTATATGTATTCTGTTAAATTTATGTGGGATTATAGTATGATTTAGGGAGGTCCTTTTGAATTTCAACCAATTAGATAATGATTTTTGAAAAGAGTGTGTTAGAAAGTCATTGTTAATATTCATCTTCTACCAGCTATCCATGGACAAATATAGGGCCCGTTTGTTTCAGATTTTTTCCAAAAAAAATATATTTTTTCCTTTAAAAAAATCACTTTTTTCATTTTTATGTGTTTGTTTAGGATTTTAAGAAAAATCATTCTGTCAAAAAAATCTATTTTGACCCTGAAATGAAAAACTCTTAGGATTAACTTTTCTCAAAATCTATTTTTTTTCAAACAACAAGGAGATAACACATGTACATGTTAAAACTCAGTTTTTTTAAAAATGGATTTTTATGGATAGTAGGCAAACGCTAATAACTTCATATTTTTTTTAAAATCTCTAAAAAAAAATCTCTAGATTCTTTTGACACAAAATCAATTTTTTTTAAAGCTGAAACAACCCCACTCATAAGCATCAAGCAATTCTGGATCCATTTCTTTTGGATTTTTTTTATAAAAAAAACTATTTTTTTAAAAAAAAAATCACTTTTTTCATTTTTAAGTTTTGTTTTGGATTTTTAGAAAAAATTATTTTATTAAAAAAATCTATTTTGACCCTAAAATGAAAAGCTATTAGGGTGCATTTGTTTCAACTTTAAAAAAAAAATAGATTTTGTGTCAAAAGAATCTAAAGATTTTTTTTTAGAGATTTTAATAAAAATCTGAAGTTATTTGTGTTTGCCTACTATACATAAAAATCCATTTTTTTAAAAAAAAAATTAGTTCTAACATGCACATGTGTTATCTCCTTATTGTTTTAAAAAAATAGATATTGAGAAAAGTTAATCCTAATAGCTTTTCACTTTAGGGTCAAAATAGATTTTTTGATAAAATAATTTTTCTAAAATCCTAAACAAACACTTAAAACTGAAAAAAGTGATTTTTTTAAGGAAAAAATAATTTTTTTTAGAAAAAATCTGAAACAAACAGGCTTTTAGGATTAATTTTTCTCAAAATCTATTTTTTTAAAAACAAGGAGGTAACACATGTACATGTTAAAACTCTTTTTTTTAAATGGATTTTTATGGGTAGTAGACAAACAAAAATAACTTCAGATTTTTTAAAAAATCTCCAAAAATTAATCTTAAGATCCTTTTAACACAAAATTTATTATTTTAAAGTTAAAACAAACGCTCGCTTCTATGTTCGGCAAAATTCGGATAAAGTTGTAGATACCAAAACTAATCTATCGTATGCTCTGTGATTGATTTTCTCTTTAGTGGTTAGTGCAGAGCTATTGTAGCACGTGTTTCATGTGCGTCCCCACATCTTTTAATGTATATGTGGAGTTAATTAGTAAGTGGGGTGGGTAGCCATGGAGTTTGAAAAGCAAATCCACCACGGTTATAAACAAAGGTGCATAGTAGTTAGATTTGAGTTTAGATAATGATTTTACTAAAGAAATCTATTCAACCAGTTGAGTTGAGAATCAAATTATTGGTTAGTTGATTTGATTATTTGTTATTTAATTGAATTGTGGTTATTCGGTTGAATCATAATTTGAAGGTTTTAAATTTTAATTGTTCGATCTTCAATCTAATTTTAAAAAGAAGAATGTTAATTTATATCATTAGGGCATAAGATAAAAAATCAAAAATAAAAATAAAATTTTAAAAATCGTGTATTCATAATTTTGAAAGTTTTAATTTTTTTTTTATTAATTTATTTTTCAACTTCTTAACTTGTGGCTTACCATGACCCTTTTAAAAATATTGGTTAAAAAGATATTAATTGCTTCTCACTTAAATTTAATTGTAGGGAAATATTATGACATTTGTTAAAAAACTTAAAGAAAAAATTTATCTTAAAATTTGTGCATTCACCACGTTAAAATTTTAAAAAAAATTCCATTCATTCATTTTTTTAAAAATCCTTAACAAATGTTGTAAGGTCACTTTATCATCAACCCTTAATTGTCTTATGGTCAATGCAACATTTGTAGTTATGAAGATGACAATCCATTTCCATGTAGCGAAAAAGAATAAAGGTGGAGGTCACAGAAAAAAAGAGAATAAAGGTGGAGAGAGAGGATAATTGGAAAATTGAGAAATGTGAGGAGAGGGTAAATTGAAGACATAAAATGATCCTCAGAGATTCAAAGGTCCCGGTTTTTTTTTTTAGAGAAATAATATCTGTACAACCACTTTGTGACAACTTTCTCTCTCATACTCACATCATGTTCTTATTTTCTCTCTTCATTTTTCTCTCTCAATTGTTTTTGACCAATAAAAAGAGAGAAAAAAAAGTTGTATCAAATGGTTGTTCAAATATCACTACTCTTTTCTTTTAAGGAATTCAAAGGTCATAGTTGAAAGTTTCTTTCATACCAGAATTATTTTTTGAACACTTTTAAAAAACTTAAAATAAGTTTAATTTGAATTTTACGTCTCTATTTTAAAATTCGAAATTTTACCTCCCTATTATTTTTTTTCATGATTTTGCACCCTCCACCATATTTGAGTTCATTTTCGCCGATGTGGTAGTGCTTATGTGAAATATATTATATTATTTTCTGGTTTCGTTAATTTTCACTCATATTTTGCATATTAGAATTTTAAAAAGCAATTTTCCATGCATTAAATTTATATTTCTTTTTTAAATCCTTAACAAATGTCGTAAGGTCACTTATCAGCGACCCTTAATTGTTCTATGGTCAATGCAACATTTGTAGTTATGAAAATGACTATCCATTTCCATGTGGCAAAAAAGAATAAAGGTGGAGAGAGAGAGGATAACTGGAAAATTGAGAAACGCGAGGAGAAGGTAAATTGAAGACATAAAAGGATCCTGATAGATTCAAAGGTCTTAGTTGAAAGTTTCTTTCATACCAGAATTATTTTTTGAACACTTTTAAAAAACTTAAAATAAGTTCAATTTGGATTTTACCCCTCTGTTTTAAAACTCAGAATTCTACCTCCCTATTATTTTCCATAATTTTGCGCTCCTCCACCATATTTGAGTTCATTTTCGCTGATGTGGTAGTGCTGATGTGAAATTATATATTATTTTCTGGTTTCGTTCATTTTCACTCAATTTTTGCATAATAAAATAATATAATATATGTCACATCAATACTATCACATCGGCAAAAATAAACTCAAATATGGTTGAGGGGGCAAAAATCCTAAAATGTATAAAATAGAGGAGGTAAAATTACAAGATTTAAAATAGGGGTAAAATCCAAATTAAATCAAATATGGTGTAAAACTGCATTTAAGCCAGTAAGTTTTTATCAAAATTTGGGTATATAAAATATTGAAAATTAAAATATTTAACTTATTTAAGAAAGGCTTGTTTATACCTTGAGTCCTTGTAAATATGGCTCGTGAGTTAATAATGAGTCATTAATCAGTGTTTTTAATTTAATATTTAAGTTTATTTTAATGTGTGATGAACAGATGAATCGATTGACCTATTCATCTCTCCATATTATTTCTCAAACCAATTTTACCGTAACCATTTTATTTACATTTGCAATCCAAACTAATTGCCTCAATGCACCCCCTGTTTTACAAACATCCTTAATAATAACGTTACTACCGAATAGAAGTTGAAACAGTTCCTGTAAATACGAATCTTATAAATTTTATTACTTCGATTTAAGTTATTATACACTTGCTAATTTTCTATCAACCCGCATCATGCATTTGTGTCAATTCAACGTCCACATGCGAGAACCTTTTTTCCACATTCTCCCTTTTGATATACTTCCACGTGTCCCTTTTCAGCTGGCACACATATCCCATCACCCGGATATGAGTTGGCCTCGTACAACCTCCAACAGTTTCTCCATATCCTCGATGGTTAGCCACCTTCAACAATTTGTGCATATCATTATGCTCTCATAGTAATTGTCTAATAGTTATTGCCCTTCCCCATTGAGGTCAAGACATCTGTTCCATATCACATGAGATGGGATTCATTTTTTTGCCTCTACTTTTTACCTTTACCGCACACACTAACGCTCTTTCCTCGCCCTCCCATAATTTTGTACCAGCCAAAATTCCATATTCATTATCGGAAAATTTGTTGGGAAACTCCCATGCCGACGAGTTACTCGACGACGCCTTTGGAAATTCGTTACGCTTATCCCCAACACTTGAACCTTCCATGTTTCCACCGCCAATTTTCACCTGGACCAAACCAAACTAATACATGTTGGATTGATTTGTTTTTTTGCGAACAAAACACTCAACTTGAAGCATTGCTGATGCTTATGTTTCATGTTCCACCAAGGAAACATGACAAATTACATACAATTTTCTGTGTGAGAATTGTAGTGATTTAGTACTAGTAATAATAGTTTTACATTGATACAGTTAGTTTTTCCATATTGTAAAATGTCACTGATTTTTCCCTACATTTAATATTTAATAATTTTACTAAAAAATAAATTATATTCAAACTTGTAATTTTGTCATTCCATAATTGAAACAAAAACAAACACACAATAATAAACAAGTTATGAAGAAGAAACATATCATGCTTTGGTTACCATTAGCATGTTGCATTACATCAAAACAAAGGTACATATCATGTATAAATTGCTAATTTTATCATTAGCACGTTTCATTACACCAAAATAAGTTTTTTTTTTTTAAAGAATCAAAATAAGAAACATATCGTGTTGAATATTGGGTTGGATTGAGATCGAGTCTCTTTCGTTACGATTCAGTCTAATTTAGTTCGATTGTTAAAATAAAAATCGTAAACCGAACCACATGGTTGAGTAAAAAAATGGCCCAAATTCAACACAAATTTTTGCAATTTTGGTTTGAGTTTGTAGGCTATGCAGTTTCCTATTGAACTGGTTTGATTTCCAACTCCCGTGATATAAATTATGTTTGTATTTGTATAAAAAAAACCAATCATACCCAATCAGGTTTGGTTTTTTGGGCTGGGTCAGATTGACTGGGTTAGCCCAACCCATATGCGGTCCTTTTTATAAAATATAATCAGAATATAAAAGTTAAAATAATTTAAAATATGAACAATTATATTTTTAGTGTTTAAGTTAATAGGCAATTTTTGTCATTTTATATAATCTAGAAAATTGAAAATAAAATGAAATAAATGCTTAAATGCAATTTTGATCCCCCTATTTTCGAATTTGTTAACTTTTTCTACCCCTTTTTTTAAAATCAATTTTTTGATCCCTTGTTTTGAAAGTCAACTAAATTTTGTGGTCCCCCTCCTCTTTGGATGATGTGGCATTTCATTAATGGCATGGAGCCTACATGACATTGTCTACACGGTCTACAATTTGACACTTCATTTTAATTTTAAATTATATATTAAAAATTAATAAATTAGATTTTTTTAAAAAAAATAACGTGAAATCCCTAAATTGATTTCCACATTATTGAAGAACCCTAACACCAAAAAATTTCAAATTGATTTTTTTTTCTGATTTTCCTACTTTCTCTTTTGGCCTCACTTTAGACATGTGTATCACTGCATTTTTTTGAACACATTTTGATTAATGATATGCATTTGTAGTCTCTTTAATTTTGTAACACATGATGCTACCATTTGGATCCTTCTAATGCAATTAATGCAATTTGGTTATGAATTATATTACGAAATCAAGTTAATGAAAGAGAAGCCCGCAGGATCCTTAGAGCATCTTCAATGGGGGTTTCTTACTTAACAAGGATCACTCCCCGTTAAGGACTCCCCATTGGAGGAAGAAAAAATGAGTACCTATTAAGCAACATATAACTATATAAGGACCACCTGTCTCCTCGACAACTAACAGGCCTCACGTGTAAAAAAAGTAATAAAATATGTATTGATTGGTCCCACTTGCAAAAGAAGTAGTAAATTATTTTTGTATAATGATGTAAAATTAGTGGGACCTATTTAAATGTTTTTCATTGGAGTCCTTATTAGTGTATTGCCATTGGAGTCATTGGTCCTTAGTAGGCACTTTCATTAAAAAAAAAAAAAGGTGATGTGTACACGTGAAGTCCATTCAAAGAGTCCATATTAGTAGACTACCGTTGTTGATACTCTTAGTGCCTTGCATTGGTGTGCTGACAAAGGCCTGGAACATGTCTTTGTTGAACTTGACGTGAAGGATACACGTAAAAACCAAAACAAATAGAACGACAACAAAAAAGGGTGACGATCGGCCGATGCGAGCGACCGTTGAAGAAGGAAGATGAGAGAAGGAAGACGGAAAAGAAAATCAATTTGAGGCTCAAATGTGTGTTTCTGGATATGGTCAACATGAATCAGAGATCCATTTATATCTATCATGTCCTCCATTTGGTAGGCTATGACAATTGGTTAGGAATTGACTTGGTGTTTATTTAGCAGATCCATCCAATACTGTGGATCATTTTTATCACTTTGGTACCTCTTCTGGTTTTGGCAAATCACGATGCTCTCTAATGCATATGATATGGTTTGCTTGTTCATGGGTGATATATGGAAGAAAAGAAATGACAGGTTATTTCACAATAAAGAAAATTCTCCACATCAGCTTATGGAGAAGGTTAAACTTCTATTCTTATGATGGTTTAAAGCTAAATTTGTAATATTTAATTATAACTTTTATAATTGGTGTCAAAACCCCTTCTTATGTGTGGGTGTTGGCTGATTTGTTTTACTTTTGGTTAAACACCTGCGTTAATTATCGGATGTCTTTCATGGTACATCTTGTGTCGTAAAGATAGCCCGCCGTTGGTTTTAATATATCATTTTGATTTCTTAAAAAAAAAAAATGAAATTGATTTTTAATGAAACTCACTCCTATTATTAATTAATTTTTTAAAAGAATGTCAACAGTAAACGAATGGCATGCTTAGCTTTGAGTCAACGAGTCTTCTTTCGCACACTCATTTGTCGTCTCACTCTCTCTGAACATGGCGGGTTGTTTCAGCTTCACAGCTTCCCGCGACCGTTGTTACCGTTTCTCCTTCTCCAACGCCGGTCTCAAATCAACCACCACCGATCTCGGCAACACCACCATCATGCACTGCTGGGTTCCCAAATCCAACAAACCCACCAAACCGTCTCTCCTCCTTCTCCACGGCATGGGCGCCAACGCAATGTGGCAATGGAACGAATTCATCTCCCCACTTACTCGTCGTTTCAACCTCTACGTTCCCGATCTTCTCTTCTTCGGTGAGTCTCACACGTCTAAACCCGATCGAACCGAATATTTTCAAGCTCAGTGTGTTGCTGCTCTCATGGAAGCGCATGGTGTGAGAAGAATGAATGTTGTTGGTGTTAGTTATGGTGGTTTTGTTGGGTATAGTTTGGCAGCGTTGTTTCCAGATAGAGTGGAGAAAGTTGTGTTGTGTTGTGCTGGGGTTTGTTTGGAAGATAAGGATATGGAGGATGGGTTGTTTGTTGTTAAGAATATTGATGAAGCTGCTATGATTTTGATTCCGCAGACTCCTGAGAAGATGAAGCAGCTTGTTAAGCTTACCTTTGTTAAGCCTTTCAAAGTTATGCCGGCTTGCTTTCTCACTGATTTCATTGATGTGAGTGGTTTTTCCTAATTATAAAGCTTGATTTTTTCAGTTTAATTGGTATTTTGATTGCCATGATGATTTAGGTTCATAAACAAACAGTGACCCTAGTAGTTGCGGGTGGTTCAAAGGAACATGATAGACTAAGATAGTTTATATATGATTAAGTCTAATTAATTTCTACAAAAACGACTTGTAAGGGGAGGGATGCTTCCCATATATAAACTTATTTTTAGACTTTTTTTTTTACGAACACATTTTGAGACCATATCTCATCCAACTTAGAACTCTCAACTAATCATATATCTCTATTTCTATACATTATCAATGTTTATGAAACTTGAAAATGAAATATATGCCACTAAACCAACCTGAGAAGATATGTTGAAGAAGCTGCAAATCCAAGGACAAATACACCTAAGCATATGACTGCTATTATACAGCCAACAATTTTTCTCCTATTACCAGTACGTACATCTGCATCCATAGACAAATAGGGTTGGGGGGGAAAAGTAACTTATATCATCAAATAATAGAAGGAAATACGTAAAAAGAAATTATACTATAAAATAACAATAAATTAGTGTAACTAAAGGAACATTAATTGCACATCTGAAGCAATAAATGTTATAATTTGCACCGACGTAGACACTAGAAATGACACTGGTACGTCAACACAAACACAATTTAAAAAAATTGTGTAATTTAATGTACCCACGTGTTTTTTTTTACTGTGACAATGTCGGACACTGACACGTGCCTGACCCCGATACATGTTTGACACCAGGCAACATGCCTTCAATGTGAATTGTGAAGTGACGGTGTTACATAGACTTTGCA
>Ga0315913_1010515_pt1 | contig 10633 bp, 5 predicted proteins | sample MpolsnodulesMG_FD_207736 | JGI IMG/M metagenome (GOLD analysis project Ga0315913, IMG submission 207736) | Medicago polymorpha root nodule microbial communities from Los Angeles, California, United States - small nodules | ecosystem: Host-associated > Plants > Roots > Nodule | place: USA... | reverse complement strand
AAATATTTTATAGGGGGTAAATTAAAAAACATATTTAACAGGGGAAAACCAAAAATGACATATATTACAGGGGATAAAGACCTATTAACCCCCTAATAGGCCAAACAAAAACGAAAAATTTTTTGAAAAAAAAAATAAAATTGGTTTTTGTTTGGCCTATTACGGGGATAAATCAAAACAAAAATATTTTACAGATGGTAAATTAAAAAACATATTTTACAGAGAGAAAAACCAAAAATGACATATATTACAGGGGATAAAGACCTATTAACCCTATTATTAAATTGTCTTTTTTGTATAATTGCATTCAATGTTGATTTTTTCAACATCGTGGTCTATTTTTTATTAAGGGAAGCAACCCAGTTGTAAAGAGCTAATGCATAGTCCAATTGTGCATCTACGAGGATTTGAATGGGTTCACATCAATTGGTATTGTACTTGTAGAAAATAGGATATGTCGGTCCAGGGATTATTGAGCCATAACCATGATTTTTTTTTCTTTCAATTTTTCACAAAATAAAATACAAATTGTTTCCTCAATTTCGTGATTGTAGTTCTAGATTTCGTGTTGATTGTACTCATTAAATTCCATTCCATTGTAGTTATTTGTTTCATTCCATTCCGCTCTGATCTGTTATATTCTGTCAATCCAAAAAAAGCCTTATGGTAAGGAGATTGTTGGGAGTTCACATGAATAAAGATGACTCCTCACAAAAAGAGAGAATATTTTTTAAAAATAGGTGTCTAGTTCAAAGAAAATGTTGTTCTTTGATAATGATTGTGATAGTTACGAGAATTCAAAATTGAATCAACTCAATAGAAAAATCGTAAACTAAATCAACCTAAATTGAAACTACAAAAAATCGCATTTGATTCGGATGTATTTGAATCATTCTTTTATTCATCTGCATTGTTTGATTCGGTTTACGGTTTTTCTCTTGTTATGTTTCTTCTTTACTTTTTATTTTAAAAATGTATTTAATTACTCCTTGAGCTTTTAGAAAAAGATGCAATCTTAATCTTTTGCAATTCTTACAAAATTAAATATGATTACTTTTTGTCTAAATTTTTAATTTGTTTTATGTTGTTGGATACATTATTGGATGAAAATGTAATTATAACGTTGGATGGAATTTAAAACATTGCCGGAAAAATGCCGTGCTTTAACCTTTTAACTTGATTTTGATGTTAAAAACAAAGTCATATGAACCATACCAAACCACATTTTTTTATCTTGCAGTTTAGGTGACTTTTATCCTCAAAATGTATCAAACCGCAGCGCAAGCACCTCCGGTGATAGTTGCACTAATGTAGCCGGTACACAACTAGTTACAAAACTAAATCTTAACATAACTTCCCATCCTAGACCCTACAAACTTCAATGGTTAAGAGAGAGTGAAGAAATTTTTGCTGATAAACAAGTGCTAGTTAAATATAGCATTCATAAATATCATGAGGAAAGTTTATGTGATGTCGTACCAATGAAAACCGGCCACATTTTACTTGGTAGACCATGGCAATTTGATAGAGAAGTCCACCATGATGGCTTCACTAACAAATTCAATTTTGTGTGTGTAATTCAATTTTGTTCGCAACACACACAAAATTGTTCTTTCCCCTCTTAGTTCACAAGAAGTGTGCAAGAATCAAAAAGCTCTTAAACTTAAAAGAGGGCTAGAAATATGAGAAATGTGTAAAAAAAAAAAAAAAGAGCGAGTGGAAGTGAAGAATTTCCCAAAGTTGACGGAAAACTAAACGAGGGAAAACAAAAACCAATAGTCGAGAGGATAAGAGTGGAGAGATTGTTCTTGAGAGAAAAAGGGGTCAAGAGAACTTTACTTGCTAGACAATTAATGTGTTCACCACCTTATTATAAATTTTGTTTGACTATAATCCTATTGTTTTGTCTAGTTTTATTGATTGTTTCTTCTAGGAATTTGTGGGTGTTGTTTCCTTCAACAAAAAAAATAGGGAAAATGGAGCATATTGTTTGGAATTGAATAATTTTGATCACAAGGAAGACCACATGGCATTCCATGCCTATAAAGACACTCCTTTTGGTTTCGTTCTTGTTTAAAATGCTCTATCTTCTATCTTACAAACTATTTTCTCCACTTTGTTGGTTTTATGATTTCATTTGTTGAGAGGCTTAGCTTGTAATATACTCATCGGTTACTTTTAAAATAGGAAAGTCCTTGTGATTTTAGTCTTGAACAACTTAATTTGATGGATATTTTCACAGAAGGATGCAAAGTTGTTAATGACTCTAAAATATTTGTAAAAGCCGAGACATTCTTGGAAATAGATCGTTATCGCAATTCTATTGTTGTTCCTTCAAATTTATATTATTTTGGACTTTGTGAAATTCATCTATTTGAAATAGTGTTTTTCATTGAAGTCTTTATTAGTATATTGTCATTGGAGTCATTGAGTCTTTAATAGTTACTTTCATTAAAAAATTATAAATAAGTTATATGTACACGTGTGGTTCATTAAAGGAATTCCTATTAATGAACTACCGTTGTAGATACTCTTACTAAAAACATGTTTTAAGCTAACGGTAGGTATGATTTGTCATGTCCTAACGGTATGATTTTAAACCTTTTCTTTTTCTACTTTTAGAGCCATTATTGACTCACTTAACACATGCATTGACCAAATTATTCATATGGCTCATTTCTCTATTTTATTATTTGGTCCTGGTGTATGTGACTTGACTTTGTTTGATATTGGTGATGATGAGTTTAGACAGTGGACGAGTTCTTTTAAAGATGCGGGGAGTGATTACTCCAAGCTTAAATATGGAAATATTTGGATGACTTTGAGATTTGGTGATTTAGTGTATTTTAGATGAGAGTGATATATAAATGACTAAAATAATTTATTTTGATGAGAAAGAATTACTAGTTAAGGGAGAGATAGAGACAAAGTTATCAAATACACAGTCACGTAAATGTAACTCCTCAAATACACGATTAGAGAATGTGATAATAAAAATTGTCGGCTTTTATATTTTTTTAGTTGAATATTTTTGTAGTTTGGATAGTTTTAGTTTTTTTTAGAAGTCCTATGTGTAATATGAGCTCATAGGTTAGTTTAAGTAATATAGGAGGCGTGTTTAGCATTCAGCTTGCACCCATAAATATATCTTTTAGACGGTCTTGTAGTTAGTTTTTTATGATAATAAATTTGCAAGTTTGATATTTGTATGTGAGGTAGAGAATATCCTTCCTATGATTCTTGGTCGAATCATGTGTGTTTTTTTTTAAAATAAATTCAAATTAGTTCATCGAAATTGGTATCGAAGAAAATCAAACCTAAAATCTTAAGTGAACCATGTGAATTTTTTTAAGGGGCTTTTCATATCACTTGTGACGATTTTATTTTTTATCTTATCTTCCTCATGAAATTAGCGATCATTCATCTCTATTTCATCTTCTAGTATGATTCACTAAGTTTCAATTTCTACTGTTTCTTGATTTGTGTTTTTAGGTTAATTCTTAAAATAAAAAAATTGGAAAAGTTGAATTGAATCATGGAAAAGATTTTTATTCTTGAACCTTCATCTTGGATTCACATCATATAATAAGAGAGATATATCCTTGTCCTTCTTGTTACAACTCAATGATTTGATTGTGAATTTGAATTTGGATCTGGATCGCTACACATTGCATCATGTATGTGTTTATTAATTTACCAAAAAAAAAACGGATGTGTTTATTAAAGTATGTATTAGCTTTTTTTTTTGGTAGTGTATTATATTTTTTTGGGAGTGAAAGTATGTATGTATTAGCCCCTAACCCGCTATAAACAATTATACAAATATCTCTAAAAATAACATTAATTAGAACCCAAATGTTATTCCCCGATGAAATAGTTCTGGAAAGATTTTACTTGAATGCTTGATTTTTATTTCTAAGACAAAATAAATAAGGTTAACCATGACCTTAATTTTGCTCGAGTTTGATGTAAATTAAAATATAATCAAGATAATAGTCACTTTGATCCATGAATATGTAATAAGTAGTTATAATAGTCACTTATTGTATCAAAATTCTAAAATAATCTCTAATTGTGCATTTCGTTAGTCAAAATAGTCTGACACTGAAATAACCCTCAACACTTACATTAACTCTATTCGTACATAATTGACATGACAGTAATTAAGTATTTATAAGGATTAATTTGGACAATAAGTAAGTATATCGACAAATTAATATAACGATGTTAACGAAACATTTTAACGACTATTTTGACTAAGATCATACACTATCAAAAACTATTTACGCCTTCTAGTTACACACTTAAAGATTAAAATGACTATTACTGGTTTACTCCAATATAATCCCATGTTGGACGGTCATCACACTTCAGCAGTTGAGCAACAAGTTGTCCATCCAAAATCTTGGCCATTGGTATCATTGAATATTTGTATCAACGGTGTAAATTTATAGACCAATAGTTGTGACATTTTTGATGTCACCGTGCTAACATTATCTAACTTTTTATTGCCAAAGTTTATTCTCTTTTTTACAGAACGAATGCAAAACAAAATTAACTCACCTATACTAACTTCAGAGAGAATTGAATTTTGTCAATTAACGTTTTTAAATTTTATGAATTGAATTTTGTCAATTAAAGTTTTCAAACATTTTATTTTATTTAATTTAGAGTCATAGTTTATTTAAAAAAATCAAGAATTTTTTTAAAAAAAATAGTACAATAGACTATTACAATTATTTTTTTAAGTGTATTATTTGTATTTCTTTATTATTAATGTATTTCGTGTGGTGTTTATTATGATAGGAAAGTGAGAATAGCTTACGTTTTTTTTATAAATCTTTTAATTTTTTGTATTCTACCAATTAATTTGAATATAAAATGTTTTCATTTTCATATTATTATCATTCTTTTTTCTCAAGATTTATCATTATCTCGGTCAAAGAAAATATTTATCATTATCCTTTGACATGTCATCAAATATCATCGTATTTTCCCAACGATTTTTGCATTATTTTTCTGTTTTTGTTGCCGAGGAGCAATAATACCCTTGCGTATTATATCAATTAAAAATCAACGCAAAATTAAGAGTAAAACCATAACTAAACGACAAAATATAATTTGTTGAATCCAATTTTTCATTATCCTTTTCAATCAATAGTTTATACAAAACCAGATTCAGGACCAAAAACACGACAAAGCAAAACTAAACCATGACAGAACAAATACCATAGCCAAAACACTAAATTCAACCGACTAGATCAAACTAATTAACATGACAACATTCATAATCATAAAGCACCAAACTGAAGACCTAATTTACTATTCCCTCCAGTTTCGACCGCTATCAGCACCACCACCGCGAGAGTAGCGATCACCGCCACCTCCACCACCATATCCACGGTCACCACCTCCACCACCATATCCACGGTCACCACCTCCACCACCATATCCACGGTCACCACCTCCACCACCGTATCCACGATCACCACCTCCACCATATCCTCCACCACCACCGCTTCTGCTGTATCCACCCTCACGACGACCTCCACCTCCATAACCACCGCCACCTCCACCATAACCACCGCCACCTCCGCCATAACCACCGCCGCCGCCGCCACCTCTACCTCCTCCACCACTACCACGGGACTGAGCTTCATTCACAGTAATATTCCTTCCGTCAATATCCTGACCGTTCATCTCTTCAATTGCATCTCTCATGGATTTCTCCTCAGCGAATGTCACAAATCCAAAACCTCTTGATCGTCCAGTTTCACGATCATTGATAACCTGAACAAAAATAACCTCAGATCTAAGAAAATTCACGATGAAAAATAATTCAATAATTCCAAAACCGAATAGTAACCGATCGATCTTCTTCTTTTGGTAAAAAGATGAAGATGAACGTACCTATTGGTATGAGTAACAAAAGAATCGAATCAAATGATATAGTAACAGAATCAGAATCACAGTAACAGAATCAGTAACAAACAGATCAAGTAACAGAGTAACAGAACAGATCACAGATCAGAATCGAAATCCGAATCCGAATCCGCACGGACCTTGGAATCAGTGATTTCACCAAACTTAGAGAAAGCTTGCTCGAGAGCTTGGCTATCGGTGGCCCATGCAAGACCTCCGACGAAGCAACGGTACTCAACATCAGAAGAACCCATCGAATCGAATTGGGGGGACAGAGAGGGAATTAGAGGAAAAGATGAAGGAAGATATTTTCACAGTGAACGCAGAGGGGTGTTTATATAGGAGAGGAATTGTTAACTAGGGTTATGGATTGGGTTAAAACTAGGGCTACGTGGAATCCTATACTGATTGAGTCTGATGTGTGGAGTCCACCGACATTGTTTTTTGTGCGCCGTTGGCCCATGCTATGGAATATACCTTTAGATATTTTTTCTCACTAATTTTTACTCCCACCTATCCTTATTATATATAACAAACAATTGTTTTTTTTAAATTTATTGTGTAAGTGATGTATCTAGTCTATATTTATAGCTAAATACATTAATTATTCAATGAATCTAAAAGTCAATTGTTTCTTATAATAAAGACCAGAGTGAGTATTTAACAAGTACTCCCTTCGGTCTCAAATGTAAGAAACTTTTCACTTTTTAGATTCGTTCAATAAACGATGTATGTGGTCCATAATAAAGACCACATACACCATTTAATGAATGAATTTAAAAAGTGAAAAGTTTCTTACATTTGAGACCGGAGGGAGTATATATTCAAAACAAAACAAAAAAAGTAGATATTATTTTCTCTCCAATAAATTTATTTTTTAATTATCATTCTGACTCAGTCAATTTATACCTTTTTTTAATAGCAAATGTTTTTTTTAGCAACAAATTTAATTCATTTCATTAATAATAAGAATTTTGTAAAATTGGTATGAATAAACAAAAATTAGCAAGAAAATATGATGTCTTAGCTAAAGTATGGACAACTTATCGGTGAAATGTGAGCTATGAATTCTAGCACCGTCAAAATAGGTTAACTGGATTATTTGGGTCAATCCATGTCGAGTTCGGGATTTTTCTAGTTGGATCAAAAAGGTCCGGATGATAAACAGGCTAAAAAATGTTTATCCAAGCCTAGCCCTCTCAGGGATACGAGTTTTTTGGGTTGACCTAGATAATTAAATCTTTTATTTGTTTTTAAAAATATACACTTAAAATTATGCATATTATATATAATCAAGCAAAATTTAGAATATGAAATTTTTCTTAAGTAATAAAACTCGGAAGAAGGGATCTATAATAAAACACAAACAATTTGACTCAAGTGGTTAATAAACTCCACCAAAAAAAGAATTGTTCATGAGAACCTTAGTTTAATTCTTGAGTGAAATAATTATTAACCAAACTTTATTTACCTCCCCCCGACTGAACTTATAATTATCAAAGACCTTTTTCCCTTAGAACCGAAGGGTTAACACAATAAAAAAAAAATCTATGGCTAAATTGAACAAAAATGACAGTTTGGAAGTTACATTGGGAATTCTGATGAATATGATTTTGTCAATTTGAAAAAACGAATATCATATTTTTTAAAACAAATGGTGTTTAAAAATGAAATCATATTTTGTTTTTTTATATCAAATCCAAAGCAACCCGATTCGACTATGAGTGAATTGGTATGAGTCAGATCAACAAGTTTGTGATAAATATTTTTTAAAATAATTTCAAAAATAAATATAACTAAGTATTATAAGTTAAGATACGTGGGGAGGTTTTGTGTTAAAAGAAAAATTTAAGTTGTTTAACGTAGTCTAAAATCATGGCATCAACATCATATTTAAAATTTGAACATCGGAATTTTTTAGGTTAAAGACCACATTTCATCTATAGATTTAAAAGATGAAGTTAGCGCATTAGAGGAGGATGAGGTACACGGGCTTCATTGTTTATCTGCAAATTTACACTCTTTGGCAAGAATCAATTCTAGCATGCATTGGTAGAAAATCTTACTTTCAAATCTTTGAGTTTGGTGCAAGGAGTTATCTCATAAAACCTTTTAGTCTTGAGGTGGTGAAACAAGTCGTTTGGCATTGCGACAATTACAAAAATTAAGGCCCTGATAATGTTAATTTTGGTTTTATAAGGAGTTTGTGGAAGATTTTAAAATTAATTTTATGCACTTCATTTCAAAACACTTTTATCCAAAAATTATGGTTTTACCAACAACACTTTTATCTCCCTTATTCCAAAGGTAGATTTCCCTCAAAGACTATCACCCTTGTCTCCCTTATGGATACTTGTATAAGGTGTTTGCTAAACTCTTGGCTAATCGATTACGAACGGTAACTGGACTTGTAATTTCTAAGGAGCAATTAGCCTTTGTTCATGGTTGCCAAATTCCCGATGGTATTTTAATGGGTAACGAGTTGGCGGATGAAGCCCACAATTTGAAAAATTAATTAATTCTATTGAAAGTTGATTTTGAAAAGGCTTTCAACTCGGTGGATTGTATTTATCTGGGGTGTTATTTTGTCTCAATCGAATTTCCCCATATTATGGAGGAAGTTGAAAAAGGAGTGTATTAGTACAGCTACTGCATCAATTATTGTAAATGGTAACCCGACTGCAAAATTCTCGTTTAAAAGATGGATCTGCCAAGGGGACACTCTTTCCCCTTTTCTATTTCATATAGCGGCATAAGGCCTCAACGTCATGATGCAAGTTACGTTGCAGAACTTTCACTAGTTACAAGGTGGGTGTTGTCAATGGTGTTCTAATATCTCACCTTCAATCTGTCGATTGGCAAAAAAAAAGTTGGGCAAATGTAAGGTCTCTCAAAGCAATCCTTATTATTTTGGAGGAGATCTCAGACCTTAAAATGTACTTCAATAAAAGTCGGGGTTACTGTTTCTACTTCTTGGTTGGATGAGGCTCCAGCGGCCCTTAATAGAAAAATAGGAACCTTCCCTTTCACTTATTTGGGTGTACCAATTAGTGGTGATTCTCGCAAGTTATGTTTTTCGCATCCCTTGGTGGACCATATTAAGTCTAAATTGTAGGAATGGAAGAGCAGAAATTTATATATGGGGGGGTCGCTTGGTTCTCCTGAAGTTTGTCTTGTCCTCTCTACTGATCTATTTTCTTTCATTCTTCAAGGCTCCTGCAAGTATCAAATCAATTTTTAATTGTTTTCTGTGGGGGGAAGTGATGATTTTAGGAAAATTAAGGGTATGAAAGATTAAGGGTTAAGAGAATTAGGGAATTTAATGTGTTTCTTTTAGGAAAATGGAGTTGGAGGTTCATGGATTAAAGGGATGGGTTGTGGCATAGAGGTTTGGTAGAGCGTCATGGTGTAGGTTGGAGGTAGGATCGGTGTAGTGAAAAAATATTTCTGGCATTAGTGAAGGGATCAATTTAGGTGTTGGAAATTAGTTCTTGGATAACTTAGGTTGCCGCATCGGGTATGGGTCGTCAATATTATTTTGGTGGGACCCTCGACTGGAGGGGGGTTTAAATGATAGATTTAGTCGACTCTTTGATCCAGTCGAAAACAAATGGTGTCAGTTTAGAGATGAATCAATTAGTTTTGGGGGAGGCATGGAAATGACATAGACGTATACTAGTTTGGGAGGAGAAGAAGGTTGATGTGTGCAGGGCATTGTTGCATAATATTGTGTTGTAGGTTGGTGAGACACACAGGTGGCAATGTAACTTTCATTCATCTAAACAATATTCAGTAAGTTTAGCTTATCACTGTTTGACAGCTTTGGAAAATGTTTCAACTCAAAAATCCCGCGACATTATTTTGGCATAAGGCGTTTTCTTTAAAAAAAATCAGTCTTTTTGCTTAGCGTCTTCTTCGTAATCGCATTTCTACTACTGATAATTTGTTGCAGCAGCGGTTACTTCAGAATCATCAGCAACTTTGTGCGGGTGGTTATGGATCTAATGAGGACATCAATAATTTGTTTTTGCATTGTAAGTTTTTTGGATCAATACTATGGTTTTGCACCAGTTAGGATACGTTACAATCACACCTTCTATTATTTCAGATCATTTACATCGATTCGGTCATTTAAGAGGAACATTTAAGAACCACTAGTCAATTCTGCATCTTTTTTGGCTATCTTGTGTTTGAACATTTTGGAACGAAAGAAATGGTCGCATTTCCAAGCTCAAGGAGAATGTTTTACATTAATTGCTCAACAAGATCAAACTTCAGACGAGTCGATAGTTGAAAGCGAAATACACTACTTTCACTTTTGACTACCATTCTTCATGGCTTAATTCAGTTTTGTGCTTGGGAGCCATAACTTTGATTTGTACTTTTTTCTCTCATTGTTCGTATATTTTGTTGTCTCTGTAATCCTTTGACTTAACCTTTACTTCTCATCATACCTTATGTTGGAAACTTTTTGTTGTTTGGATTTTAGTTAATCTAATTCCATTTTATCTTCTTAAATATATTTTTTGGAATTTGTTGACACCAGTGGCAGTTCTTGCTCATAGTTGGCTACCCCCACTAAAAATAAATAAATAAAATGTTATAGATAAAATGACCAAAATACTCCTGATACGACACCCCACCCTAGTACTCTTTTCTCAGTTAGGCTGATTTTGATTCTCTAAGGCTATGATATGCTATCCAATGGGTA
>Ga0315913_1010514_pt1 | contig 10633 bp, 8 predicted proteins | sample MpolsnodulesMG_FD_207736 | JGI IMG/M metagenome (GOLD analysis project Ga0315913, IMG submission 207736) | Medicago polymorpha root nodule microbial communities from Los Angeles, California, United States - small nodules | ecosystem: Host-associated > Plants > Roots > Nodule | place: USA... | reverse complement strand
CACAACTTTTTTGGTTTTCTTGTTCATGGTGCCTGCACAAATCTTTGAAAGCAGGTAATAAAGTTGAAATCAATGGGCAGATTTCCAATTACAAGTGAAAACGAGAGATTAAAACAGAAACACACTCTTAAACCAAAGAGTCCCTTACATTTTGGAAAAGATTAAGGAATTTTTTTATGTATCATTTATTATGGACTGTTCACTGAAATAATGGTTAACTTATGTATTTTGCCTGCATGCTGTACAGTACTCAAAAATTATCCAGAACCCTTCTTATGCGGAGCTTCAGAAGGCAGCTAACCAAGGGAGAAGATGCACTTGGGAGAAGCTTTCAGCCATTAAAGCAAATTGTGGAATTGAGCTTGCTCTTGATGAGTGTGTTGCAATTCTCAATCATATGAGAAGACTCAAAAGAAGTGCCGAGAGAGCTGCTTCTGCTTCTCATGGTCTTTCCAGTACTGTCAAATTTAGCGCTTCAAAAAGAATTCCATCATGGAATGTCATTGCGCGAGAGAATTCTACAGGATCTCTTGAAGACTTTCTTGCAGACACTGCTGCTTCATTTCATCACGGGGTTAGTAGTTCGAGTGGAGCCACGGGTAAAAATTCCAAGCACCACCGCAGCATGCATGATGTAAGTGACAGTGAATCCGAAAGTGCTGAATTGAATACCTGGACCAGATCTGGTGGTCCTTTGATGAGAACTGCTTCGGCAGATATGTTCACCGACTTTGTCCAAAACTTAGAAGTTGATACTGAACTAAACAGAGGAATGGGAACTAATTTTAGCCCTCGTGATTTCCAGTATCACAGTCCCAGATTAACAACACCGGATAGATGCTCTGAGAACTCTGAACCCGATCAGAGAGAAAATGGCAACAAGGTTGTCATGAATGGATCTAGCATAATGGTAACTGAAGGTGATCTTTTGCAGCCTGAGAGAATCCATAATGGAATTGTGTTTAATGTTGTCAAGAAAGAAGACTTGACACCTTCAAGTAGGAGTCATGATTATGATAGTGAAATTGCTGAGTGTCTCCAAATTGAATGTCCAGGGAAGGAGATGGATGATGCTGCTAGCTCAGCTTCAGAAAACGGAGATGACGATTCCGCAACAGCTAGGCCCCTAACTGAAACACCAGACTCTAATCCTACAGATAATTCCTGAACAGATTTGGGTAAGGGTAAGAGCATTGTTCACAGTGACAGTTTCAATGATAAAAATACTTTACCTCGGCGACTTTAATAATTTGGTACTCTAGCTGTCTAGATTGAATTGAAGGTTATTCAAACCTAACCTAACCCACATCAACTGATCAAAGCGGAAACCCATTATCAATCAATATCTCTCGGCAGGCACAGTTTGATCATCCCCACTCACTCACTCGGTTTGGATTTTTAGGGTTTGTGGGTTGTAATGACAATGGCAGCCCCAGGGCAACTGAACGTCATTGAATCACCTTCGCGTGGATCTTGCAGCGTCGATTTCTCTGAGAAGTTGGAGCAAATCGGCGAAGGCACTTATAGGTATGTCACTTTTTACTAATTCTAAAAATGCTATCTTGATTCACATAGGTTATTTTATTGAATAACAATAATTTGTGCTTCAATTTTTGCTGTTCTGTTTATTGTTACTTTGTTTGTGTACGTGTGATGTGGTTTTCTTTGGAACACAATAATAGATATGTCTGATTTGATTCAGTTGACATTTAAGAGTGAAGATTATAATGGTTTTATAGTTCTACTTTGATTCGCCTTTTTTGTTGTGGGAGGTAGGGTATTAACGTGTACTTGGGAAGCGTATGTATTCAAAAACCACATGTCTCGTGATTACTTATGAATGTGTTTAATTGTTGCGGCCATTCTTCTATGTTTTAGACTTCATATGTGTACTGCTTGTATTGTTTTCCTACACTTCAATGTAGCACCCATACCGCTACCCGCTACACTACTATAACATTTTGGGGATTGGCAGCTACACTATTGCTACTGACTACATATGAGTCTTGTTGAAGAGGTGGGGGTTCAGATTTCCGATAAGGCAGGTGGTTAGGAGGGAAAGGTGCTGGCAGGGAAGGATTTTGCAATATTGTTCAGCTTTTTCTTCATGTATTTTCAAAGTTAATTCTAGGAAGAGAAGGGAGATGTGTTGAGGTAGTGCAGTTGGTGGTTATGCAAGAGGTGGTGTGGGGAGAGAAATTCTTGATATGGGGTGCTTATTAAGACGGGGATTATGGGAATGGTGGACGCAGGGACGAATTTTGCAAGTGTGGTCCGGTCTTTTGTCTTGGGTCCCGGGCTTAATAGGATAACTTTCATCTTTTTCTTGAAAATTCAGAATGTTTTACTCTTAATCTGTTGTCTTAATTTACGATATTCGGTCAAACTTATACTAGGGTATTCTTTCCTTTTCTTCTCTAATTCTCATCAGAGTCCTTCTATCTTATATGACATTTTTTTTTTGTTCTCTGATGTAGTTTTCAATTCTAGTTGATTCTTGCAGTGTATGAGTATGGTAATTGTCTTTAATACAACTTGATGGCAATGCTTGTTTTCTTTGAAACTATTGTAGCCAGAGCAATTAACAAAGATTTTTGACCTGTGTGGAGAACCGGATGAGGTGAACTAGCCTGGAGTTGCCAAGACTCCATGGTACAATCAGTTTAAGCCAACAAGATTGATGAAAAGGTGAGGGAAGTTTTTAGACAGTAAGTGTCAGATTACGAGCATCATTATTCATATATGCATCTATTTAAATGAATAAAAAAAGAGTAATAAAATGTTGTACTATCTTTCATTATCTTTTAGTTGATTAATCTGAATAGCTTTTGTCTCTTGACTTGAATTCTAGTTTTGATCGCCATGCATTGGAGTTGTTGGAGAAGATGCTCACACTTGATCCAGCTCAGGTATATCACTTCATCTGTTCATCAACAGTGGGTCCTATATATTAATTGCAAAATAAATGTATACTTTGTTATTTTAGGTGGTATGGGTACATGATATTACAATTTATCTTAAATTATTTAACCTCTTTAATTTGATCATGTTTATTGGTAGTTTGTCTACCATTGTTCTTCAGTAATATTATGCACCTTGTTGCCAACTTGCCTTTTGAGTTTATGATAAAATACTATATGTTTAGTTTGGTTGAGTGACTTTTGTAATGTGATCAAAATTTGATAAATAGTTGATAACATAATGTTAAGAGGTAGAGGAAGACCTAGGAAAACTACTAGAGAAACCATTAGAAAGGATTTAGAGGTCAATGAGTTGGATCCAAATTTGGTTTATGATAGAACACTATGGCGTAATTTGATCCATGTAGCCGACCCCACTTAGTGGGATAAGGCTTGGTTGCTGTTGTTGTAGTTGGTAACATAATGTTGGTGACACATACGAATGAATTCGGTTGTGTTGTTTTTAGGTGTACCCAATGACTTTAATACCCAGCATGCTTTTATGATGAATAACTAACTTTTTGATTTCTTCATATAATTTCTCTGTCATTTTGATAAATTTGATTTATTAACAGAGAATTCCTGCCAAAGGCCCACTTGATGCTGAGTACTTCTGGACTGATCCATTAACAAGTGATCCCAAGAGGTATGGACTTCCCATGCACTTGAGTTTTTCATTTTCAAAATAGAAACTTACTTTATGTGATCTTCATGAGATAACGCCCATTATATATTTCTACTTTGCTTCTTCAACTCATTACTACCCTCATGTTTTCCTTAGTTTACCCAAGTACGATTCATCACATGAGTTTCAGACCAATAAAAAGCGTCAGCGGCAAAATGAAGAAAATGTCAAGCGTCTTAAAATGCAGCATCCACCGCAGGATACTCGTCTTCCCCCGATTTAATAGGGTGGACAACATGGCCAAATGCGGCAAGGTCCTGCCCACCCTATTCATGGCTCTCAACCAGCAGTTGCTGCAGCAGGACATAGCCATCATTATAGGAAGCCTCGAGGTCCCTCTGGTGGTCCAGGATGGTATCCTCCTGGTGGGAACCGTAGGCTTTGTTTGCGAGTTTGGAGGGGAGGGCAAGGAGAGGCTTTGAGGAGTGGAAAATATGAGGGAAAATGGAGAAATTTTTCAAATTTTTTAAAAGAGTAGTTTTTTAGAGAATGGTGGAGGTGGTGGTCCGTGTGGTGGAGGTGGAACTCCAAATTATCTTCAAGGTGGTCCTCCATATGGTGGATTGGCTGCTGGTCGTGGGAATCGCAACCAACAGTATGGCTAGCAGCAGTAGAACATTTTCTTATCACAGACGATTGATATTGTTGTAATATGGTGATGCTCCGTGAGATGGTTTATGATATGGAGTGATAGTAGGACTAGGATGAGAGATGAAATATTGAGTATTTGGGAAAATTATATGTTCCCTGTGGATTTTAGATTGTTTATATAACAGTAAGATTATTACTTATCTGTCATTAAAGCCTTTGTGAAGCTCCTCATACTCGGTCCCTGAAATTTTTAGTCTATGAAAAGGAAGATAACTTCTTGATGTTATTGTATTTGTATATCAAGATAGTATGTTACAAGCTGCTGTTCTAGTTTGATATTGTTTCTGGTATACACCACTGTACTGTATTTTCTTCACATGCAGCCTAGGATACATTGTATTTTCCCATTTTCATTGTAATTTTGAATATTAAAATATCAACTTATTTCTACTTGGAAAAGTGGCCTTTTGAGTCTGAATTGCTTGAGGAAATCCACTAGATTTTTTCTAGTAATGCCCAAAATTATTTAATATTTAATCATAATACCGAAAAAGCCTTGGTTCACATAAATTTTTCAAAAACTCTTGTCATTTCTAAATAAATTTATGGAATTGATTATAATCTATAAAACATTGATTCTAATTGATGGAGTTTTAACAATATATTATAGGGTTAAATATGATCTTGGTCCCTATAAAATTGGGAACTTCTAAGTTTAGTCCTTACTTAATTTTAATAGCATTTTTAGTCTCTACAAAAAGAAAATTACATGTAATTTTAGTCCTTGTAAAAACTAAATTTGTTTAATTATCGTTGAATTCTTAAATTTTTGAACGATTTTTTTGAGACATGTTTAGAACATTATAAAATGTTCATTTACTAAAAAAATAGAATTTTTTAACATGAGAAAAATTAAATATAAATTTTTTTAAACGACAAAAGTTCAAGAAAAGAGTAACAAAAATCTGGACGTAGAAATTAAATTTTGAGTTAATATTTTGACAGAGGGACTTTTAGTAATGTTCTTAATAGGTTTACAAAAACTTGTTTAAAAATTGAAGAATTTAAGCATAATTAAACAAATTTGGATTAAGAAGGGAGTGAAACTAAATGCAGAATGTTTTTATAGGAACTAAAAAAGCTATTAAAATTAAGTAATGACAAAATTTAAAAGGTACCAATTTTATAGGGATAAAAACATATTTATTTATTTACATATTAATTATAAAGTAAGAAGTTGTAAAAAAATATAGATTAAAAAGAATTGTATACCATCTCAAAACAAGAACAAAAATATAGTTGAAGAAGAGAAAGAGACAAAAGAGTGATGAGAGAATTATATTATCCTTTTAAAAAAAATTACAAAACTGCCCCTAAGTTTTGCAACTGTAGCAATTTTGGTCCCTCAATGCAAAAAAATAAAAATAAAAATAACACCTGACATCTCACTTAGGGTGCCACGTGAACGAGTCAAAATGTTTGGTTTTTCTACTGTGCGGTTTGGTTTTTCAGTTCTTTTTAACACCCCTTATTAATATGGGGTAGCTGTATTAGGTGTGAAATGAAAATGTTCTAGAAACCGAAGATCATTTAGTCAATCCAAACCCACGAGCGCTGGAATCTGGTTTGGTAGATTGAAAGGGCGTTAACAAACAAACAAACATCTCACTTCACTTCTTCTTCAACCACCTCGTTACTCCTTTCTCACCACCGTCATCAATGGGTAGAGCCGCTTTAATAACAACCGCGGTGGTTTTCTTAGCCATCGGAGTAATTTTCTCACCAGAAACATTCGGATCAAAATCCACCACTCTTTCCACTTACCTCAAACTCGCTCATCTCCTCGGCTTCTCCATCGCTTTCGGCGCCGCTCTATGGGTCACCTTCATCGGCGGTATCATCATGTTCAAGTACGCACTCTTCAATTCCACCCTAATTATGTTAATTTAACCTGTCATTACGCTGAATTTCTTGTGTTTAGGAATTTGCCTAGGCATCAATTTGGTAATCTTCAAAGCAAGATGTTTCCGGCTTATTTCTCAATGGTTGGTGTTTGTATTGCTGTCACTGTGGCTTCCTTTGGTTATCTTCATCCATGGAAAACTTCTTCCACTAGTGAAAGATACCAACTTGGATTCTTGATCTCTGCTCTTGCTTTCAATCTTACCAATTTGTTCGTCTTTACACCAATGACCATTGAGGTATTTTTAATTCCTCTTCTCAACAATTTTGCTTTTCATTGACTTTATTAGGTTTCTATGTTCCAACTCCTCCCTAGGGGATATGCTTCTTGGTTTCTACAATGGTGCAATGTGGTGCCTTTCTGTTTTTGGTCAGTAGATAAAATCGTTTACGTACTTAGTTTGTCGTCATGCCATGTCAAAATTCTATAAACATGTTTGCATTGTTTTGCAAGCGAATCAACTAAGGCCTTAAATATTGATCCCTCTTAGTAATTAGAGGGATGGAATTGAGTTTTTGAAGGAACTGTGTTCACTAAATGTTCTCTTTTGTGTTGGAATAGAACTTAAAAGTTAAATGTTCTCGTTTGTGCATTCAATAAAGCTTGATCCCTTTTCCCGATTCTTTCATTTTGATTTTTGTTTGTAGAATTCAATTACTTTGCCAAATATGTATGGTGAAATAGTATGCAAAATTAAGCCAATTATTTGCCAGAATAATGAAGATGCTTGCTTGTATTGCATAAGTTTAAATGAAACAATGTTTAAAAATAATGTTTTCCTTAACCATCGGTATATTTTTGAAATGTACAAGTTTTTAATTTCTTCTCTCTGCTTCTGCATTTTCTCTTCTGTCCTCATTTCCTGTTTTAACTTGTTTGGTTCTATCCCCGGAACTTGGACTGATGTAACAGCAGCACTTTTCTTTTTCAACATTAACAACAAATGTTCAAGAGCAAAATTCATTTTCACGCTAAACTGAATTTGACTTTTTGTTTGATTTGTTTTTTGGTTTGGCTTCAAATCGGTCAACACAAAAGTAGGGCTGATACCTTTTTCCTTTGTCATTGTGGATATTTCACTTGCCATTTTGCCCTATACATGCAATAAGAAAGTACCGCTTAAATTGAAAGGCAAATTCTGTCGGACAGTAGTCAGACCGGCGATGTTGTATGGTACGGAGTGTTGGGCTGTTAAGAACCAACGCGAAAATCAAGTAAGCGTAGCAGAGATGAGGATGTTGCATTGGATGAGTGGTAGCTGGTAAGACTAGACAAGATAGGATTAGGAATGACACCATTAGGGAGAGTTGGGGTAGCACCTATAGTAGAAAAGATGGTAGAAAATAGGCTTAGGTGGTTTGGGCATGTAGAGAGAAGACCAATAGGTGTTGTAGTACGAAGAGCAGATCAGATGGATGAGAGTCAGATTAGAAGAGGTAAAGGAAGAACTAGAAAAATTATAAGAGAAACTATTAGGAAAGATTTAGAGGTTAATGAGTTGGATCCAAATATGATTTCAGATAGAACATTATGGCGTAATTTGGTCCATGTAGCCGACCCCACTTAGTGGGATAATGCTTGGTTGTTGTTGTTGTTGCTGTATTGTGGATATTTCACTTACCATTTTGCCCTATACATGTTATGTTATACTATATTACAATACTCATAGCATTGTCGGTAATTACACATTTAGATGTACTTTTGATTAGTATCATATAAATAAATAAATTTCATTTTATCAAATATGTGTTTCAGAATAAAGTACCCTAACATAAATCATGCTACAGCAAGCTTGTTTTTAGCCAAACTTATGTTTGCAAAATGAGGTTTAGTCCAACGTAAGTTTTCAAACTTTAATTCAAACATACCTTGAATCATATCTCTGGTTAAGTCATGGCAACATTTTATGTTGTTAAGCTACCAATAGTTGCTGCTCACTTCTATTGTTTGTAAATAAAGCAACCATTTTGTTTGTCTGATACAGATGATGAAACAAAGGCATAAAGTGGAGAGAGAGAATAGTATTGGAGAGGAAGTTGGGTGGTCAAAAAATGTCGAAGTTGCAAAGAAAAACCCAAAGCTTGCAAAGATGAATAAGAAGTTTGGTATGATTCATGGGTTATCTTCCCTTGCCAACATCATGTCATTTGGAAGCCTTGCAATACACTCTTGGTACTTGGCAGGTAAACTTGATCTCTGATTCAGTTTTTGCCTCCTATTCTAGTAGAGATACTTTTCTGTGCAATTTGTGAAATGTACTATCAAAGTATCACACGGTATTGATTTACCAAGAGTATCCTGTGTCTTGCTGTGCAAACATAATGTAATCGCCTCAGTTTACTTGAATAAAATAATTAGTCCATGTACCTTTCTGCAGTCAAAGGTATACATACATTATGCTATAAATTATATACGGTACTCATTTGCTTTTTCTCAGCGTGCTACTCTCTGGTTTTCATTTGCTTTTGTTCTCTAATAAAAAGTAACATGTGGAATAAAACGGTGACCTAAAAATGTGTGATTCTAGAACACTTTCCTCCTCAAACGGTTTTGCAATAAGAGTCTAAAACAGTGATTAGAATCACTGAGATTGGAGAACTGGAACAGTCAACTCAACTTTCTTCGGTCCAGCCATTCTCGTTTTGAAGCACTCTCCTTTTAGGATTCAAAACAGTGTTTCTACAACAGGATTTTGCTGCACTGGAAGATTATGTCAATCAGTGTCTCAAAAGGCATGTTTCAGAGCAGAAATATTTGGTCCTATGGAAGTGAATTATCGGGATCAAATGGATGAAGAGTTTGCGTTGAAGGGAACATTACTTTTCTCTCCATGAGATTTTGATCATACTGGCTTTAGTTTTCATGGTGCAAGTCTATTATGATTTGACTGTGAAAATAGTCCAATGTTCCGTTTTAATTGGAAAACAGTATATAGACTTGCACTTTGCTAGGTTTAAGTTATGTCCTATTCTTTTTCGTACTGTGAGAGACTACACTTTGCTATCATCTGGGTTTAAATTGATAAGTTAGAATGATACCGGCAACGAGGCCTAATTTGTTGATCTCTTCAAAATTGAAGATTCAGACTCATGTTTCCTGAAAAAAAATGGTTGGGTTATCAGTCAGTGTCACGGCATGATCACAGTATTTACAATTACAGTGCTGAGCAGCATTGCATATGTTCGCATGATTCTGCAAACTCAAATACGGTATACAGCATATTAATGTTGCTTAATCACCAAAGACATAAATACATAACTTTGCAGGAATGCTAGCTCAGCCCCCACACGATTATCCTTGAGATAATTCACAGCAATCTTTTAAATCCAAACAAACCTCTATTTGCTGAAAATCGTTAGCTTTACCAAAGAACAAGCCTTTGAAGCACCCCAAAGTTCTGCTTCACATGTCGTTGCTGCAAACCGAAGGTCCTTGTTCACTTCAAATCAAAACTTCCACAAAAGCAATTCGCATTGGCTCACGGGAAGCACCAAACTCAATCTTTCTCCAGAGAGTTCCACTTAATATCTACATAAACCTTATATTTTATATGGACGTTACTGACAATGTGGAAAGCCTGCACGTAATCTGAGTGGTATCTTAAAATAATCATGCATGTCAAAAGACAGTGGTACTTCAAGCGAATGCAACTGTTAATTGCAAATTGTACATATTTTATATCAACCATAATAATTATATATTTACGAAAATGAATTATTAAAATCACATATTATTCTAAACGCAAAACAGGTCACTTTCCAGCTTGATTCCCTCAACAATTGGCCAAAACTCCAACTGCTTTCTTTATTTCTCTCCGGCCTAATAACCTCCTTCTTTTCCTCAAAATAATTAATCTTTGCTACATATCTATACCATCATCATATATGTGAATATGAATGATTTGCAACTTTGTACAACGAAACCATCAATATTTTGAATCTGGACAACTACTTGCTTAATAATGCCACTAAAAACAGTTGTCGATATATACATATCTATCTTGACGACTAAAGCAAGAATGCAGGGACCCACCATTCGCATCAATCGATCAAAAACATGAAGAGAAAAAAAACTGAAAGCACCAATATAATATCTACTTAGTACATCCCATGTTACAATGTTCTTTTGTCAAAATAATTAAATAAATGTTACAATGTTCTTAAGCAGCAGAGACATCATTATTAAATTAAAGGCTTAATAGCAGTTTTAACCTCCTAACTTTTCTAAAGTTGCGATTTTAGCCCCTAAAAAAAACTACAAAACCGCCCCCTAAGTTTTGCATCTATGACAGTTTTGGTCCCCAAGGTTTTGTTTGGGAGTTTGAAGGGGAAGGAAAGGAAAGGTTTTGACGGGTGCAAAATATGTGGAGAAATAGAGAAATCTTTCAAAAAATTTTAAAAGAGTAGTTTTTTAGAGAATGATAAATTAATGCAT
>Ga0315913_1010513_pt1 | contig 10633 bp, 3 predicted proteins | sample MpolsnodulesMG_FD_207736 | JGI IMG/M metagenome (GOLD analysis project Ga0315913, IMG submission 207736) | Medicago polymorpha root nodule microbial communities from Los Angeles, California, United States - small nodules | ecosystem: Host-associated > Plants > Roots > Nodule | place: USA... | reverse complement strand
ATTTTTTTGAAAATTCAATTCAGGGTTTGATTCAAATTGCATAAAGTTTGGTTTTTTAGAGGATTTTTGTGAATAATTTTATTGGGTGGTTTGAATATTTTTCTGGGTTTTTCTTATTTTTAGTTATTTTGGATCAATTTGATATTGGGTCATCCTTGATTTGTGGAATTTGGATTTGAGATTGCAATTGGGTTAGTATAGTACGGTAATGCATGTAAGATAGGAAATTTGAATATTGAAGTTGGAATTTTCTGGAACAAGTTGTTTGTTTAATAACATATTGTGCATTAGTCTTAGGAGAGTGTTTTTGGGGTAATTTGTGAAAGTTATGGAACTAGCTAGTAGACATAGAGTAATGGAGAATGGGGGAGCTGAGGAGATGGATGTTGAAAATCCTGTGGATGAGCATAGATTCTACCCTTCTCATCCTGTAGGTTTGGTGAAGAAGAGAGCTTATATATTTGACGGTTTGGGGAATTTTTATAATAAGGAGTGGGATCTGGCTGATCTTTATAAAAAAGAAGAAAAGGAATCGGATGCTGTGGAAGGTCGAGGGAATGAGTTTTCTTGGTACCATGTGGAACTTCCAAAAGGGAATCAAAAGTTGTCGCAATCTGCGCAGGACTTGATTGGTGTTCTATGTCCGCCATTGAAATTACAGGATATTCTTTCACTTGTTAGTAATGGGCCCTTTTGTGCACATGTAGACGGTGCACTTGTTTTTCGGGTTAATTCACCTGGCCCTCCTTCCAGTGATTTTACATTTAGACTTGCTGCTAGAGTTACTGAAAATTCGGTGATTACAGTGTCCTTAGGGCGTGTTCCTCGGTTAGGTTTCTCACGTATGGGTGAATCCTTACTTTCGGAAATTCCTAGAGTTGAAAGCTCCTCTCGTTTTAGTGGTCAGCAGAGGGAAGGAAGCGGGACTGTGATTAAGGAGCATGTTCTTGAATTCTTATTGACGATGAATCATTCCGAGGAAGCTGACAATCCTGTTCCTAGATCTGTCTCGAATCTTGTGGTTCACATAATTGACACGCATGTAGACCAGCTTCAAGATCTTGTGACAAAGCTTGAGATGGAGTTGGACTCTGTCGAGCTTGATCTGGATAAAGGTAATTCCACTGTACACTCTTTCAACCCTCCCCAGCACTCTTATATTCTCTAACAATGACATCAATAATCACAATTTATATGCCTGCACCGTTCCTAGTTAAATGGCTTATAGGATATAGTCATTGTCAACTATTAGTTTTTTGTTTATGCTTCAAATCTTACAAACTAAAGCCGCTTTTGATTGCTTGAAGTTTACCTTAGTTTCTGTTAAACTGACTTAAAGGAGTTGTGATGTAAATTTAGACGTACTTTGTTGTTTGGTAGGAATATTGAAGTTGTCATAGGGATGACCTTTGAAGTTTGTGATAATTACTTTGATTGATTGAATGTAATACCAAGGCCCTGTTCAGATTAGCTTCTAACTTTTGTGAACTTCTCAAAGAAAATAAGTTTGTGGCTATTTTCATACTCAGAAGTCCTTGTATGCTTACATAAAAGTTAAGATACAAAATCTAATTTCAACTTAGACGAAAAGCTATTATTTATTATTTGAAAATAATAATAACAATGTTATTGCAAGTTCTTTTTCTATTTAAAAAATTGACGTGAGAGAAGATTTATGTTATGTTGAAATGTAAAATAAGGGCAGGTTAGTGAAATTTAAGGGATGGGGAATGAAAGCAATTATATCATATGGAAAAAATATTTTATTGAATTAAAAAGGAAATTCCTCCAGTTTCATCAAATTTCAAGTCGAACATGTAGGATTTATTTTCCATTTCTCATATCTTAATATTTAGACATGATAGATAATGTCTATGTGATAATGGATTTCATGAAAACCTGTACTTATCCATCCATCTCATAGTCCATATAATGTATTTTGATTTGACTGTTGCTGAAAATTTTGATAGAACCTTTTGTCCAAAACATAGCCTTGATCTTGCATCCTTGTATCTCCTTTTTTCTCCTGTAGTTTTTGGGGCCTCGGATGCATACTGGGTGGTGGTAAAACATCTGTGCCTTCAAGTGTTTTGACCACTAATATGCAGCGAGGAAGGCCTTGCAGACCATAGTATTTTAGAGAAGATACTGTTTGGGTGGATAATTCAATTGTTAATTGTATTTACATCACCTTCCCTCGACTAAAAGCCAAAATTACGGAAAGAACTCCTGGTACGGCTTGTTTATAAAAGAATTATAATGTCCGCATGGCATCACAAGCCAAAACTATGGGAAGAATTCTTGGTATAGCTAGTGTGTTAAATAATTAGAATGTCCAAATGGCATTTGATGCAGTACTGTAGCCTAAGACTTCAAAGTTTTCTGGCAAGGTTTTTTGTTCATCTTGGTGGCTTTTATGTAACTATCATATTTGCTCCTTGATGTACAATATTTGAAGAATTGAATTAAGGATTTTTTTTTGTTGCTTAATTGTAGGTGGTTATGCTCTGAAGAAGCAAATGCTAGATGATAGAAGATTCCCCAAGATACATATTAATTTGCAGCGGCTCTTGCAGGTGATACTATACTTTATTTTATACATTCATTTTGGTTTAGTTTTAGAGACCATTGAGAGGAGAAACAGAAGTCTTCTACCTCGATTTTAATTAACTTTCACTAAAGCTCAGAGTCATAAATATTAGTGAATCATGAAAAGGGATGTTATAGTTTTGCAATCAAGCATAAGGATTGAGGTCTTGGGGGTTCCATCATCATAGTGTAATCAATGGCATCGATACTCAATAAAGATGTCTTTGGTATTCATTATAAGACAGATTAATCTGGGAGAGACGGTATAAAAGGCAATTTATGTGTTTTATTATGAGAGGTTGGCGAGCTTACACAAAATTGCCGCTGGTAAATGATTCTTTATCTTGTTAGATTGAAAAATAAACAAGGATGGTGTTGCTGTTTCCATTATATTTGTTCTCGTTTTATCAAATTTTGCATGGACTGAACTTCCTTTTCGTGTTGCATCCTTAAATTCTAATTCAGGTGATTGCTCATGGAGAACAAGTGTATCTTCGTGTAAAAGAAAAATCCTCTTCGAAAAGATGGTTATCGATTGAAGACATTAACTCCCTTGAAGAACTAATTGGAAGGTTGAGGAGGCTAAAAGAGAATGTAGGGTTTATAGTTAATCGTGTCACGGCAATACAAGCTAGTCTTGACAGTTGGCAGTCGGAGCAAATAAACCGTAAACTGTACTATCTCTCATTCCTTTCAATAGTATTCCTCCCCTTATCCATCATAACAGGAGGTTAGAAATCTGCTCATACATCATCTTTTATAAATCACATCTACATGCATTGCAATACTGTATGGTTTTGATTTTTGGACTCTGATTGCAGTATTTGGCATGAATGTTGGAGGAGTTCCATGGACAGGTCAAAATTCCCCGGAGCTAAAGGATGGTTTTCGGAATGTCATGTTGGTATGTGTCGCTATGCTTGTCCTTGTACTACTTTGTTTCCTTTTCCCAGCTCTTTATACGCGGATAGTTGCTGCTTGGCGAGAAAAGAAAACTCTTGGAAGAAACTGGTCACTGAACAAGAAGTCGTTGCTCAGGAGACCGTTAAGAATAGACGATACGGCGAGAGGGGGTTACCTTCGGATTTAATGGTGATGCAGTGCCTGCTTCATTTCGTTCATCCTACTAGTGAACATTCAAGTTACACTATACTCACTTCTTTGTTTTGAAGAATGTCTCGCGCACAAGCAAAAGCAACCTTATCAGCTGGTTTTCCTCAATGGCTCATACAGAAGAAACTAATAAAATTGACATTTAGTTGTCAATAAAAGAATCACCAGAAGCACAAATCGAATCCTCATGAAGCACAGATTTTCTGGCTGATGAAATGAGAGATTGTGATCAAGCCAAGATTTTTGCTTATTCTTTCATTTTTTTCCCTTCTTGGGGGAGGGGTATGTGGACCCAGCATACATTTCTTTAACAAAACTTGTACAGTGTCTTTTTTTCTTCTGGTTAATGGCAGAGATTTTGATTTAGTATCAAATTATGAAATGTCATTCTACCAAAAAAATAATAATTATGAAATGTCACTTGGAGCCTCGTTTGGCCCGTAATTATATCGGGACTGAATAATAATGCTTGTGGTTAGAAATGAATACACAGATTACAGTTTTTCTGCTCTTTTCAAAAGCTTAATCCTTAAACTTTAGTGATAACAAAATTCTTGTTTACATCCCAATCATAATCACATTTGTAATCACATTGCCAATTAGTGTTTAAGGACACTTTTAAATATGTCTAACGGGTATATGCTAACATGCGTCGCAAGTTAAAGATTTCAAAAACTGAAATTTTGTGTTGGAAATAACAATTTTTGAACTTATAATGAATTGAATGCTCAATTTCTAAGACAGCATTTCTACATATCATATCATACTTATTTCTAGTATGAATAACATTGTTAACAAAATTTGCAAACCCTAATCCTAATGATTTTGGGCGCCAATGTTTGGTGGCCGTTGATTTCAATCTATGCTAATCTCAACCGATAATTTTGGGCGCCCAACCTTTTGTATTATCTTGGTTCACTTCATTTTGTTCACCTCATTATTGCACGCACAAGTTACCACACATAGCTGCAGTTTCAAATACAATGCACAAGTTCACCTCAAAATTTGTATCTTTTCAAAGCAAAATTGGATCTCTCAATGTTTGTTTTTTCCTTTTCGTTTTGGAATTCGAAATTGCATTTACTCTTGAGTTCTGCAACCTCCAATCACATGTATTATGCTTTCTACTTCTCATTTCTACTTCTTGGTTTGATTTTCTTCCCCTTTCCATTTTCATTCCTATTTTCTCACTCAAGAAAAAGCAACAAGGTCGTCGTTGGTGGAGAATACGAAGTCGTAGTCGAAGGTGTTGTGTCCGAGCGGAATTTGGCGATCTTCGTCATATTTCTTCTGCAACATGATGTCTTCTTCAAAAACTGACGGCCCTTTCATGTTGAGTGACTTCGTCTATGGTGAGAGGTAACCTCTTGAGACATCACTGTTAGCGGGTGGTCTTTAAGCTAGGGTTTCGATTTAAAAAATCATTGCAAAATTTTATATGCGTTTTTAATTAGTTTGATGGAATTTGCTTGATTCTCCTTGATTAGCATTTTTAATTAGTTTGATGGAATTTTCTTGATTCACCTTGATTTTTTTTGCATTGGATCCTGAACGTTTGCAATAGGGTTTTTACCGGTATTCATGCGATGGTTTTTACCGGTATCCTGAACTTTGTTGCCTAGCTTCTTTCCACCCCAACCCATTGATCAATTAAGTCTCTTCCAATTATATTGATGCTCACATATCTATTTACAAACAGTGACACAACCCATTCTCTTTGGATTCAATTTGCTTGAATGGCTCTTCCAATTAAACTCATGCTCTCATTGCTGTTTTCACATATCTTAAACCAATGCATTTTGTTTTCTTTTTGACATTGTTTTTTGCTGCACATCCGACTCACAGCAGGTTCTCCTCTCATGTGTCACCGACGAGCTGAAGTGGAATTTCCACGAGAGAAGATAGAAAAGCGGCAAGACCTCTGCGAGGTTCGAATTCTGAGTTCTAATTTAGTTAAAATTTCAATCTCTTTTGACACTTAGATTTGGAATTCCATCATGATATTAGAACTGAAAGTGTTACTTTGTGTGACTTTTGTTGTTTGAAGTTAATTCCATCATTTTATAACAGGTGATTTGTTTTTTTTAGTTTAATATAGGATGTTTGACAGACCACACATTAACGAAGATGAATGACAAGGTTTGTCCAAAAACTGCTTGACAAACGAAATAGTGAACGCTAATAATTTGTTCTATATTTCGTTATTAGTTTATTGAACTTTGATGTTAATACTTTTAATGACAAACGACAATTAAAGTATGGGGTCTCTTTTGATATTAATATTCGGTGTATCACACTCTCCCATATACATAACATGTATCTTGAATGTGTTGAATTGCAAGTCATTCAACATCTTTTTTGTTGATTTTTTTTAGGATTATGACTCATCATTTTTCATCGTTCAACATCTTGAACTTTGGTTTTCTTTGTTCAGGTACAAACTTTGGTTCATGCATTTGTAAATTCTACTAATAATTGCAAGTGGGAGGTTTGGTAGGATGGTATGTCTTATTTTATTTTTTATTCATCCTGTCTGTGTTTCTCTGTTAAATGCAAAGGCTTCAAGACAATTTTTTTACAGTTTTGCTGCAAAGAAGATATTATGATAGGTTATAAAACCAAAACTTTATTACTAATTTTTCCCATAATACTTTGATGGGTAAGCAACTTCAAGTTTTCTTTTCAAATGAAGTAATTTCTTTTTGTTTCTCTAAAGGCAGTTAGTGTATTTAGTGAATGATGTTGGAAGCTCATACACCACTATTTATTCTTCACGTTTATATGCTACATTCAAGATGGATTACAATTTACTATTACTTTATGATATCTTACTGCTGAAGTAACTATAAATTGAAAATTAAACTTTGGTTGCAAGGTTTTTATTTTTAGGAATAAGGAAGTGTAATACATGTATCTGCCCTAATATGCATTAATTCCACAGTTGTTTACCTTTATGTTCATATTTTTTTTGACAAATACCTTTATGTTGGGTTAAAATCCTCTCCATTTATAACATTTTTCATTTGTTGGAATTTGGAGAGAGAAAGACACAAAAAAATAAGTGGTGGGTCCTATCACTAAGTGGATCCCACCATCATTTTTTTTTTGTGTCTATCTCTCTCCAAATTGCAACAAATGGAAAAAGTTATAAATGAAGAGGATCTGCTTATATTTTTGAACGTCTGCAGGTGATTTGGAATGTAAGTTAGCAGATATTGTTGTCATTATTGTTATGTGACCCATTCGAAACGACACAGATTGGAAATTGATTTCGTGAGATGGAAAATGCAATAGGATATGCTTCCAGAATGATTGCATATGTATAATATTTCCAAGTGTATTTCAACTTATGGATTATGAAATGCTTTTATAAAAAAATCCACATTAAGACCCATTCGTATTTCATGAGATTGTGAATTGTTTTTGTCACATTAAGTAATAATTTCATGTGACATATTATAACGAATTGCAAGTAAGGTATTTAACTATATATGACCCCTGCGATAGCATGGGTAGGGGATCAAGTAGTTCTTTAATATACACTTTTAATTTTAGTGCACTTGTTAAAATTTTCCTACGTCTGATAAGAAGTTTTTTTGTGCAATCTATTGTGTATTTATTGCATTTGAGATAGGTTATCCCCTCTATCTTTTATTAGAGATCCAAATGGAAAAAATGGAGAAGACACTAAATGGAGAAGATCTTAACTCCTTTTATTATAAAACCCTTCAACAAATTTTACACGTAGACAAAAAAGTAGTTGTTTTAAGAATTTTTTAAAGAAAAAGTATTTTATTTCTTATGATCCTTGAACAATGCAACTATTTTTGCGAGAAATAGGTGTAGGCAAAACAATATTGAAGTCAATAGTTGACAATTGCTTTTCTGACTTTCAATACTTCCTAAAAACACAAGTAAAAGACTAAAATACCCCCAGCGGTAGTTAACTATCGCTGACTTATAACTAAAAAACACGCTGGCAGTTAACTGCTGCTGGATTTTTTGGTCATTTACTTGTGTTACTAAGACACAATGAATGTCAAAAAAACAATCTTCCCAATAGTTTGCCTTGTCTAGCTAGAATTTTATATTTCATTGATTAGGCAGAGGAATGCCCCTTTTATTGTACCTATGTAAAACTGCATGCACAATAGATAGTTGTATTTACCCTCTAGTTTTTTGTTATCACATAATTGGTACAAAATTTTAGTCGTCGTGTCTAATCTCCACCAAAAAGATACATAAGACGAGTTCTTCTGTCCTAACCGAATTTTCTTCTCGCGTAAGAGTCAAAGATCAAACCTTCGACTACTTATTTAAGAGTCTAAACCCTTTCCCATCTAGAAATCTACCATAACCACCACAATTATTATCATTGTCAAAAGCACCACCATCACCACTAGATTTCCCACAGTGCAGAGGTGCACTACTTTTTTTAGTTAGAACAACATGTTACGTACATCATGATATGACACTTTTACATACGTACTTGAAACCCTGACCCAATGAGTTTAAATTTTTGCTGATATTGATGAAGTTAAATAAAAAAGTACGAAAATTAATGTCAATTTATCCAAAAAAGTTACCATGAAAAACCCACAATTACTATATAATACAATTTTGATATTTTATTACTCAAACAAATGTGGAAAAAAGAAAAGTCTAAACCATCCCATCTTCAAGCATGTCCCCAGCTCGTGGAATATTGGATACACTATGTACATGCCTCTACCACGAGTTATGATAACATATCAAAAAAACGATGAACATCACAACACTACCATCAAACATTGAAATCACACAAAAAATAAGAAAAATCGGATCTATGTGAAAAAACAAGACACATATGAATGATTCTAGACAAAAAAAAAGTGACTCTAAGCAAATATTTTTAAAAAGAACTTCGAGATAAGATGAAGTTTTTCTCTCTAAAAAAATAAGGGCGTCTCAATTTTTAAAATCTCGTCATATCTTGACAAGTATAGATTTTTTCATCACATTTATTTTCACAACAATGATAGATAAGCACCATTGAATTTGATAAAATCATTCAACAACTCATTTTCTGTATCTCTTTTTTTCCTTAATTTTTGGTATTTCTATAAATTAAAAGCCTTATTCAAGCCATCAAAATGCTCGAATTAACATAACTACAATTAAGTCAAAATTCACTTTGTAAGAAAAGGTCTAAATCCTTTCGAAAAGATCTAATATATTCATTTTACTTTGTTCCTAATCCCTGATTGTATCAGGGCTGAGTACGGCAAAAATAGGTTAGGGTTACCCTTGTTTAGGTTTGTTCCTCACTAAGGAGGTTTTGGTTTCATCTCACTCCTTCTTTTGTAATTTCTTCTCTTTTATATATTCTTTTTGGTAGTCTAGCCTTTTGCTCGCTACTTTGTTTGGTTTAAAAAAATAAATAAATTTGGTGGTGCTTTGTTCCTAAAGTTCCCCGGGATTAATTTTAAAGTTTTAATTTCGTTAACTATTCCTTTACAAAAAAAAGCATACTCAAATAATAAATACTCATGTAGGTGTTCAAAAAATTATCTCATGTTCCACGAAGGGTAAATCTGTAAATTTTAAAAATAATACAAATTATTGGGAGATTAATCACTTTAGTCCCTAAATAGAAAAGAAGTCGTCACTTTAGTACCTGAATGAAGATAAATTGCAAAATAATCCCTGAATGTAGACTCTGTTAGTCAATTTAGTCCCTGAATGTAGACTCCGTTAGTCACTTTAGTCCATGAAATTGACCAACAGAGTCTACATTCAGGGACTGTTTTGCAATTTCTCTGCATTCAGGAACTAAAGTGACTACTCATTTCCTATTCAGGGACTAAAGTGACTAATTCCCCACAAATTATTACAAAGAATTGATCAATCAAATCTTTAAGAATGGTTGTAGTATTATGATCTACGAATGCAAAAATTCTGCAAGACTTTTAATCATTCCAATAGGGTAGCGTCAACGTCATATATAAAACTCATTTACATGTGAACGGAAGTCATTTGATGTAGAGTAAGGTAAACAATTTTGTTTGAATATTGGGAAGAAATTGTATGCAGTTGTCCACTGTCCACGTTACCTTGACACTCAAGTCAATAAAACAACACGACTAGAGTGTATTTTTAGTAGAAAATTGTGTGTTTTGCTTTGTAATGAAAATGAGATATTTATATGGCTGCAGAGCTAGTCGTTTGGAGCTGTTGCAAACAACATGTACATAGATAACCCAGTGACCGTTAAAGATCATTCATGCATATCACAATGAATAATTTGTAAAATGACAACGAAAAAAGGAAAGCAAATTTTGCTACAATGAATAAAGTAGTATGGCCTAATACATGGTTTTTTGACAAGAGAAAATATATAAAATAAAATCCATAGTATTAGTGGTGGTCCATTCAGTTCTTACTAGACCACCACCGTCGAGCATTCTCAGAAGGCGTCGCCGCTGGGAGAAAAAAAAGCAAGTCAAGCGTTTACATGTGCTAGCAAGTAGCAAATTACTAATAATAACGACCAACTTGATTTATTTGCCACTATCTTGCCAACGTCATGTGGATAGCTATAAGCAAACTAGTAGTAATGAATACAGCTAGCTGCTTTGGGATCATACATGTATCCTCTGCAGTCTGCCTCAAATTTTGAGCATTTTCATATATTGTCTTTGTGATTTTCTTGAATTTATATTCTACTCGTTACATATGCGTGATGTAGTCTGGTCGTGTGTGAAATATTTAAGGTTTGATTGTACTTTTGATCCCCTATGTTTCAAGAAGTTACGATTTTGGCCTCCTAATTAATTAAAATACAAAACAACCCCCTATGTATTGGATCTTTGGCAGTTTTGGCCCCCTAGACCAATTTTGACTCGGTCAACGCTGACGTGACACTTCAAAGCAATGTACACGTGGCGGATTT
>Ga0315913_1010507_pt1 | contig 10638 bp, 5 predicted proteins | sample MpolsnodulesMG_FD_207736 | JGI IMG/M metagenome (GOLD analysis project Ga0315913, IMG submission 207736) | Medicago polymorpha root nodule microbial communities from Los Angeles, California, United States - small nodules | ecosystem: Host-associated > Plants > Roots > Nodule | place: USA... | reverse complement strand
AATATTGTAGTTGGTAGTGGGATAGAGTTTGCAAGGGAAAAAAAAATATTATTTTTGGCCGTAGTACATAAAAAAGAGGATATTGAGGAGTATATTAGGAAAAACATAATTCATTTTGTATTTATATCATGACTTATAATTTAACTAATTTTTTTCTTCTTCCCTAAAATGCCGTCTTTATATTGAAATACACCATTCAATAACTATTATAAACAAAAATCAGTATTTTACGTTAATTCAATTAATGTTGGATGTAGTATGTATTATAAACCATATATATTATTTAATGAATAAATCTAAAATGTTAATTTTTGGTTATAATAGTGATTAGATGATGTACAAAGAAAGTACTTCCTTTGTCCCATAATAACCGAGTCATTTGCAAAAAAAATATTGTCCCGAAAAATTGACCAATTTCATTTTTCAATACAACAATAATTACTTTTTTCTTATAATTATAACTCTAATTAATACTAATTTCATCACTCCTAATTTAATATATTCTTCTTTACATTTATGATAAAAAAATAATGTACCAATATTTGACAAGACACTCAAAACTATTTATCTCTCTAATTTACTTGGACGGTGAGAATATCTATTTTTCTCTCAAAATGTATACACCATTTAGCGTCCACCCATTATTTTCTAAGTTTAAATTTGATGTTTGCTTAAACAAAAACCAATTTTATAGCCGTAACGACCCTATTATTTTTGGAAAAAGATAGGTAGACATCCTTTTTTATATACCTCTCATAAACAACCCATGTGTTAAGGGTATTTTAGTAATTTCACATCATATCATCACCCCCCATCTCTTCTTTTAATGTTTTTACCACGTGTCACAATTGTGTGTTTGTGTCAAAGAGTGTATGTCACCTAAAGTGGTGGTTATTTTTCTATTATCATCACCCTCTGTTGCTTAACCTCACCTTTTTGTCGTGTAGGCTGAAAGAAGGTTCACACTTTTTGAAAAAGTCAACCCCATTAACGTGTTCTAAACATAAACATGGTTACTTGAAATTGCAAGAGACCCCACCATATTTTCCACGAACATCACTGCCACGTCGTATCCCCAAAATTCTCATTTCCCATTCAACAACTCATTATTTATTTATTTTTAAAAATTAAAAAAAAAAAAAAAAAGAGAGAGAAAGTAAACGTCGTCGTTTATCTAACTCTCTCTTACTTTGAAAAGTTGAAATTGTAAAACGTGAAAGTCAAGGCCCTCGTTTCCCTTCCTTCATCATTCTCTCAAAACAGAGAGACACCATGGCCGTTGCTGAACCCAAACCTCACTCCGAACCTAAGGTTTGGAATTTCTTCAAACTTCCTTTTCGCAATTCTAACACTTCTTCCACCAACACGACGTCGTCTTCTGTTAATAACAACCTTCATCAACATCATCATCATAACCCTAACAGTAACACTCCTCTTGAAGGTTCAACTTCTCACACTTCAAATTCAGTTTCATCAGTTGCTAGATCGCTTCTCCCAACACGACGTCGTCTCAAGCTTGATCCTTCTAACAAACTTTACTTCCCTTGTATGTATGCTGCTCATTTTTTATTAATTGTTATTGATTTTATCATGATCTATTTCTTTATTAAATGATGTTTATTTTACTTTAATTATGGTTGACTTGTTTATGTTGCAAATAGCATAGTATTTTGTTGACGTGAGCTTAACTCAGTTTCTAGGGACATTGCATAATATATGCATGAGCCAAGTTTCGAACGATACTCCACTTATTCACTTTAAAAAAAATGAATTTATAGCCACTAAACTACTTCACAAAGTATTTCCCAAAATGGAAAAATTGAAAGTGTTCACAAAATTCAAACTCCCTCAATTTCCATACATTATCAATCAAGGGCTTTTTTTGTCCTTACACATTAGATTTTAATCTTTCTATTGGCAAATTTTAAGCTGAACATAGGAGCTGCAGTTAGAGAATGGTGGTCCATATATGATTTTAGTTTTGGGGTAAGTTTTGTTCATCCAAGTGATGAATGTACTATATGATGTAAAAAAACGTTCTTTTTACCAACATAGTGTGACACAATTAACTGATATCCGAGTCTCTTAAGCATGTGGTCATGGGTTCGATCCCTGACTGTTGCGTATGAAAGAGCATTTGTTGGGAGAGGTCATCCCCTTAAGTGGATCTCCATACCTCGAGGATTAATCTCTTGCTTTTTGCCGGAGGATACCTTGGGTAACCAAAAAATAATAGAAACAATCTTTTCTCTTTGGGTTTATTTCAATTTTTACCGTCAAACAGAGAAGACAACAGTTAATGTCAGTGTTAAGGAACCTTACTCAAACACTTTGCCCTTATGGCCTCGTGCTTGAGGTACTGTGTACCGTTATAATAGTTACGACAACTAAGAACATACACGATTACCTGAGAAGAGCAGACGGACTCGCCACGTAGGCGAGGCCAAGATGTCATACAAAATACCTCAGAGGGGGGGGTGGGGGTGGGGTCCACAACCACGTAGCTTGGTTGAGCGGATCCTTGACTCCCTTATCCGAGGAATAGGGCTCCCACATCATGATGCAACGAAGTCCCTCCCCTTTTTAGTCACGTGCCTGCTGATTGAGGGGAGGTTGGCGAGAAGAAGGGGTGAGCTGGCAACTCACGTTGAGTGACGGCTTCGAAGTCGTTCCGCTTCCTCCTAGGTCACAGCTAATATAAATTAGGGAGCAAGGCTCCTCAAAAGATCATCACGTTCACAGAACAGAAAAAGCCCAGACCCTTGCTGAGACATCGTTGCCTTTTTATGTACTATTGTACACACAATTTATGGTCATTTATTGTCAGCATCTCATTTCCCATTGTGTGCATATGTTGTGGAGGTTGAGAGGCTTATTAGAGTACAATACGCTAGATACTAGAAAGGTGTACATCCTGCTTTCTTCTATTAAGGAGTTAAAATTGAATGGCAACAATAATGCATTACCTTGTAAGCAATGGAAGTTACTAGGGATTGCTTTTTAATTATTAAACAGTTGTCTTTGTTGTCTTTTTAATTAATTATAAGATAGATGTGCATAACTAAGATACCAATCATAAGTTAAGCAGATTTCAAGTTTTAATGGCTGCAGAGAAACTGTAAATTTTGAAAGTAGGTCAAACAAATGGGTGACACAGAAAATAAGATATAAAAAGCCGCTTTGCGATCATGCTCCTTATGTTGTATGTACTTTTAGGTCTATAAATACATATTCAGATTCATGGACATGTGCTCATTTTTGTTTTATCGATTTCTTATTTGAGTACTTCTCCTCATGATTGGTCATTATATGCATCCTTCTTGTACTCAATTTTGTTCCTTCTTTCCTCGCTGTCTTGTGTAGATGAGCCAGGAAAACAGGTTAGGAGTGCCATCAGGATTAAAAACACCAGTAAATCTAATGTAGCTTTCAAGGTATGGTAAACATGTTCACCTGTTTATTTACCCCCTATTTATTATCATGTAACATTCAAAATATAGTGAAACATGTTCACTTGTTCATTTATTCCCCTACTTTATAGGTTTCTTTTCTCATATGCAATTTTTGTTGAGGTATTTTGATCGAGTCTCCAACTCACCTGTCTATTCTTACTTTTACTATGTCACTGTTTTGCAGGAAATTATTCATTTATTATTTGTATAAATTGACAAGTCTTATATTCTAAATAAGTGTTGGAATTAAACTATCTGTTTTGAGATGTTTCTTTGTTTATCATAGTTTCAAACAACGGCACCAAAAAGTTGTTTCATGCGTCCTCCTGGGGCTATCCTTGCACCTGGCGAGAGTATCATAGCAACTGGTAGGCAATATTCGATTTCTCTACATGTTCCTTTCTGGGTGCTACCAAAGCTAGTATAATAAATACAAGGTTTAGTTATTCTTTCTAATTTGTATTCTGTTTACCAGTGTTCAAGTTTGTAGAGCAACCAGAAAATAATGAAAAGCCCGAAAAGAGTGGACTCAAATTTAAAATCATGAGTTTGAAGGTCAAAGGTTCAATTGATTACGTCCCCGAGCTGGTTAGTTAATTTTATTTTGCTATGAACTTTTACTTTTGTCAAAAAAAGAGATGTTGTCTCGCCTGCATTATCTTCTAAATACCCCATTACCCTTTCGACCCAAACATCCAGCAATCATGTGACTGCATATATTCTTGTGTTAACTCTCTCTCTCTCTCTCTCTCACACACACACACACACACACCCACACACACAGTCGCTGTTAATTCTACTGCTTTGTTCTTTGTTATAATTGACCGAAAAGGATGTTTATATAATGGGAGAATTACATTGACCGTCCTAAGGTTTGTTGAAATGACACTGACGCCCCTTCTAGTTTCAAACTAAGCAATCATCTCCCTTAATTGTTTAACGAATGACAAACACATCCCTCAAGAGTTAACCTCATTGACAGAGGTGTTAAATAAACACTAACACAACCAAAAACAGAAAAACCTAAACCATCGCTTTGCAGTGGATTTGCGGGTTAGTAGACTTCTCGCGTGATCTCAGATGCAGTTGCGCTAGAAGAAATATCTCTCGAAGCTGTGTCGAAATTAAAGGTTAAATGTTTGATAGGAGAAAATAGGAACAAAGGAGATTGTACACATGAGAAGAAGCAACACACGATGGCTGGGTCACAAGTTTGCAGAACTACAAGTGTTCCCACTTTTCCCCTTTTAATTTTTTATTTTTTTTCTAGGGATTTTGATTCAATATGGGGTATGCGTGTGGTCTTGTAGATGAGAGTTGGGTTTTTGGTCTTGTAGATGAAAAGGATCTCACAATAGTATGGCCAGACATTATTATATTTGACTAATTTGCCAGTCATCTTGTATCACGATAGCAAGAAGTTTGTTTTGCTAACAGAATTCAATGGTTTATAACGGCAGCAATAGAGTTAGTAGGCAGGGGAGGTAAGTGTTTATGTGAAAATAGAGGGGGTGTTAGTGACGTTCAAACAAAACTCAGGGGGAGGTGAGTGTAATTTACACTTATAAGTTATATTATTTGGTTTTGATGAATTACTCCATGCATATAGGTTTCATCTTTCTAACCTTTGAAAACTATATATATCCTTATAATGAAAATGCGCCCACAATGAAAATTTTATGTTTTTCTGTTGTATATTCTTGGTTTTTACTTTTTAATTCAGCCACACAACTGCCTTGAATTCACTTCTTGATGTGATAATATCTTCTTCACTTTGAGATCTTATTTAGATTTGTTTTCTGAGGCAATCATTTTTTTCTACCTGGAAACAGTTTGATGAGCAGAAAGACCAGGTAGCAGTTGAGCAGATTTTACGAGTTGTTTTTCTAGATCCAGAGCGTCCAAGTCCTGTGAGTACAGAAATTTTCAGTATACTTCTGTATTTGAGCCAATTTTTGTGATTATTACATGATTCCTTTGTTCTTTCTGCTCTAGTTCGTTTAATTATCTGTTACGTTACTGTGGTTGAGACATTACAGGTTGAGACATTACATTCAGTGTCAGCTATTTTTACTTTTGTCTATAATACATTGATTGATTGATTGATTGCATATTACTTATGGGGTTCTATTTTTCTTCATTAAGATTTTGGAAAAATTGAAGAGACAGCTGGCTGATGCCGATGCTGCCCTTGAAGCACGGAAGAAACCTGCAGAAGATGCAGGGCCTAAAATTATTGGGGAAGGGCTTGTCATTGACGAATGGGTGCGTATGTTACTTGAATTTTGGTAAATGTTTTCTTTGCAATACTTACTTTTGGCAAATGCTCCATCGAAAATATAATTTCTGATTATGTTTTTCAGAAAGAGAGGAGGGAAAGATACCTTGCTAAGCAGCAGGGCGACGTGGTTGTAGATTCTGTATAGGCTGTTGATCTGGATAAATTAATGTGTGTTAATCTTCGGAGAAGAGTTTTAAAATCACAGCGTCTTTTTCTTGGAAAAATTTCGGGCGAATGGCAAGTGTGTACTATAGTGAAAAGTGAAAACTGTGTGTGTGGTGATCATCCTCTATGTAGATAAATGTCTTTATGTTTTCAGGCTTTTTTTTGCTTGCGTAACATATTTTGATGGATTTATGTGAGAAATAAATAGTTCAGTCAATTTCTCAAATGATTTGACGGCAATCTGTTTTGCTATGGCTCTATTTGTATGCAGATGGTCGACGTTCTAAAAAAAAAAAAGATATGAATTTAATTGTAAGTTTGGTAACAAATATTGAGGAATATATTGACATTGATTTATCCTTTGTACACAGTACAACTTAGAAGTAAGGAAAGATGAAATCGGGTCATTGATTTTTCATTCTCATGGTTTCAAATCCTCAATCATTTGCCTTTAATTTTCTAATTTGAAGATTCAGAGCAAGGATGTAGCTTAGTGTGAGACATTTTTGCTGAAGTAAGGTAATTATGTTCCACAAATTGGCAGTCAAAGCTGCGGTGGTTTCAAAATTAAGGTGGAGGACATTCTTTGCATTTTCCTGCGGTCAGGAGTAAGTCATGGGCAGCAAGTCTGTGAGGATATGTTTACTACGTGATCTTTGTGCGTTCTTGGCCGTATCTCAAAATCTTAGTCCGTGTGTCTCTGGACCTTTAGAAGGTGTCTTTGCTTGCATTTTTTATTGTTGTCCATTGGATCGCTAGTGGCTTGAAGCGAGATCCTAAAACACATTTTTTTCTCTCTTGCCTGTTACTTGTCGGTTTCCATGACTAGCTTTAGATAATTCTTGTGATACTTTGGAGACCTGGTAGCTATTATTCATTCAATACTAGAATTCTGGACGAGGTTTTTTCTATGTTATAGCTTCTGCTCGGCATAGCTTATGTCGTGGGTTACTTTTTTTCTTAAAAGGTCATGCTAACTAATGTTTCTGAAGCACTAATTAAAAGCAGTAATTGTAAACAAAAAAGGAAAAAATTTACATTAAAAAGAACACTTTTTATATACTTTTAAAAGTTTGACTACACATATTTTAAGAAAGTTTTACCTTATTTGTGTCTTTAATTAGTGCTCATGTGACTCTCGTTAGTATTTTCCTTGTTTTAATAAAAGCTTCATTTGCTTTTAAAAAAAATAAAATTTTCATTCAACATACAAAATTTGTGTTCTTTTCATTGTTTGTAATCTCTCTCTCCCTCCCTCTCACTTTAACTTTTAGGCTTTGTTTGAGAGTTTGGAAGGGAGGGGAAGATAGGGTTTTGAGGAGTGAGAAATATATAGAGAAATAGAGAAATCTTTCACATTTTTTAAAAGATCAATTTTTTAAATAATGATAAACTAATGCTTATTATTAATATATTTTTAATTTTAAAAATATATTATAACATCATAGATTGAATTTTAAAAAAAATCATATAAACCCTCCGAAACTCCTCAAAATTCTTATTGAATACAATTTTTTAGTTTCCCCAAATAAAGTGGATTTTATATTATAATAAAAAATTAACTCTCAAAGCCCGCTCTTTCCAATATTTTTTATTTTTTTTCACTTGCTCTTTTTTTTCTTTCTTTTCAAAACCCTTCTCTTCAATCCCTTCAAACTCTCAAACAAAGTCTTATAGCCTGTTTGGTTGTGTGTTTCCCCTAACAAATGCACGTTATAGCCTTTTTCGCCGTGATTTAAAGAAGCTCAAAAAGTAAGCTTTTGCGGCAACGCTTCTTTTCAACGCCCAGAGGACAAACGCACCGCTAATGCAAACAGGTTATTAGCGTGAAACATTTTGATTCCTACATATATTGTGTTCTTTTCATTGTTTGTAATCACTCTTATTTATTCTATGTACATAGCTCTATCAAATGGCCACCTAACGCTAATCATGGAATTCTTGTGGTGAACTAACTCTTCCAATTCCCATTTATATGAAATGTACTCAATTTCCCTTTTCATCCTTGTCTGTCCATATTACTCTTTCAAACAATAATAATACACCTAACAATTATAACCTTCCAAGAATCCAACTCATCACACATGGGTAAAGTCCCAGTAGCTTAAATTGGGGAAGATTTTTTTCTTATTCGAGTAATCATTAAACACGAAAAAGGAAGAAGAAATTGACAGAAAGGTAGCCTCCATGGTGCCCATTTATCATCAACTGGTCTTATTTTCTCTCTTTATATACACCTACCTGCTTTGCTTCTTGATGAACACAGCAGAGAGCGTAGAAAACAATCGATAGAGAAAATTGCTGTGGAAATAGGAAGAAGAAGTTGACGCAATCTTGCTCACCAATCTCATTGGTACTCTCTCTTTCTCTCCAAAACTATTTAATTAATGGTGACACCTAACTTACTCCCCATTTCTTTCTTTAAAGGTAATTAAAAAAAACTATAAATAAAATGTAAAGTCTAACCGTGAGATATTATTTTTTCTTGCAAGCCTTCATTAATATTTTGAGAATCATGGAAGCAGCGTTGGGAGTAATTTGGGATTTTGCAAAAGGTTTGTTCAGTTGCATAAATGAACAAGCTGCCTCTGTTTATAAGCTGCAGGAGAATCTAGAATCACTAAACAAAAAATGGGGTGATCTTCAAAACAAGGAAAAGGATGTGCAGACAGAAATTGATAGAGCAGAGAGCACAGGAGTGATGAAAAGGACAAATGCTGTGAATGATTGGCTTCAGGAATTTCAAAAACTTCTAGAGGTATGTTTCAAATTTCTTAATATCTTGTCATTATTTGCCTTTTCATTTTATATTTCAAGTCTATAAATAGGATAATCTAGCAAGCTTACATATTTAGGGCCAGTTTGTTTAAGATTTTTTTTTTCAAAAAAAGTATATTTTTTTCTTTAAAAATATCACTTTTTTCATTTTTAAGTGTTTATTTTGGATTTTTAGAAAAATTGTTTTATAAAAAAAATCTATTTAGTGTTTGTTTTGGATTTTTAGAAAAATCATTTTATAAAAAAAAAATCTATTTTGATCCTAAAATGAAAAGCTATTAGGATTAGCTTTTCTCAAAATCTATTTTTTTCAACAACAAGGAGGTAACACATGTACAAGTTAAAACTCATTTTTTTTTAAATGGATTTTTATGGGTAGTAGGCAAACAAAAATAACTTCTGATTTTTTTTTAAAATCTCTAAAAAAAAAAATCTAGATTCTTTTAACATAAAATCTATTTTTTTTTTAAGTTGAAACAAACGCACCCTTAATGACAAAGGTACTCTAAAGTTATAAAAGTATGTAGTGAGAAAATAAGAGTTATTATTGTAACAAACTCATGATTTGGTATTAGGAATGACAATGGGGCGAGGTGGAGACGGGATTTACCTTTCTCAACTCTCATATACTTATCAGTTGCCATACATATACTCAACGAGATGAAAAATTGATTTTCATCCCCATCCCAAACGAGTTTGGGTATCTCCACCCCATCCTTGCAATATTGGTTAAACCAGAAGAGACCTGTGTCATCTCATCTAAGTGTCCTTAGGTGTTAACCGAATGATTTGGTTACTCATTTAAATAACAATTACAAATTTTATAACATGACAAATATCAATGAGTAGTAAAGTAATTTTCTACATGAGTTTGGAGTGATTACCTATTATCCCATACACGCATTTTGAAATCGGGAAGAACCCAAATCATACTCGCACCCAATCAAAACGGAAAAAACCCGTCAAATCAAGTTGGTTCAGATGTGTAACCACATGTATAAGTTTGTCTGCCATGCCTATTTGTTACCACGAGGTACCTACAATTACAATTTATATTGCTTTACTCTACACTTTAAAATAAATTACTCACTTTAGAGACCGGATCCAACATTTAGGATGTGTTTGTTTCCAAAGAAAGAAGAAGGAAAGATTGTGATGGGAGGGAAAGATGATGGAAAGGTCAACTTTCTCTCGTTTGGAACAACAAGAAGAAGGCAAGGAAAGAAAGTTGCAGATGGGACCCACATGAAAATGCTTTCCGCGCACTGATGATGCAAGGAAAGCGAGGATGGAACATGTTATATGAGGAAAAGACAAAAATACCCACAAAATCAATGTTTTTTTTTAAACTATATTCCTAGCAAGGCAAGCACAATAATTAGTAAGTTTTACCAAATTACCAATGTGCCATGCCGCCATCACAAACGTTAGTTTGTTTTTTTTTTTGAGGAAGTTAGTTCTTTATTTCTACGGATGAGAGCATATTTCATATTTTTATTCTAATGTAGTATTTTATCTTTGGATAGGGTTAGTTTTGTCACTTTAAAAAATATACATCTTTCTTTCTTTTCACTTTCACTCATATCAAACACTCAAACAATCATCCCACTTTCCATTCACTTTCCTCATACTTTCTTTCCTTTAACAATCTTTTCTCTTACAATCTTTCCTCTCGCTTTCTTTGTGATCCAAACACACCCTTAGTACGTGGAAGTGATGAACTTCATCACTAGTCAAGTTAATTTTTTACCATTGGATAAAAAAGAGCATAAATCTTATCACAGTCTATCAACGCTTAGATTCCATTTCCTCCTCCTTCCTTTTCCTTGCCTGCTTCGTGAAGATTGCAGCACAACAACCCACATCCACAATCACAAACCAGGGAATGGATCCCCTCAAGTGAGGTTTTCACTGGACTCTCTCCAGTTTTAATCCCCACCCTTAAATGCATCTTTTCCATTT
>Ga0315913_1010505_pt1 | contig 10639 bp, 7 predicted proteins | sample MpolsnodulesMG_FD_207736 | JGI IMG/M metagenome (GOLD analysis project Ga0315913, IMG submission 207736) | Medicago polymorpha root nodule microbial communities from Los Angeles, California, United States - small nodules | ecosystem: Host-associated > Plants > Roots > Nodule | place: USA... | reverse complement strand
TGACATTATAATAAACTATAAATGTTCTACGTAAAATAAACTTGACATGATAATAAACTATAAATATTCTACGTTAAAAATAAATCAATTATACTTAAATACGTAAAATAAACATGACATATTCTATGTAAAATAAACTTGACATAATACTAAAATATCATTAAATTAAATAAAGCAATTATACTTATTGTTTTATCGTTCCAAAGCTTGAATGCCACGTGTTTACCGAAGTCCGATAAAAGAGACAAGTCGTAAGGCCCCCTGGAAAGCCCACATCCTCATCCTCCATACCAGCCTCTGCATGCTGCTGAGGATGCTGCTCAGGCTGCTGCTGCTGAGGATACTGCTGCTGAGGAGGCTCGACATACTATTGTTGAGGAGGCCGCTCAGGATGATATCCCTCGTGAAACTGAGCCTGATACCCCTGGTGATACTCATACCCCTCCTGATACTGATAACCCCGCTGAAATTCAGGCTGCTCCTGATACACCTGCTCCTCATACGCCTGCTTATGATAATGCTGCTCATGCTGGTACTGTGGCGGGTCCACAATCTGGGATGGACCCGTCTGTGACGTCGATCCCTCCGCAACATCAATAGTAGCAAGTCTCATGCCCCCCCACTCTCCCTCGACCTCGGCTAGGAGGAGGGCGTAGTGCATCCTTCTCCCTCCGTAAACTACCAGTAGGGGCAGGCCTCCCTGCCCTAAATCTGTCAGTCCTCTCCTGCTCAGACATATCTGCACAAAAAGCAAAAAATCTTTAACACATTTTCACACGGACTTAAAATTTCGACAATGTCATCTTTAATAATACAACAACACTATAATGTCGACAATGTCATTTAAATCCATAAACTACCACATTGCAGTCAAATTAACTATAATCAACATTAACAAACACAATTCTAACTAATTACATCATTAACAATCCAAAAAAACAATAAAAATATAATTGAGGCATTTTACCGAACACGTAGTGTGCAATTTTCAAACAACTAAGTAATCTACCAATTTCTAAACCCTAAACTACCACATTGTACCCTAAACAACATCTAAACAACAATTCCTAAGTTAAATCATTACTAACAATTATAATCTATAACATGCAAGTAAAATTTTAAAAAACCGAAAAATGTAAATTTTCTACAAAAACTCGAAAATTTCAACCAAAATAATGCAAAGAAGTAGGATAGTCATCACTTACTTGATATTGTGGACGAATTTAGCTTTGAATGGCGCAAGAACGGTGAAATTCGGATTTTGTTGTAATTTTTCGTGTTTGGAAAAGTTGAGAAATGAGGGTCCTGGTTCTATGTTATGCTCTTAACTGACTTAAGTCACGCTAACATCTTAACTGGCGTGAGTTAACTCACGCTACGTGAGTTAACTTATGTAAGGGTAAAAGTGAAATTTCACTTGGGAATGAGCGAAACCATTTGGGTAAAGAGCAGGATTCCCTTTTAGTTACCTAATCTTAAATGGTGAAGACTTTACCACTGGAGATGGTCTAAAAAGGTAGTTTTACAAACAGAGGATTAAAAATTAACTTTTGTGAAAGTAGAGAGATGAGATGTGCATTTAAGTCAAAAACATATATCCATCACCTCTTCACAATTTTTCGGTTAAAGTTCATACTAGATCAAGGTCTTTACCAAGTACATATTAACTGCAGCAGATAAGTTTCAGTTAAAAGTTCATACTAGTTATTACACCAAAAACTTATATCCATAACTCTTCACAATTTCTCGTGACAATTCTTCCAGAAAGCCTTGTTTTAAGGACTGTAATGATCAGCAATCACGAAGGCACAAAGAAACACAAGCAACATTATAGTGTCATGTCCATAAACAAAAGAAATAATATGCCCCCCAGCCGCCTCATATCCAGTCCACTTGTGCCTAAACTCATCAACTTGTTCAATAATGCCAGCATTATACATTTATATCATACTCTATATATAGTAACCATGTTCCCAACTTTTCTTGTATCTTCTCATCAACACAAAAAAACTAGTTAAACTTATTTTTCCTATACAAAATTAGCCAACCATGCAATCCTCGTCGCAAAAATCCTATGTTCTCTCTTTCATTTTCCCATTGTTTATTTGTCTCTCTTATTTGAACCTCTTTATATCTGCTCAAGCATGCAACCATAATGACAAAAATGTTCTCCTAGAGATCCAATCCCATTTCGGAAACAATGCTTCCGTCTTTTCCACCTGGGATCCTAACACGAACTGCTGCCAGAACTGGACAAGCATCGCGTGTGACACGGATGGCTGTGTCAATTCGCTTATAGTCATTAATGCAGATGGCATCAACAACGACTTCCCATCCTCGGTAGGAAGTCTCCCATATCTTCAAGTTCTCCAATTCTCCGCTTTACCCCATGTGTTTGGTGAAATCCCTTCATCCCTTGCGAAGTTAAACAACCTTGTGCACCTCGACCTCAGCCTAAACAACCTCACAGGCCCAATTCCTAGTTTTCTTACCCTACTCAAGGGCCTCAATTTCATCGAATTCTCTTCCAACAACCTTTCCGGCCCAATTCCATCATCTCTTAGCCAACTTACCAACCTCATCAGCGTTAACTTTGGAGCAAACAAACTTTCCGGCCCAATCCCACCCTCCCTGGGCCGGCTCAAGAGCCTAAAAGGGCTCATGCTTTACGCCAACAGATTTTCTGGCTCTATACCATCATCTCTTGGTCAACTCTCTAGACTTAATAATCTCAACCTTCGCGCAAACCATCTAACCGGTTCAATACCACATTCCCTGAGCAAGCTCACAAACCTTAGCCTCCTTGTGCTGGACACAAACAGACTTAGTGGACCAATTCCATCGTTCTTGGGCCGTTTAAGAAAGATCACCTTAATCGTCCTAGCAAATAACCGTTTTTCTGGCTCAATTCCGGCCTCTCTCAGAAACCTCTTGGCTCTCTCTCTTCTTGATGTCTCCCATAATAAGCTCACTGGTTCAATACCCGAATTCCCCAAGAGCCTAACAAACATTGATGTTAGTTTCAATAGGCTTTGTGGCCCAATTCCCAAAAGGTGGTTCAATTTTGATTCACATTTTTTTATCATAATAAATGCCTTTGTGGTGCTCCTTTATCACCTTGCAAGGCTTAATACATTCAAGTTGAAAGATCTGATGTTTGTTTCTATTATTGTTTGTATTCAATGAAAGCTAGCGTGTTTATGTTGACACAACATTCATTAAAATATTCACACTGATCTTACAAGTTGAGAAGAGTTTCGGAAAACATATTTCCATAAATGAGTGTGGAACTATCAATGCAATATCACCTGATATGTTTGCTTCACAATATTGTTATTCTATAGGGATTTAAGATTAGGATTTTGTGGCTTTTCCTATTATGACGCATTATATGGGCCATCCTTGTGAAATTTGAGGTTCGGCTCTCATATTAAAAATATGCTCCTAATAAAATAAAAACGCAAATTTTTAAGAACAATCTTCTATTTAAATTGAAAATAACATTCATAAACATAAAAAATAATCGCCATTGTAACTAATACAAAAATAAATCCATATTCTAATCAATGATATGAAAATACAATTTCAAATGAATATCTTTATCAACCTTTCAGTTACTAGAAAGTTACTAGAAACAAGTTATCGAATTAGAGGCCCTGCTAAAATATATAATTAAAACTATCTTGAGTTATTTAATACTATATACTTTGGTATTTTGACCATAAAGCACATAGGTGTCTATAGCCTATTGTTAATTTGTGTTGTATACCAATGTTCTTTCCTGCAGTTGACACTTTTAAGATCGGTTGAACCGACTTAAAAATGATGTTTGACATTTTAAATATATATTCCATAATTTGGGCCTCATACAATTTTTTTTTAAGCCCCCATAAATTGAAGCTAAGGCTCAGCTCTATAGAGCCGTTTGCACCCCTCAAGGTCGCCCCTATGTCTTTGCCTATCAATGAAGAGAATAAAACATTGTGTGGGTTAATTATATTATTAGCTCCATATTATAACATGCTAAACATTTAAGAAAAATATTGACTCCATATTACAACTATGCAAGTTTTTGAACATGCCCGACATATGTTAGAAGAGTGGAAACTTGCACAAGAGATGAGGAAAACTGCAGATGTACTAGCAACAAATATTACTGCAGGACCGAGTATTACGAACAACGTATGATGATAGAAACCTACTCCAGGTAGAGTTTCATGTAATGATACTTCCTTCTCTTCCTCTCATAATAAGGTTGGTATATGGGTATGTTCCTTTGAGATGCCGACTAGTGTTTTGTCCTTGCAAAAACCACCTAGTTTTCCCCATTATGCTTGGTGGATGTTGGTGAGGCATTAAGTCTTTGTCAAGCGTTGCAGGGGTTGGTTGGGTTAGAATTTGATAATTACGATTTTTCTATGGATTCGAAGATTGTCGTTGATGTTTTCATTGGTAATAACAATAGTAATATCAACTTTGGGTGCATCATATGTCATTGTAAGCAGATGTGTAACACTTTTTACGAACACTTAGGTAGAGTTCAGATGGAGGTAAACAGATGGATCGTTCATGAACTAACATAAACAGCCCTGTTAAAAGATAGCTTCCAATTATTTATTAATGTACCGCCTTGTATTAATGACCTAGCTAATGAAATGAGTTGAATTTTCTCCTTAAAAATAAATATTTGACCCCCTACATTCCAAATTAGTTGGTTACATTTAAATGTTGTATATAAAAAACATTAATAGTCAAAATTGATAATTTTTTACTTTGAAATTCAAATGCGACAGTCTTATTTAGATCGGGTGGACATAAATATATTAAGGGCTTTGTCCTCCTTTTCTTCGAAAAGAAAATATTCTATAAATGCTCTATTTAGTGACGAAAATGCTATGTGTCTAAACATTATGAGGTGAATTGTATTCTCATTATTCCATTGAACTCATACAAGGCTCTATTTAGTAACCTCTAAAGTTAACTTATGTATCTAACAAACACTCCCCTAAAGTGAACCTTCTATCAAATTGTCCGGTTCACAAACTATCAGAATGGAACATATACATCAATATAGGCTAGACATTTCATAGTTAATTTCTCCCTAAGAGCTTGCAAAAAGCTTCTAGCTTTAAGGGCTCGGTCATGATATCAGCAAGTTGATCTTGTGTGTTACGGTGAACCAATTCCAATCCTTTATAAGATCTCTAAGAAAGTGATATCTCACATCCACGTGTTTGCATCTTCCATGGATCAAGAGATTTTTGGAATGCTTTATTGATAACATTAACCAAGAGGAAGCATCATCGGATTATGGATAACAAACAATCTAAAGTGTATTATCCAGTAACAATAAGATTAGCCAAATCGTTATTATCTATTAATAATAGGAAAGTAGTTTTAAATTCGTTTGTTATGCTAGGAGTAATAATAGGAAGTTTAGTTTAATATTTTGTGTATAAATAACTCCTTAGAGACTTTGGTTTATTATAAATAACTCTTGATTTAAAGAGTGCACTTTACTTTACCGTATCAATAAGATGCTTTCATTGAGAGGACACCTCCCATGGCATACCCATTTCACCCATCCTACACTAATCCATCTTATTTGACCCTCTCTATTGTTTTACCTTCATCCCCATCACCTAACCCATACACAACATATACCACTTTTTCTCAAAAAGCCACAAGAGATTTTGCTGAGTTAAACAAAACTTTTCAACAAACTTTCAAAATAGCATCAACAGAACTCTTACAAACACTAGAAATTTTGAAAGAGGAAAGTGTTGAGGAAAATGAAGTTGAACCACGTAAAGAAGAAACTCAATTTGTAAGAGTATTGCCTCTCTAATTATGGAATCTTAGACCTTGAGAACAAGGTCAATTTTGAGGAGCAGAGTAGTGATAACATTAACCAAGAGGAAGTAAGGGCCCGTTTATTTTAGATTCTAAAAAAATGGATTTTCCTTTGTATTTTTAAAAATGATATTTTTTGAAATTTACTCAAAAATAGTAAAAAATTATTTCAAACTCATTTGGTATAAGTTAAAAAAGAGATTTTTACATTCACTAACTTAAATATTCATTGTTCGAGATTTTACATAGTAAAAATCACATATTTTTTTAAAATGACATATTTCAAAAATGATTTTTATGAAAAGCTATTTGAAATAGCATTTTTTTTAGAGATTTTTTCAAAATTTTAGTATCAAAAAAAATTATAACTAAATGATGAAATACTTAGAATGACATTTTAAGATAAATTATTCAAACAAATTTTTCATTTGAAACTTTTCTTGAAAATTTCCTTGTTAAAAAAATTATAACAAAATCACATTACACTACCAAAAACTATTCTGGAAAAAGGTATAACAAACGAGCCCTAAATTGGGACAACGGATAACATACCATGGTAAAGTGAAGGATTACATTACTATCCGGTAACAATAAGATTAACAAAATTGTTACTATCTATTAGTAATAGGAAAATAGTTTTAAATTCGTTTGTTATGTTAGGAGTAATAATAGGAAATTTAGTTTCATATGCTTGTATATAAATAACTCTTTAGAGGCTTTGAAAGGAATCAAAAAATACGAATTATTGAGTGACTAAAATTTGGAGTTTGGCACTAACTCGAAAAGTACACTTTACTTTACTGTATCATTTATTGATGAGATGTTATCACATTGTATCACTGTGCATTTACCTTGTGACTCCCCTAATTGATCAAGGATCCTTCTAAGCAAAACAACGTGACACACACATGAAACTACTTCTACAAACTCAACTTCTGTTGTGGACAATAGACTGCCTCTTATAAGACTAAGATACTGATCCTGATCCCAACATTAAAACATTTCCTGTTATCAAAATCACCTGTAAAATCTAAATCAGTCCATCCCTGGAATTCGACTATAGTGCTTTTCTTGTTTGGATTTTAAGAGGTTTTTTTTTAAATTTTTTTTTAATCCTCTTAGCATAATATATCATGACGAATGAATCTTGATTAAATCATTAATTACAAATCAAATCACTTTAAGGATTTGATGGACAATTTTGCTAAGTGTATCAAATCGTTATTTAGAAATAAAGTGATAAGTGAGTATCATATCCACAAGGGTTATCGTTCCAACTAGGCAACTAACATTACTTATTATTAAACAAAAAAGAAAATGAAAACAGTAAATAAAAATAGTAAATGGGGGGAGTTTTTACTAGTTAAGTCTGATTGCGCAAAATAGTTGTGATTAGTAAACACAGATGTCTCAACATCCTCCCTATGATCTGCCTGTGGTATTATATTCAGAAACTGTGATGCAAATTGTATTCTTAGTGTTGCAGAGAATCTTGGAGCTGGTAATGCTTTTCAAGCTATTTGCATTCTTAGTGTTGCAAATTAATGTAAATTATTAGACACATAGTGATGCAACACTAAGAATACAATTTGCATCACTAAGTAATATTCATATACATAATAGACACAATAATTACATTAACAACTTTTTAAAAGAAAATTTAAAAAAAACAAGGATTTATATTTTATGCGGGAAATGCTAAGGGCACATGTTAAGGATCCCAAAGTATTTTTTTTGAAAAAAAAGGATCCCAAAGTATAAATTCGATCTAAAAAATTGTGCCAATTTATTTTTTTAAAGGTTAAAAATTTACTTTATATGTACAGACGGACAGTGGAGATACACATTCTCTCACGGTGTAAACTCTAATAGCAACAACTGAAAAATTGTTGCGTTGAAATAACATTAATCAGTCAATCACGCAGCCCCGTCAAATTAAATTGGTGTATAATAGACTATAATAAATGCTACAAATTTAAATTGAAATTGGTGTATAAGCGTTCACCATTCACATTTATGGGGAGTGATTAGGTGATCCTAGAATAGACGTCTCTTTAGCTGCTGTAGAATTGTTTTGTTGACAATTTTTAAACAACTCTTTCTTTTATATTAATATTATGTTTTTACTTTCTTTTTTTTCTCTCTACTAATTTTTATCAATAAAAAAATAGTAAAATAAGATTGTCATAAAAATTATTATTAAATGGTTGTTCAAATATGATTACTCAACTCTAATTTACAAGTGATATGTATTTTCTCTTGTATAAAAAAAGTGATATAGTATTTCCGCAACTATTAACTCAAACAATTTTTTTAATACTCGTGATTTTTTTGGATGATACAAAGGGAGTATTAAATAGCTTTAATTCAACTCTCCATATCCCAATTTCTCTCACATGGATAATCCACATCCACTCTCCGTTGTCACAAAAACGTAGCATATTCACACATCAGATTCTTTAATGGAAAATGCTATGTCCACAGACACTTTTTAAGGCCTTTAATTACTCTTGAGCGTCTCAGCCACCTCTCCCATTGTACCACAATATACAGTTCGTTAAATCTTAAGACAAATATAGTGCAAGAAATGACTTTTGGTACCTTATATCACCTTGATGTTGTTATTGGTACCAAAAATTATTTCTTGCACTACTATCTCATGTTAGGATAATTTTTTCTTAATTAAAAATAGGTTAAAATGGTCGTTTAACTCAGATGTTTATAAATAGTAGTTTTCTACGTTTAGCTTCTCATCCAAACAAAACAAAAATATCAAAACAAAAATTATTAAAATAGTCTAATAATTTTTTAATATCCTCATGCTCTTTCCTTTTTGTTACGTGTCCCGCATTGAATAGATAAAAATGATTGATGTGATATTCAAGCAATGATGCTCTCATACATAATGGACTAGCCTTTTGGGTTGGACTTTCTTCATGGGTTTAAATCCTAACAATTGGTGCTTTCATTGAGAGTTCCACGAAAAAGGCTACTTATAGGTTGGATTAAGGTGTTCCACCGATTACTGATAGGTGAGTGAAGCCGTGAAAATGGAAAGGGCTACCATCATATTAGTGTAGATAGAGTGAAAGTCGTTGTGGACGTCGGCTCTTAAAGGGCGTGACAATGTTAGGAGTCCCACATCGAGTAGATAAAAGTGCTTGATGTGGTGTTTAAGCAATGAGGTTCTCCCACCTAATGGACTAGTCTTTTGGATTGAGCTCTTCTAATGGGCATAAATCCTAACACTCTCTTAGCCGTCTCCCTGACCCTAGGAAATGCATTTTGTAATGGTCAAGACATAGCCACCTCCCCCAAACCCAGGCCGCATTACAACCATCATCCACATCGAGTGGTACTGGCCTACTTGGTATCTCATAAGTGTCAGACTTCAGTTATTTTACATATTTATTCACAACATTTATTAACTTGTTTTGCAAGTAATACCAAGCATAACTCTGAAATTTAAGAAAATATAAAGTCCATATAGTTTAATACTAGTTAAAGCCAATTAGAACGAGATAAACAACAAAGGATTTTGAAGTGGAGTACATTCGTTAGGCGAGCTCAAGCAAATTAGAACGCAATTGTATTCGTCAAAAAAATGTTTTGTTATATATATATATAACAAAGAGTAGTAATACATATATATATAGTAGTAATATGTCAATTAATTTTGGAGTTATCATTTATACTAGCATAGAGGTGTATATATTTTTTTAATGACAAATGTTAATATGTTAAACACATACAAAATTTGAATGGTATATATGAGTTAACTTAACAACAAATATTAAAATTGATGACAAAAGACATCATGCCGACTAAAAATTAAAGAAAATTTGGGTTTGTCTAATTTCAACCTCTAAAAAATATTTCAATGTTTGACCTTTAGCATTATTGGTAACAATTGAATTTAATAACAACAAAGAAAAGATAACAAAAATAACATTCAATTAAAATTTATTAAAAATAACAAAGAAAAGATAAGATTCAATTAAAATTTCCGTCACTGATTTCCTTCTTTAATTTTGCTTTTCTTAGTAGTGCAACACCGCACTAGACAACGAACAATACAGTGTCACACTTAGACCAAGAAATCACGAAGAAAAAAAACCAAGATCTATGTGAAAAATGATTATTTAGATTAAATATAGAGAAAAAATTAAAAGGGGTGATTTTGGATTAAAAATTGATCCAAACCCCTCAATAAAGAGATGAAAGAGAGAACTTAGGGAGAAAAAACAAGAGTGTTGGAAAGGAGGAGCATAGACAAATATTAATTTTAAATTTTATAAAACTAAAATTACGTTTACCGTTTTTCAATTATGTGTCTTCGTGAGCTTAACTCAGTTGATAAAGACAATACATTAATATATGCAAGGTTCAGAGTTCAAACCCCGGCCACTACCAACAAAATTCTGTATTTTCTTTTAGTAAAAATAAAATATTAAATATTTCATATACAGTATGAAAATTATAGAGAGATCGTATATAAAATTAGATTAGATAGTTTATACAAAGTATATGGACTTGGGAACAACATACCTGACCCAATTTTTCAATAAAAGTAGACGTGGGGGTATGATATGGTTGGATGCATTCAATGGTTGAAGTATACATCTTTGATTACTATGTCTTCAAAGGATCATATCCTCATTATTTTATGCCTCCTTGTTTGACCAACTTTCACTAAAACAGAGATACATCCTGGCTGCTACGATTTCTATTTCTATAAATAGCAAAGCTTAAAACCATACTTATCACCCAAACTTGAGTCCTCTCT
>Ga0315913_1010500_pt1 | contig 10645 bp, 5 predicted proteins | sample MpolsnodulesMG_FD_207736 | JGI IMG/M metagenome (GOLD analysis project Ga0315913, IMG submission 207736) | Medicago polymorpha root nodule microbial communities from Los Angeles, California, United States - small nodules | ecosystem: Host-associated > Plants > Roots > Nodule | place: USA... | reverse complement strand
GACTTCATCAATACATTCAACCCCTCCGCTGCTAATAAGAAAAGAAAAGGCGAGAGAGGGTCACCCTGACGCAGGCCCCTCTTTAACGGAAATTCACAAGTTGGGCTGCCATTAACTAAAACAGAGGTCGTTGCCGTTGTAATACACTCCTTCATCCACTTTCTCCAAAGCACCGGAAACGCCATTTTGTGCATCACCACATCGAGATACCCCCAGTCAACCGAGTCGTACGCTTTTTCAAAGTCAACTTTATAGAGCAATAGCTCTTTCTTCGTTTTGCGAGCCTCGTCCACCACCTCGTTGGCTATCAGGATGCCATCTAAAATTTGTCTGTCCTGCACAAAAGCTAACTGAGTATCAGATATCACCTTTCCAATCACCATACGCAACCGATTAGATAGTACTTTGGACAAAATTTTATAGAGGCACCCCACCAAGGAAATAGGTCGAAATTCATTTAATCTCTAAGGACTATCAACCTTTGGGATAAGGGCGATAAAAGTAGTATTGATACCGCGAGTCAATCTTCCATTCCGGTGAAAATCTGAGATAAAACGCATGACATCACCTTTTAACTGATCCCAAAAATCTTTTATGAAACCAAAATGAACTCCATCCGGGCCTGGGCTTTTAAAACTCTCACAATCCCAGACAGCCGCTTTAACCTCAGCCTCCGTAAAAGGCTTTATGAGACCCGTTCCTTCGGCTGTAGTTAAAGTATTAAAGGATAGATTCTCTGCCCCTGGTCTTGTTACAATCGACACCTCAAAATGATCTCTGAAATGAGCAAAACCCGCATTCCAAATAGGCTGAACACCTTCCACCACGGTACCATTCACCACAAGAGAAACGATAGCATTCCTTCTCCGGCGACGAACAAGAGCCGAGTGGAAATACTTTGATAAATAGTTAAAATTATTACAGAAAAGAAACAAATAATTCTACTAAAAGTGACAAAGTTTATCATATTTATTGGTATGGATAAATAATCTTAAAATAACGATTTTATAAGTACTATGAATTATTCCTTAAAAAAAGTACTATATATGAATTATGGTAATTAAATGAGCCGAGTCTATCAAAAGCAAAAATTACATATCAAATCAACAAATTGCAGATGTATATACTTTGTTGTTAGATGTCTTGGGTTCCCAATTTGTGTTTTATTGGTAAAAGTTATGTGATGTAAACATCAAAATTCGTTTTAACATGTTCCAATAGGTTCAAGTTAGAAGATTAGGTTTCTTTAATATACATGAATTTTATGTATGCAATTATCTTTCTTTTTTTTACAAAATGTATGCAATTATCTATAAATAGTTGTTAATTAGATTCATAACATGATTTTTTTTTCCACATATAACTCACCCGTGCGCGCGCACAATTTAGTTTTTTTTTGAATCAAGGTGCACAATCTAGTTGATTCTAGTCCTCATGAATATAAGGTTGATATGACGGCCTTACACATGGTAAGCTTTATTATCGTAAAGGAAAAATTGAATCCTATTAACAATAAAATTTACACATTTGACAAAACCAAGACCTTAAATACGGTTAATTTCACACATGTTTGATTTTTTATGATTATAGTTTTTTTTTCCGTAAGTTGTAGCATCAAATATTAACTAAACTGATCTAGTGGAGGATAATGCATTATGATAATGTTTGACTTTTCATATTTTAAGACAAGATAGTAGTATTAATTAGGGGTATGTTTAGGAAAAAATAATAAATGTATCTAGTAATTTGAAAAGGGGTTTACATTTAGAGACAAAAATAAAATCAAATGGATGCTTAGATATAAGAACGGAGTATTTCACAAAATATGACAAAATACATGCAAAGTAATAATAACACAAGAAACTACAAAAGCAGAAATAATATAGTGAATATTCTTTGGACTAATCTTCATGGCCTTGTTAAGATGGCAGTGCATATATCAGAAAGTAGCAATCATTACAGCTTCTCCAAGTACATGGCCTGTTATTGCATCCAACAGCTTCTCCTTTGTCACCTGTCAAAGTTTCAAATGAGCATAATATGATTAGATTAGTGTATCATTAAAATCTTACTTTAATAATCCTTTATCTTTTAAGGAGTGTAATGACTTGCTATAATTTTAGACAGATTAGACGGGTGTATAAAATATATTTTAAAGTCTTAAGAGATTTATTGTGTTGTAATATCAAATCGAGCTAGTTAAATTGTTACCTTGTTATCAAATTGCATATCATCATCCAAAGCATAGAGCTTAAACTCAAACCTATCACCATAGTTAGGAGTCTTAGGACCATGCCACAAATTCACCTTCCAATCATTAAGTCCTTCTTCAATTCCATTATACTCATCTCCCATTTCATCTTCCTTTCCCGACAATCCTTCTGGCAACTTTGTCAAAGTTGCCGGAATATTGACCACTACCCAGTGGGTGATTGGCACCGTACGTCCAGCTGGATCCACGGTGTCAATATCCTGGACCACAAGAGCTAGGCTCTTGGTTTTGGAAGGAACGTTATCCCATTCTAGAGGTGGAGATATGTTCCACTTTGAACCTATGCCTTCATGTGTGTAATATCTTGGTAATTTGACACCTCCTTCTTTGTCAATTTCTGGTGAAACCAACTTGAATTCTTTGCTAGCCATGGATAGCAAAGTAAATATGCTTATTATTTGTGTACGTTGTTGCGTATTTTGCAAATGCTATAATTGATTAGTTTGCGTTGTGTTTGTAACTTCATGTCTATAAATGATGATTGTGGTTGAACATGTGTCATGCTAGAAAAATTGAAATATTCTGACTTTGACACGTTTGACAACCCCTAGCGGTTGGAACTGATCTCTCCTATACATTGATTGAATAACATAAAATAAGAGGAAGATATTCATAGTGATGACAATAATTTTTGTGACAATTTTATTTTATAGGTCAATAATAATAAAGAGCGAAAAATAAAGAATGAAAAAGAACATAATATCCATGTGAAAGAAAAGGTTGTTTAAAAATTATTAAAGGATAATTAGATTAAGATGTATCTGCTACTTCTGCAGCAAGTAACTATGTGTAACCGAAAGTTTTCTTTCTCTTTAATGAACTCATTGGAGATGGGTGGTTTTAGGTCATTTTTGACCCAGAATCACTCCAGTGCTTTCTTTTGTGTTTTTTTTTGTGATTTCGTCGTTTGAGTGCAGTGTTCTGTTGTTATTCGTCTTGTACGACGTTGTTTTGATTTCACGTCTTGTTGCGGTGTTCGTTTGATTCATATTGAAAAATCAACTTCAGTTAATTACAGATTCAATCAATGATTTGGACGTCAACATTGCAGATCCTAAAGCATGTGTATGATTTAGATTTTATCATATTATTTGTAGGTATTTTGTCGTTTTATACTATTAACTAATGGAACAATGGTGAAAAAACTTGAACAAAACTGAAGAAAAACTGTTATAACAGAAAACAGTTATGACCTAGGGTTTCTAGGGTTTTAGAGATTTTGAGAGAGAGAGGTTGGATGTGTAAATTTGAAGAGTTTTATTGAATGAATCAATCTATATTATTTACAACTGATATGGAGTATATATACATCTAGGTGATGTAACAAACCATAACAAACTATCTAACAAATTTATTTCTTCCTATACAAGTAACCTAAGTTTGTTACTTTACAAGCTATTTAACAAACTATCAAAACAAATATTAAAACAAATTCCTAACTAAATGAATTACACTTCCAATACTAACTCGGGTGATGTGAATTTGTTCGCAGATTTACCTTTTATATTTTAACGATCTTGATTTTGATGTATTTTATCAATTTGAATGAATGAATATTATTTTGTTTTCGTCAAATTTAGTATCCATCAAATGTGACAACAAAAACATTAGAAAGAACCAATTGAATGAACACCACTATAAAATAAATAATAGGGTCGATGAACTATTTAATGTAAAAAAAATTACGTATATATTAAAAAAATGATCAAGGAATTTTATAAGAAAAGGAATTGCAAGAGTTGTCTAACTTATTCATGTACGTGAATGTTATAATTTTTTTTCTGAACACTTTCTCTATAAAAAGTGTTGCACCTAGCAAAGACAAACAACAAAGTCATTTTTGATAGAGAGTATATTTCCGTTCTCATGAAAGACGACTACTTTAAAGGATAGATAAAATTCATCTCCTTCATTTCCCTTCAAAACTTCCTCATCCTTTAGAGATGAGTAATCATGTTTTTGCATGTCCTTGTAGTGCTTATTATAGTATGAATTTAGTATTGGTTAGTTAAATAACACGAATGAAAGGGTATAAGCAATTAATTAAGAAATTTTATTAATATAATCAAAATGAAACTGACCAGCTGAAGAAAATGAATAAAAAGGATGCCAGTTAACTATGAATTATATAAGATGTAAAATCTATAAAAATAAATAAATAAAATGTAATAAGAGTAAATATTAAAAATTTAAAAAAGAATTAAGCTAGTATATATCCGTGCATAACCGTTTTAAAAACTATATAGAAGCTAAGACAACAATGACAATTTAGTTTTTGTTTCTTCTTGATTCGAGTATAGTTAAGATATAGGCTTAATTGCACTTTTGGCCCCCTATATTTCAAGAAGTTGCGATTTTGGCCCTCTAACTAATTAAAATACAAAACAGCCCCCTATATATTGGATCTTTGGTAGTTTTGGCCCGTAGATCAATTTTGACTCGGTCAACGCTGACGTGGCACTTCAAAGCCGTCACGTGTGCATTGTTTTGAAGTGTCACGTCAGCGTTGACCGAATCAAAATTGGTCTAGGAGGCCAAAACTGCCAAAGATCCAATACATAGGGGGCTGTTTTGTATTTTAATTAGTTAGGTGGCCAAAATTGCAACTTCTTGAAACATAGGGGGTCAAAAGTGCAATTAAGCCTAAGATATATATTGAAAAGTTAGGACTAATAAGGTATAAAATGTATTTATAGTTTCTAGTAATGAGAAGTTTTTTTAATCTATTCATGAACCATTAGACATAAATTAATAAAAAAATTTATAAGAATAAATGATATTCATTCAAATTGATAGAGTACATTGATACAATGTAAATTCGCTAAAAACAAAAATGATGAATCTGTGAACAAACTCACAACATTCATGTTAATAACATAAAACGGCAAAGTACAAAAGCCTACACATGTGACTATATTTTAGTCTTCGTAATACCCATGTCTCCGGATCTGCAACGTGAACAACATCAAAGTCATTGATTGGATTTGCACTTGATCTAAGTTGATCTGACAATTTGAACCGAACAAATACACGAACAAAACAAGAAAGACAAACAACGCTGCACAAAGACGACGAACAAACCAAGTCGCACAAAGACGACAAAATCACAAAATAAAAAACGAAATAGATGTGAAAAACATTTATTTCAATATATGAAAAGAGAAAAACAAGTTAGAGGAGTGATTTTTGGTAAAAAAAAATTAATCCTAAATCATCTCTCTTTGATTGGTAAATGAAGGAGAAGAAACTAAAATTTTAATGACTACTCACAATAGAGAGAAAGAGACATAAATTGATAATTATTTATAGATAAAAATGAATTTGTTATTTATTATTAAACATAAATTGATAATTATTTATAGATAAAAATGAATTTGTTATTTATTATTAGATTGAATAAAAAATGGTGAGAAGTTATAAAAATGAATAAGAGACGATATCAAATTGTTAATAGTGTGAGAAAGCTTTTTAAAAATGTCACATAGACACAATACTTATATAATAACCATGCAATACTTATATAAGCTTACAAGGATATATAGGTTTATTAATGTCATAATGGTTTCTGGTCTCTCTGTGTAACTATCACTGCCACATTTTCTGGTCTTTTTTTTTGCAAAATTAAATTACAAGAAATGATTCTTGTTTTGCGATTTACTTTCCTAAAACAAAATACTATTTATTTTTTGTCTAGACTAAATAAGAAATTTAATTTTCATATATAACATGACAAGAAAATTTAATTTGCAGTATACAATAATAAGACTCGAAGTCTTGATGATTGGAGCAAGATAAATAACAACGTAAACACTCAAAAATAAAAAATAGTTACTTATTCTAAAATAATTAGTTACTTGTTAGTCAAGATGTCACTGCCGTTAAAATTTTAATGTGAAGAGACCATTTTAACTAAATGAATACACAATCAAAAAACTATTGTATGACATCCTGGTATAAAAATGACTATTTGTCCAAAAAATATAATTATTTTTAGGTGAAGTTTCAATCAAGAAGTTATCTTCTAATTTGCAAATAAGACAAAACTATAGTGTATTGGGATTAAATAAAGCTCCACTCATTGGATTCAAAATGATACATCAGTTAAAGACACTGTATAATACTAGTAGTTCAAGTTTTAACATCACAATATTACTTAGAATATAGCCATTAAAGTCGCTTCTCCTAGCACGTGCCCTTCCTTGGCTTCCAAGGTTTTCTCCTTTGTCACCTGCAATAAATTCACCAAATGAAAGAAGAGAAAAAAAAATCAACTTTCAAACAAGTTACTCTAGTTTATATGATTTCTTTAAGAAGCTAAATTAGTCTATACAAATTGACACCAGATACATTTTTATAAATAAGCTAAATTAGTCTATCCAAACTTACACCGAAAATAATTGATCCTTAAAATTTAAGAGAAATACACCTCAAAGTTTCAAATCTAACACTGAATCAACTCAAATGGGTTTAGTTTATATGCATTTAGAAGCTATATATGAAACAAACATGTCACACGATATCATACATGAACGGAATTTCATTATTATTTTTTAAACAACACACATACTGAAAATATTCTTATACTATTATTTTTTTTCATATATTTATATTCTTTTTTATATAGAAGAAAACAATTTCAACAAACAATAATGTAAAAACATAGAATTTACAAAAAAATAAATTATATACCTTATTACCCAGATGAAGCTCATCATCCAAGGCATAGAGCTTAAACTCCAACCTATGACCATGTGTAGGCAACCTCGGACCACGCCAACCAGGTTGTTTCCAATCATTGTTCCCTTCTTTAATCCCAGCATACTCACCACCCATCTCCTCCTCTTTGCCAGAGAATCCCTCCGGCAATCCCTTAATTGTCGGAGGAATATTTACCACGACCCAGCATGTCCATGGTACAAGTGGACCTTCTGGGTCGGGTGTATCAATATCCTCCACAACAAGTGCAAGAGATTTTGTCCCTTGTGGTAGGTTGTACCATTCCAATGGTGGTGATATGTTTTTCTTTGCTCCTTGTCCTTCATCAGTGAATTGTCTTGGTAGTTTTCCTTCGTTTGCTATTGCTGGTGACACCAACTTGAACACTTCACTTCCATCACTAGCCATATTGATGTTTTTCTTTTGGGTGTTTTTTCTTGCTTCTTTGATCTTATTCTTGTTTTTGGTATGATGGTGGTGTGTGATTTTGCGTTATTATGGGAATAAAAAGTGAGAAATGAAAGGTGATTTATGGGGTGTGGAATTTTTGGGAAAATGTTAGGTTTGTGACATGTGGCTAAGTGTGTCGTGAGAAATTTGATGTGTGAGAGCAATGTCTTAGGGGCATAACACGTGTTGCTACACGTCGAGGATTTTGATTGTTCTAGCTCTTGACGAAATTCAAGGATCTTGTAGTAACAAAACAAGTGGAAAGTAGCTTAAAAAAACAAGTGGAAAGTAGAAAGAAACGATCTCGAACATGCATTCTTGTGAAAATGAAAGGGTTAAATAAATAAATGGTTTCACTAACTATTTTTAGTCCTTCTAAATTATTTCTTAGGTGATTGGTCTCTCTAAAATATTTAATCTATGAAATTAATCCATACTTTTTATTCAACTTATGTCTAACCTTCATAGTTTTCAATCAAATTTTCTAGAAAATGGTAGAATATTATGACAATCTCTCCAGAAAAAAAATAGAATATTTTAACAAAACATGAATTAAATATGAATTTTTATATTTTTTGGAGGGATCAAAAACCTAAGAAAATTTTTAGAATGACTAAAATCAAATGTTAGTATATTTAGAGGACTATTTACTTATTTAATCCAAAATGAAATTATTTCTGCTAGTTATCTTATTTGTTCAATTTAATTTTGATTTCTCAACCTTTGGAATTTTTAATTAGACATTTTTTTGAGTAAAAAAAAGTTAGATATTTCGCTTTAACTTCTTCCTTTAGTTATATTTCTTTTAAAAAAAATCATTTGGTTTATTAATTTTTTTAATTGATCTCTTATCTTACAAAAGTTGTAAGAATGAAGCTTTTGTAAATCACGACAACTTTCTTTTAGTGAACTTGCAAACTCGGGGTTTTTCCCACTAAACGTGCAACCAACCAAACACATGCATTTTTATAGTAGAGAGGTTTACACTTAACAAATCACAATCAATCTTTTATATGATTTTAGAAGTGATTATGATAAAATACAAACTTTTATGATACTTATGATTGATTGACAATATTTTACACGCATAATATATATAAATGAAAATCAACTTCTAAATGCCAAAGGAGGAAACTAAAGAAAAGACTGAAGAAAGGGTGTACTTGAGTAAAATATAGGTGCGGATAAGCAGTACTAAATATAACTGCCCATTTCAAAAACGACGCTCTATTGTGTCTATATCAAGTGACTCAATAAACGACTCAATACCATGAACAAAATCATCACCACTTACTTAACTGCCAAGTTTCCTTTCAATTCAAATTTCTCATATGTGATTTGAGAATCTTCAAAAGGGTACAAATATTATTTGCACTTATCTATTTTTTTAGCTTTTATGTATCTAAGTATAGTCTTAGTATAATCATTGATATGCCTTCAAAATGTTTGATGAAAATCCTGACTGAACATTTAACCTTTTTTTATCATTACAGTTTACAACATAAGGGTGTAAATTATTGCTCTTTGATTTCTCATTGCTTGGTGGCCGCTTATGTAGCACTGACACTTCAGATTAAAGGCGTGACCCATGTCCGACACATGTTGATGTCGGACGCCAACACGACACTGACACATGTAGTTATGTTCAATCACGTATTTTTTCAAAATTTTATCAGTATCTACATGTATGTAATAGTGTCGTATCATATGTTCGTGTCAGTGCTTCATAGATTGCCACAATTTGAATGATTTTGTGTGTTTATATACAATATACATATACAATACATATACATGTATGCATTCAGAGGGAAAGAATAATGATAAGCAAAAAATAAAAAAGCAAAAACAGAAAATCAAGTTTTCATCTTTTGTATGTGACTAATAAGAATATGAATCTGAATAATCTGTTGAATTTGAACCTGGTGATGAGTGGAAGCAAGTGCAATTTGGATCATGAATGACCTTTTTCTTATTGTTGTCAAATTTGGAACAAAACACACAATACAACCTTGGATAACTCCAATAATCTTCCTCTTCATTGTATTCACTGTCATCTGTCATATTTGGGTCCTCTTTTGTGTCATCTTCTTCGTCATCGCCAATTGGAGTATAAACCAATCCAAATAATGGAAGAATTGCCATGAGAATTTTGTCTATGATGCCATTGCTCCATTTCTTGCCTCTCTCCCAAAACATCAATGGTGCGAAAACCACTCCAGCTCCAACTCCAAAACCAATTCCAGTGGATACATACTGCCAATCAAATTTCATGACAGATTCTGTTGTTGGTAGACTTCTATTGGTGGCGTTGTTTGTTGTCAAAGGAGGGCCATATAGTTTTTCATTACCAATGAAGGAAGATTCTGAAAATGATTGAATTTGTGTACCTGTTGGGATTTCTCCTGACAAGTGATTAAAAGAGAGGTTCAAGAATGATAGGAAAGAAAGAGTTGAAATCTGTGTGGGAATTTCTCCTTCCAGTGAGTTGGTTGATAGATCTAAGGACTCAAGCTGCTTCAGATTTCCAATGGAGGATGAAATTTGGCCAGTAAGTGCATTGTTTGACAAGTTGAGCACATAGAGTGCCTTAAAGTCGAATAACTGATTTGGTATTTCGCCTTCAAAATGGTTGGATGAGAGGTCGATGGCAGTGAAGACCGTTAAAATTTTAACGTACTCCATCTGTTGACCTTTGCTTGTAACTGTCACTGAATCCTGATAATATATCTGGCCAAATTGGAGAACCTCAAATTGGACGTGTTTTACCTTACAATCAGCTTGATTTTCATCAGACCTCATTGCTTCCCATGTTGTGAAGCATTTTCCGGGTAGTTTTCCGCTGAAGTTGTTAAAGGCTAGATCAACTATCTGAAGCCTGTGCCAAGTTCCATTGGTTTTTGGACATCCGATGTGACCATGGAATTTGTTGTTGCGCAAGACTATGACACGGATTGTGGATATGTTCTTCAACAAACATGGAAATATGTCAATGATGTTGTTTTGTGCAAGGTCTAATACTTCTAATGCTGAGCATTTCACAAGAGATTTTGGAATCTGTCCATGTAAGTTATTCTTTTGTAGATCAAGAGTCCTTAGAACACAAGAAGGTGGGAACACATCTGGAATAGTACCAATGAGATTGTTCATCTTCAGATTTAATACCACAAGGGTTTGAGTTATTGTCATTAGACATGAGGGAATTGTTCC
>Ga0315913_1010498_pt1 | contig 10645 bp, 5 predicted proteins | sample MpolsnodulesMG_FD_207736 | JGI IMG/M metagenome (GOLD analysis project Ga0315913, IMG submission 207736) | Medicago polymorpha root nodule microbial communities from Los Angeles, California, United States - small nodules | ecosystem: Host-associated > Plants > Roots > Nodule | place: USA... | reverse complement strand
ATGGAGTTAGACTATAATCATATAAGAAATAAATTGTTTTCATAAGCTATACCAGAAAGCTGACTATGATAATAGTTTTTTTTTTAATTAACATATCATCGGAGTCGGACCAAGCATAAGTTGTATGACATAATAAATTGATGATTTACATTATTTCAAAAAATAAAATAATTTATGATTTAAATTGTCTCGTGTACATCCATTAAACTCCCATTTGAAATGATTTATGTATGTTCTTTCTTTAAGTGAAGAAAGGAAAAACAAACGCAATGTATTTTTTATTTTAAATCATTTCGTGGTGCTCATAACTTTTTGTCTTTTTAACATGGAGAAAACAACATTGCTCAATTAGTTTACTTCAAAAAAAAAAAATTGCTCAATTAGTTAGATAATTTTATTTATTCAATTTCAATGGAAAAAGTTTTATATATAACATAATATCATAGTTTGAAAATAATTGTCAATTTTGAATAGACGTTTTTCAAAATAAATTTGCTCTTAATATCAGACTCTCTTATTTTTCTTCAAATTTCATTTCAGTTTTAAAACATTTTTTTAAAGAATTTAAATTTTAAAACATATAACATGGATATTAAAAATAAAATTTAGATAAGTTCATATCATATAGAAATTATGAAATTGAAACAAGTGAATCAAACTAATAAACATTATATATTTTTTTTGCTAAGCCAAGAGATTGGACAGACATCAAGGGGAAGCAATGACATCCCAACTAGGTTGACACCCCGCAGAACCTCCATCCTATACCGTCAATCTCAGAGAAATATTATATAATAAAGCCTATATACAGTAAAGTAGAATGGTGTCTGACTTTTCTCTATTTCATATTATTTTAAAAAAAAATTATTCCACTCAAGAATAAAACTCATGTTTTTATGAATAAGTCGTGTTTTGGTGGAGCTCATAAACAACTTAACCAATTGCTTGGTTCATATTATTGTTTTTATGTTTCTTTTATAAAAATGATAAATTTTATTACATATAAATAATCAATATATTTTATAGTATTTCCTTAAAAAAGTTTAATTCATTTTTGTAAAATAAGTTTTAGGTTTCTTTTGTTAACATAAATGCATCATATTCAATCGCTTTAGACCTCAAAACATGTTTGACCGACCTTGCATGTCATACATGGTTTTCATAAGATCTTACAAAAATACTTATATCAGTGAATATACTCAAATAAATAAATACAACCCATATAGTTCAACCTAAAGTACCTAGTTTTGAAAATGAAGCTGGTAAAATGTGTGAATTTGGTAACTATACATGGTTATGGCATAGGTGGTCAAAAGGATAGCTCAAATCTATGTTAAGTTTGATACCATTTGTGGCATTTTTATTTATCCATTTCCATGTCTCTCCAGTAAAAAAGATATAGACCCATCAAAACAAGTAAAACTATAAGAAAACAGTAGGCTTAAATCACTACTATAAGGACAAAAAACAAAACAAAAATATATTAAAAGAACTAAAAACTCATTTTAAACCAAATTAATATTAGAAAGAAAAATATTTGAATGATATGTTATTTGTTCAAATTACCTGCAGCACTTAACCATGTTTGGAGATCATCAAAAACTTGATGAAGTGAAGAATTTTCCCTTGAAGTAGTCAATGAGTTATTCAAATGATCAACAGCAAGATCCAAAAGATCCCTACAATTTTTCAAAGCTTCCTTGGTTCCACTATTATCTATCAATCTTTTGAAAACACCATGTTCATTGAAATACTCAATAGCTTTGGACACATGAGTTAATGCCACATTGATTGATAACTTAAACAACTCCTCAGGTTGAACATCTTTTCCTGAGCCAACAATAGAGCTAAGGCTGTTATAACATGAATCTTTGTACAATGTAACATCACAAACAGCTTTCATAGAATTAGTCACTGAATTTTGAGATGCATTATTGTTGTTATCATCATTTTTTGAGTTAACAATTCCTAATACAGCTGCAATTACAACACCAATAAGGATTATTGAGGATAAGCTTATGATTGTGATTCTCTTTCGGGTTTTTCTTTTTGCTTCTAACATCATTTGATCACGTTCATCAACTTTTCCATAGGATTTGAAGAAAGACATGTTCAATGTTTTTAAGGTTTAAGGTTTGTGCTATGCAATTTGTGTTTTCAACTGGGTTTAATTATATAGAAAGACTTATGAGTAAATTTTTTTTTTAGGGATTGTGAAAGTTAGTAACACATTCATTTGTCAACGATTATTATACATATTAAATCAATATACGTGTATATATGTAAGGAAGATTTCATTGGTAGCACGCGTCATCTCTTTAACGTGCTAGGCACTTGTATAATCATATTGTATATTTGCATAAATTTGAATGAAGTGCCTAACATGTAATGTGTTGCATAACAAATTTATTCAAAAAAAAAAATGTAATGTGTTGCATCACTTTAAAAAAAAAAATGTAATGTGGTGCATCACAATTGGTACGCATGCAGTTTCAAGTTTTTGCTATTAGACATCAATAATTTTTTATCTTTGGACATTTTTTTGGATAGTTCATTTCACTTGAAGTAATCATATTCAATGCACGTCAGACATAAAATGTGAATACTTCTCTAAATCAAAATAAAAACTTTAATTTATCACATTGTGTGAATTTAACTCATACAAGATCCAACCCCTCTTAGTATAAACATTTTCGCATTAGTCCTTTTTCTATATAAAGAAATCTAATGGTCATTGGATATTTCTTTTTCCTCTGTTTAGGCTTTGTTTTTGTGTGTTAGTTCTTGTGTTGGTCCAATTTTGTATAAGGAGTTGCATATCTTGTAAGGGCATGATTTTAGCTCCGTACGCCAACATTAGGACCACATCGGTGGATAATTTGTGACTACTTTTGTCAGCGGTTTTTAAGCATTGAAGTCTGCTCTGATTCTAATAAGCCCCCAAGACCCAACTCTGGTATACTTTTCCTTAACAAATAAAATATTCAGTTAGTTTTGGCATGGTTGGGACTTTAAAAGAAATGAAATTACGAGGACTGATACAAAAATAAGTTATGTTTTAAGGACTAAAATAAAATAACGATTACACAAATAAAAATTACAAACCAAACCAAAATAAAAACAAAACAAAATAAAATAAATTATAAGGCTATTTATCAACCTGAGCATCATCTTGCTCCACGCCAACGTCTTCCTCCACAAACCATCAGGAGTTATCATTTCTCCATCTTTGACATTCTTCGAGAAATGCATCCCCTATGTCTTTAACTCAATGCCCGAATTCAATATTTTGAGTTGCTCGACGACGTTGTCAAAACCATAAGGAGCAGCCGACAAGACATCTTTTCTTAACTCTTGAATCCTCGTGACGAGTTGAGCCATGTTCAAATTGGAAACGTCCTCAATTTCGTCCACACCTCAAGGATTGGAGTACTTCGTAGCATACTTCAAAGTAAAAGAGATATTCTCTTTCTGAAGCTCCAAAGCCTTAACCTTTTTTCCTCAAATCTTTGACGGACTGATGAGCTTGAGCCAAGTCTTTGACATATTTGGTTAATGCCACATTTTGCTCGGTCAAGGCTTATATATTTCCTTGTAATTGCTTAGATCCTCCTCCATTTTGACCAACTTCGTCTCAAAGGTCTGCTTTTCCTTAAAAAAAATCTCAAACTAAAAACTTTCACTACTCCTATAATCCCGACGGTCACGACTTAGCTCATCTCACGTGCCCCATTTGCCTGACAATCGATGCAACTACATCCTTCAACATCAAACAAAGTTGATTGCTAGCTCTGAAAACACTATGTATTTTCATGAGTCTCATTAGTGCAAGTATACAATGTCTTAAATAATAGTATAAAAATATCAAACCTAGAGGGACTGAGTCGCTATAACTTTCTGTAGCTTTCCAGTGGTAAAATCGTTTGCATAAAAATAAAGGAAATCATTTGATGTCACAAAAATTAAATAAAGTTTCAAAAGTAATAACAGTTTAGGAAAACAGTTAAAAACACTTAGAAGATCTCAAGAAGGAAAACAAGGTTTAGAACAAACGAATCAGTTATGACATGATTTTGCAACAATAGAGATATATGGTTTTATATAGCTTCTTGGAAACTCGATGGCCTTCGAGGTCTTTCAACTCAACCACCATGTTAAACATGGGACGACCTACCTTTTGGGGTTTATTGACAATATTTAACATGCAACTTTGCTAGGCTAGGCCTCAATAGCTCTTCTCATGAAGATGCTGAGCTTTTGCCTATGACAAGAAACCTATATAGATCTTTGCGCTCAAAGATCTATGTTCATATCAAGCAGTCTTTCAAGTTCTCATCTCCTTTCAGTCTCAGGGAAGTAGCTCATATTAAACAAACAGTTCTATTCTGATATTCTTTCAGTCTTAGAGATTTTGACAATAAATGTAAAAGTGATCAAGTTTTACTTGTAAAAATTATCGTGAAAATAGTTTGTTTAAAAGAAGCTTAAAGTTGTAACTCTGTAATCTTATGCAAATATAATCATAACCTCACCATGTCTAAACCACTAAAGAAGTTTAGCTCATGATGAACTTAACCATGAAAACAGAAAGTAAAAAAGAGATAAATATGAACATAATAGCTATATTATTAGAGAAGTTATGAGTTAAAAGATGATTACACTCCAAACTCTAATTTACTAAGAATGCTCATTATGGAAGAGATGAGTGTTAGACCAAAATTTGTTAAAAGGTAATATACGAAGCATGTTCTAGAACAAATCCCTTAAAGTTTTGATGATAACAAGGTAATATACAAAGCATGTTCTAGAGCAATTAGGATTGACTAATATGTGTCTAAGTGTGTAGGAAATTCTAAGTATAAAACTAATATACTACCTCTGGACAAGAAATTAAAACACTATAAAAAAAGTCAAAGTTCTTGACCTAGTCAAAGCTCTCAACATGAAGTCAAAGCTTTAAACCTTGATGAGCTCTTTGTCATAGATTAAGGCAAGACTCTACACCAAGATAAATGTCAACTTTATGAAAGTCAACGCTAGTGTACAAAGCCTCTAGAGTAAAATCCTTTGCACCAACACTTGACTTAAGGAATATCATTGATGCACGCAACGACTCTTTACTTACAAAAGGAAAGTTTATTCTAACTTAATGAAGATATTTATGCTCCTTAATAGCGTCATTGATGAAATTGAATGACTAATATGCGGACCACACTTCTTTAAGATATCTCAACATTTAATCGAACATTCAAAGACAATGATTGAAGAAGCAAGTTATAAAGGAGCAAGTTTGATTGAAGAAGGTTATGACACTCAAGCATACTCACATACATACATACAAAGTCTAATATGTTTATATATACTATTGTAATTATATACATATTTGTTCGTAGTATATACCTTGTCTAGAAAAAGTCAAAAGAAATATTTGTAAAGAATACACTCTAAGTGCATTGTAATTCATATCTGTTTACTACTACTAGAGATTGTGTGCAGACCATATTTTTGTAAACAACTTGTCATTGTACATTTATGGATTAAGATTAGGAAGTTCCCTAGGTTGAGGCAAGGAAATCTAGGACAAAGTTGTCTTAGTATTGTTGTTATAATCAGGATTTGATTATAGTAGAGCAATCCCTTGAAAGTGCAAGGGACTAGAGGTAATCATGGGTTGTGGGGTGAATCAGGCGATGACAGGTCATCTTACGTTATTCTTAACATGTTTTTCCCGTCATTTTTAGTATATTTTACCAGCAAAACAGAGGAGGATTAGATCAATTGCCTATGATTTCGGGGCATTTGTATTGTTTTCTATATTTGAGTATGTATTTTTATTCTTCCTGAACAAAGAAATTTTTGGGTGTTCTTGATGTAATTCACGAAGAAATCAAGCAAATCAGGCAAAGCAATACATCCGAAGATTTATGTTGTCCTTGGGAAGATGAAGAATGAAGATTCAAGAGGCCTTAGAAGACTTTATACATGGAGGAATTATGTTCCCAAGTTCCAAGACATCTTACATTGAAGAAAACACCTTAAAAGACAAAGAATACAGACATTTCAGCACCGGAGCGCACACCAGAAGGGGAGCTAGGCGCCCCAAGCTAACACACAGAAGCACTAGGTGCATACAAGGAGGCGCGAGGCTCCTGGAATTTCCAGGAACATGCACCTAGCACATGACCTTAGGCGCCCAGCGCCTGTTTGCTTGTGAAAAAATTATTGTTTTGTGACTTTTTCGCCCCTAGAAGCCCTTGTTTTAAGCCCAAGTCAGGTGGAAACTTTTCCTATAAATACCGCCTTCCTCATTCATAATTTATCGTTCAGAACTGAAGCAGTTCAAGAGGAAGGCGATTCTAGGAGCTTCAGGAGGAGTTCTATCTTTTCCTTATATTTTCTAGGGTATGTTTTTATCTTTTTGTATTTTGTCTTAGTTATCATGTGTAACTAGATATTAATAGGTTAAGGTTCTAAGATGAACCTTTATTTGTTTTGTTGGATAATTTTTTAATTTAATGTCGTTTATTTAAGTATATTTTATGTTCGCTATTAAGTTTTATCAGGACTAGTTTGTTTCAAAGGAGCGTAACCCTATATTAGGTACTTAGGTTATGATATTGCATAATATTGATGCTTACATCTTGATATTTATATCTACCTATCTAGGAAGTAAGTAGTTAATAACTAGTCGAAAGATACAGAAAGCGAGTTGACCCGAGTAGTAAGTACTTACGAGGTGACATTGCAAATATTGAGTAAAATCTGTTGAACCTAGGATGTAACTAGTTATTAATTAGGGAAACAAGTGTCTCTAGGGAGTAAACCAATCCTAATAGAACCATTCTCCTCGACCCCTTGGTAAGACAAACGCTAATAGGGTTGTCCTAGAAATGGGGTAAAAACCACTTTCGTAAATGAGAATCATTTTCCCCTCCAAGCGAAAACAAATTATGTGGTCAGTGGAGGAAATACACATTTCGCAGTTGAGAGAACTTGTAGGGTCTATCTTTGTGAATAGGTCATCAATTGCATCAAAATTGACATAAATGGAAAGGGTATTCGACAGACTGGCCTCTTTCATATTGATTTTCGCATTGATCAATAACGTAATTATACGAGGGATCAAATCAAAATATACCAGTGTAACATTTTGATAATTAAATCGATTAATACCATTTATAAAATACAAAATTCACCATTGGCTTGAACAGTTATTCATATCAATTGCCACTACAAACTTTTACTAAATTTAGATCAAGTTGGTTTGCACTGTAGACCAATCAAGGTTAACAGTTTTCAATGAAAGCGCGCATAAGAAATTATTCTAAGTAGATATAAATAACATACAATAGGGTTAATCTATATAATATAAATTTTCAATCCAACAATTGATTTTGTATAATTTATTCCTTAAAATATTATTGATCGGAGTAACATTATCAAAATGCAACACCGAATGTTCTCATCATCAAAGTTTAATTAAGGAAAATGTTATGTGTGTTTTATTAGGTATTATTTTACAAGGTGATTTTTGTGTTACTCTTAGTTTAAAATACTCCTTTTTTTTTAACTAAAGCTTAAAATACAATTTTCTTATTCATAACAAATATATAGAATATTCTGAATTTGAGAAAATCATTGTAATTAGGAGTATTTGAAGTTTTTTTTTCTTTTTTTAAAGATTTATTTTGGGAAGGTTAAGATATTATTAATAATGGTGTCACTAATAGTTTCTTGCACACCTTTTGCTTATGAGTTTATTAACAAAATTTCCGTTCCAAAAAATAAAAAATAACGCTGACATTTATGGCCTTTTTTTCCTTTCTTTCTAGAATCTAAATCCGTCCACTAAAATTGGTACTAAAGAGAATTGAAATCTGACACATTAAGAGAAGCACACTTCAAAGTCTTAAGTCAATACTATCAGACCAATCTAAGTAGGTTAACACTTATGGCCATATTACAACTGAAATAGGCTAGATTCAAATTTTGTCCCTTGAGTTTATAAATTCAAATTCTAACCACCGAGCTGATATCACTACAAGAAAAAAGGTTGTTTACGATCGTTAATTTAAGAGATTGCGATAGAAGTGCACATAAGGAAATTCTAACCACTCTTAGATTAATATTTTCAAATATATATATTTTTTAAAAAAAATAGGAGACCAAAAGTGTATTTAAGCCAAAAATTAGTACGCTAGGTTATAAAAAGAATACGATTATTTTTCTCTTTTTTTAGTTTTCGTCCCCCACCACATTTTTGGGTTTATTTTGATGACGTGGCAGCCTAGGCGGACAAGTTTAATATCCATGTCATTCTTAATTTTTTATATTCATTAGTTATTTTTTAATACATGTTTTAATTATTAAAATAAACTATTAAAATATTATATTAATTTTACTATTACTATGTAATGAAAAATAATTTTTGATTTAATAAATAAAATATTTTACAAAATAATATATTATTTTATTTATGAAAATATTATATCAATAATTAAAATACTATGTTAATAATAAAAATATTTTATAAGTTTTTAAATATGTTTCATCACATTTTGACTTAATATAATATTATAATGATTAAAATATTCAATAAAACTATAATTAAAATATTTTCAGCGACATTTTAATTAAAATATTAGTTTACATCACATATTGAAGGTAATTTATCAGTTTTATATTTAAAACCTTTTATAAAGTCGTAATTATTGAATAAAATAAAATACTTAAATAATGATAAATTCAAAAAAAAAAATGATAAGGACGTCAAATTTTTTCACTTAGATGTTGCCACGACATCAAATTGTCTCCAAAATGAAATAGGGGTCCAAAAAGCTTTGGAGGTTGGATAGTTTCCCTTGTTTGAGAAAATAGATAAGAAGTTTAAGGTCCTAGGTTCAAACCCGAATGATTAAGACTCTGTTTGATATAAATGAGAGGTAACCTTATAGCTGATGGTTATCATTAGCTGATAAACTAATTAAAGTGTTTTATAAAATTAATGGTTCAATTAGTTGATAAATATTAAATGACATAAATATGTACTCTTAATTTATAATAAAATTTATATCTCTGAATATTTAAGATACTTTTTTTTTGAGGGAGAATATTTAAGATACTTAAAATTTAGTAATTTAAAAGTTGATTTAATATAACTTTTATATATTATTATTACTAAATTAATTTCTTCCCATGGATTTTTTTTTAAAATTTATATTCATTTCAAATTTTATACTTAAAAACGATTTTTTCAGCACAGAGGATAACATGCAAATTTTAGGTGATAAAGTTAAGTTTCAATCGTGTTGGCGGTAGAAAATGACATATCCTATGTTCGATTTCGACTATCACAACTGGTGGCTCCCATTAAGTGCTTTGAGTCTATTTCTTAGTCGTGTTTTCTACTTTTGTTTGTTTTTGGTTCTTCCGTTATTTGTTGAAAATTTGCTATTGTATGACTTTGTAGTATGATTCTAGTACATCCTGTGCTCAAAGGGTTTTTTTTTGTGGTGATTATATACACACCATTTTGGCGTTTTAGAAATAAAAGAGACAAAGTTGAAACTCTAACTCAGACAATTGTAAAATTAAAAATAAAATAAAATAATCCTTTCCTATTTTTTTAAAAAATTATATAAAAAGTGGTATTGGGATAATAATGTTATAAAAAAAATTAAGTAAATAAAGAAAAAAATACAAGTTTTTTTTTTAAAGATAACAAATTACGAGTTATATAATCTAGAAAAAATAAAGTCAAAAAATACTATTAATTTATTGAAATTCAGTAATTAACTGTCGGTCTTAATTTTACCATTGAACACTCGTGCTCATCCTACGTATCAAGATAAGCACGAGTACTTACCATACCTGCATATTTTATTTTATTTTATTTTATTGTGTATATAAAAATAGTGTTGGTGTCACTTATTTGCCTCACAACAATCTTTACCAATTTGTGTCATCCATTTTCACTACCCCAAAACACTCTCTTAATTTTTGCCACTCTCACTTCAACAATTCCTCCCTCATATCCTCTTTTATTATTGTGTTGTTATATCCTCTAGTTGTTTTGTGGTACAATTCTTTACCAATGCTTTCCAATAATTGTTTCCTTCATTTTTTTTTCATATTTTTTGTGTGGTGCTTCCCTGGCTTGATTGTTTTGACTTTGATTGAAAAGTGAATTCTCACGGATGATCTCATATACATATCAATATTTTTGTCAAAGGAGCATTATTTTAATTGTTTTTTTTCTTGATTGCAAGTATATATTTTGGTTTGAACAAGATGAAAACTGATATCTTCCACCTCTAAAAAATAAAGTGATATCTTTCGGCTTAATCAAAGATCTTGTTTTCAAATCCAACCACAAGACTACAACAATGTTAAATCTTTTGAAAAATGACTTTCATGTTGACAAAATATACGTTCGGCGTAAATGTTAGAGTTGTAATTTTATTTTCATTTATTGATTTCTCTCCTTCGATAGATATGTTTCTAGATTTTTCATAAAAAAATTTTAGCAAATTTTTAACTAGATATATGATTAATGCAGGCCTCATTTATAAACGTGCAAGAAACGTTTAGAACTGATCAGCTTCTGAATCCGAAATATATGTAAGCGTATTTTTCGTTTAATTAT
>Ga0315913_1010497_pt1 | contig 10645 bp, 10 predicted proteins | sample MpolsnodulesMG_FD_207736 | JGI IMG/M metagenome (GOLD analysis project Ga0315913, IMG submission 207736) | Medicago polymorpha root nodule microbial communities from Los Angeles, California, United States - small nodules | ecosystem: Host-associated > Plants > Roots > Nodule | place: USA... | reverse complement strand
TAGAGAACCGGTCAGACCAAAAACTCGGTCGAGTCACCGGTTTTTATCGGTTTTGACCGGTTCTGGCCGAGTCAACTGCATGACCGATCCAAATGTTGGCTCGAACCGGCCTACCCACCGGTTCACGGTCCGACCGGCCGGTCCGAGCCGAGTTTTAAAACTATGGGCGTTTGTTTTCATTTTGTTCTGTGTTTTTGTACCAATATGTCATGTGTTCTTGCTATGATAAACTTAGGGGGCTTGGAAAGAGTTGTTTTTTTTAGGGGGCCAAAATCACAACTTTGAGAAACTTCAGGGGTCAAAAGTGTAATTAAGCCTTTTTAATTTTGAAATTATGTCATTTTATATAATTTTTTATTTATTAGATTATTTTTCAAAATTTTGTTGTTGAAGAATTTTATTTGATTGTTGGTTATACTTTGTTACTTTAGTATGTCATAAATGGTGTCATTAAAAAAAAGTTTGTCTTAAATGGTGTGATTGGACTATGACTTTTATGATTCAACCATACATTGTCACATGTAACTTTTCCTTTCAATTTCATTTTGATATGCCATGTGTATTATTCAAAGATTCTCAAATGTATATATAGAGGATTGTAACCGTAATTTACTCTTCATTTGACCATATGCCTAGAAAATTTACTCTTCATTGACCATATTACTAGAAAATTGGCTACATCTTATGAACGCCATAACCTGAATCCTCTGATGTTAAATCCTCTTTCCAATTCTGAAATTCTTCTCCACCAAACATGTTATGATCTCAACGGCTGAGAATAACTAAAATGGACACATGGCATGTGATCCACAGATGAAGGAGTTGAGGAGAGAAAATCTAACAAAAAAATATTACTCTACATGCTATAAGAGGCGAAGGAAAGGATTGACAAAGGGGGAAGAATTTGATGAACCTACCTTCTCTCTACTGGACTGTTGTACTAAGTTCTCTGCTAGTACTCAGTATTTCTTCTTCTCCTTACCTACTTCTTCTTAATTTAGCTTTATCCTTTATAGTGATTCACTGTAATTTTCAAGCACTTTCATTATTGTACTATTCTATTGGTATAAATAGTGAAACCATTGAATTTATTATAATCCAATTGTCCTTTTTATAATTCCAAACCATTACAAAACACTACTTGCATGATCCCAACAAAGCTATCAAAAAACAAAAAGCCAAGTCAATTAATTGGATATGTAATGAGAAAAAGGAAAACAAATGAGCTGAAGTAGTTAATCAGACGAGAAAGTGAATATCATACTCAGAACTTATCTGTGTCAATGCATTTATCAAAAACATCTAGAATCAATGGTTCATTAGTCCAAAAAAAAAGGTACATTAGTCCCAATATCCACCCTGTTATATCACAAGAAGAAATTATTAGAATTTTCACTTCAGATTCAATTAACTACAAAGCATTAAGAATGAAAGAACCTGCGATTAGTTCTGCACCATATTCGAGCCAAGCTGTCTTGAACCTCAAGATCCCCAATGTTGTAGAATGTAGTTGGTGTTACATTCGCTCCCTGAATATAATCGTAACTTGGTCGTTTTCCTATCTGAGACTGTGGCAGCTGTAGAAATTATGCCAGTTCTATAAGCAATACAATTATGTTTTAAAAGTTCACTATAATGTGCCATGCTCATGGCAGAGGAGAAAAACAACTTGCATGTTCATGGCATCGCATCCTCCAAATCGCCCTACAATGTTCCATGCTCGAATAGTCTGCAAATATCCCAATTCAACAAAATTTCCTAATTGAAGCTTGTGTGCATCGTGGAGAATGTTCGACAAAATAAAGTCATAGGATAGAGTTGCTTACATCACAAATTAAGATGTCTTTTGCCAATGGAGCATTGTAAAATTCAAAGCATATATATGATTTTGAAAAATCAAATATGGAAATGCCAGTATCATGGGTAAGAAAAAACATAATATCTTTTTGACATAAAAGCAAATAGATCAAGTAATTTTGCAACATGTGGAACATGGACAACCGTAGTTACTATTTTCACCATGTGTTCTCACACAAATGGCACCCTCCTATACATATTTTCGATTGCAGAATATAAGAAATCTGAATTCTTTTATTTTCTAGAGTTTCCCACTACATCTCTTTGGCTACTTTGATATATACAGTTGAATTGAACTTTGATTGGTACTCTTCTGATCCAGTCTTTGTGTGGAGTATTTTGTTCCTGTTTTTTCCTAGTCTCTCTTCCATCTGCAAATGTATCGTAGTTGGAAAGTAATTTGAAGCTGCAACTATTAAATTTTCATTGCGAGTATTTAGAGGCTAGCAATCGATAGGATGTGATGCAACATATTTAAAGTCAGTACAACAGGAACACCGGTACTCATCAAATGAATAGAATGGTCTTGAGTATTATGCAGTATATGATTTGGAAGGAAAAGAATGCCAGAAGATTTCAGCAGATTCATCAATCGGTTCGGGAACTCGTTAGCCAAATCAAAAAGATTGTTTACATTATTGAGTTGAAATCTAAAAAAAATGAAGAGCCTAAAGTTAAGCTTGTGAGGTATTTGGCTTTTCTTGTTTATGTGAGAGATTAACTCTTGTTTTATTTGTTTTGTGGCTTCTTGTTGCTAAAAAAACATGGTCAGGAATGGAATTATAATTCATAAAATATGATGAGTAAAGGTAGAAATTTAATTGCAAGAATCATACTACCTCCGTCTCTAAATATAAGACATTTTTGAGGAAAAAAAATTGTCTCTTTTTATAAGATCTTTTTGATATTTTCAAGTACATTAATTAATTCTTTACCAACTTACCCATGTTTATTTTATATCTTTTTCTTCGATCAACATTAAATACTATTTTGAAAACATACACTAACTCTCTCTATTAAAGGATAAAATTGCAAAAACAATATTAATTATAAACAAATTTATTATCATTTTCACGTTTCTTAATTCCCGTTATTTTTCCAAAAATGCCCAATAACTAAGGACGAAAGTAGTAGTTTCAAGTTTGTAATAATTGTTTTGGTTAATGAAAGTTATCTCGATTTAAAAAAAAATTATACATTGAACAAATATTTATTATTGATAACTAATGTCTTAGACTTCAGGTGTTGGTGCTGAAGGCAATAGCTGATTTGCTGAAGTTAATTGCTTGCCCTGAAGCGTGCTCATAATGAGTGATAATTTCTTTGAGATTGAGCTTCGGAAATGGTGGCTCAACAGAAGAGGAAGCTGTCATCAGCGAAAAGAAGGTGGCTTATTGAAGGAGCTGAACGACATATGCGTGTGCCATGCAATGTTCCTCTTCGTTCTCGATTCTTAATAACCGCTGAGAGACCTTCTGCACAAATGATGTAAAGGTACGGCGAGAGAGGGCAGCCTTGTCGCAGTCCCCGTTCCGGAGTGATAGGACCAATGCGGTCCCCATTAAAGATGGTGTTGTATTCAACAGAGGTTATGCACATCATCATCCATGTTACCCACTAAGGACAGAAACCTAGCTTTTCAAGAATCGCTTGCAGGTATGACCAACTGACACTGTCGAATGCTTTGGAGATGTCAAGTTTCAGAGCAACTTCTCCTTTTTTTTCCCTTTTGACTTGCATCGCATATGGTGAAGGATTTCAAAAGCAGTCAGCGCATTATCCATGATGGATCGTGAGTGAACAAAAGCAGCTTGCTCTGGGGATATGCATTTGCTGATCAGAGGTCGAAGGCGATTAGCTAGGACTTTTGAAATGATTTTATATATGACATTGCATAACAAGATAGGACGGAGATCCCTTATGGTTTCAGGGTTGTCCCCTTTCGGAGCTAAGACAATATTAGTTTCATTCAAACTCGATGGTAATTGACCGGAGTTAAGCCAATGTGAAGCCTCCAAGAATAATTCACCCCCTATATCGTCCCAGAATTTGTGGTAAAAAGCTGGATTAAGACCGTCTGGACCTGGTGATTTATCGGGATGCATACTGAAAATTGCCTCCTTAAATTCTTGCTCCAAAAATGGTTGTGTAAGAATGGAATTATCTTCGGCGGAGACTACTGCTTGGACACAGGAAGTGATTGGAAAATGATCACCTGGGAGGGCTGAGAAAATATTGCTGAAATAATCATGGATATGTGTGCAGAGGTCGTCATGAGAGGTTATCCAATTACCAGAATTGTCGCGCAATTTTTTTATTGTGTTTCTTCTTTTCCTTGCTGATGCTGATGCGTGAAAGAATTTGTTGTTCGTATCTTCATCATAGAGCCAAAAAACCTTTGATTGTTTTTTCCAATAACTTTCTTCCTGGTTTAATGGAAGATACCAGAATCTGGAAGGTATCTCGTGGTGGTAATTACACCGTAAAGTCAACCTACCGCATATGCGTTGACCTCCTTCACCCACCGCCTCCCGCACATACTGATCTCCATTGGAAGAATCTATGGAATATGAAAATTCCACCCCGTGTTAGCATTTTCATGTGGCGTCTTGCACATCAATGCCTTCCTACTCATGTTAACCTCACCACTCGAGGCATCCCTTGTGACGACATGTGCATATCATGTGAAACTTTGGCTGAATCGCATATGCACCTTTTCTTTGTGTGTTCAAAAGCAATGGAGTGTTGGGACTGTATAGATTTGGGGCACCATGTTCGAGAGCTTCTGCTCCGGACTAGTGAATTCACTACTCTGCTGTTTGATTTTCTTGACAGGTTATCACTCATTCAACAGCAGTTGGCTGCAATGTTGCTTTGGAGTATTTGGAAGAGCCGTAATTTAAAGCTTTAGGAATCTTCAAGTACCTCTCCCACACTCACTGTCACTAGAGCAAAAGAAACACTCCACGAATGGAGTTGTATGCAAAGGGTTAAACCTCAGGTTCAACACTTGGCTCATACAAACACGTGGGTAAAACCAGTGATAGGCGTTATAAAGTGTAATGTTGATGCAGCAACTTTCAATAACAACACCGTGGCGGGTTTTGGCATGTGCTTTCGCGATTCTTTGGGCCAATTTATTTTCGTCAAGTCTGCGCATCTCACTTCCTTTGGTTCTGTTTTAGAAGCAGAAGCAGCTGCACTGCTGCAATCTATTCACACAACTATTTCAATTGGTTTGCATTCAGTAATATTTGAAACAGATAACAAAACACTTGCCAATGCTATTAACTCTACATCTGCTCATAACAGCGAGTTCAAAGACATTGTAACTCAGTGTAGGGTTCTTTTATCTAACAATCTCGACTATGTAGTGTCGCATATTCGGAGGCAAGCTAATAGAGTGACTCATACTATTGCACGAGCATCTCTATCTCATACTAGCCCTCATATCTTTTATAATGTACCTCATGATATGTACTCTTTGATTATGAATGAAATGCATTAATTTTGTCTTTGCTAAAAAAAAAAACTAATGTCTTAGACTTGTAAAAAAATAAACTGATGTCTTAGACATTTTTATTACACCAAATTAATCTTCACTCAATGCAATAACACACAACCTTTTTTTTTAAAAAGAACACGCAACTTTTTATTATACATTATGTTGCATGATTTAAATACTTCCTAACTAACTTAATGTATAAGATTATGTGTTGTTGACCTCCTAACTTTTTCAATGTTACAATCTCGGTCCCCTATTAAACAAAACATATGTACTTCTTTATTGAATAGTGCACTGACGGGCTTATCAAGTATTTTGGAGGTCCTATCGGGAGTTTTAGTGATTATCAATCTAATTTTTACCTAGGCTTATTTAATAATAGATATTGCTGTAAAATAGGCTTTCAAACTTTACAAGGCCTTTAAAAAGGTCAGGTTGGATCTCGAAAATGAGCCTATGATGAGGAATAAGTCAGACTTATGCCTATAATTTTTTAAAGAAAAATGTTATTCTCCCATCAAGTTTCGCTCATTTCCAACCAAACTTCTGAAAATATCCCCGTGTGAGTTAGCTCACGTAGGTGTTAAACCCAACTGACTTAAGTCATGCTGAAAAATCACACTGAACCCCAGCGTGAGTTAATTTACACTGTTTTTCTTTCTCTGAACCCCAACACTAGATAATTGCAGGGGTGGTTTCGGCGACCCTGGGCGGGACCGTCCAAGCTCGATCGATAATTTTTGCACATTAGGCCCAACCCAAAAGCCCATTAACACACCTACAAAAAAAATTATTGGGCAAACATTCCAAGAAAAGAAAACTCAAGTCTCTCTGTCTCTCGTTCTCGGCTCTCACTGTCAGCTCTCGGCCTCTCTGAACTCTCATCTGTCTCTTTCCATCAAAAAAATGTAGCTTAACATGCCTAAAACAATTATCATCATAGCTTTTTTTGTGTGGCTGCCATTCAAGTGTTAAACACCTACTCCCTGCTTATTTATTTTGAATACCTACACATGCCAATTCTTAGCTCCACATGTTAATGATCCAAACTCCAAGGTTATTTGAGCCAGTTTGGTTTATCATGTGATAGTTACTTTGCTCCCTCAATGCTCTAATCCCAAACATTCCTTCAGAATCCTTGTTTTTTGTCTGTGGACTGCAGACCTTGTCTTGCATCTAATCTAATTTATAATCTGTAAGTCGTCAATCTGAAGTAACTCTTTAATGTAAATGATCAACAAATTTGAAACTTTGAATATATTAAATATTCAACTCCTTATGTGTAAGGTATGAGCGTATGTTACAATATTTCTACTACAAAACAGACTTTGAGTTGCTCCGGAAGTAGTAATGAAGAACACATGAGGTAGCTTCTATGTATATTTGCAAAATTTAGCTGATTCTGTCTATGCTTGCAAATTTGTTTTATATGCTTGCCTAAATATTAATCATGATATAGCAAGGAAATATATAAGTTTTTACGGATCAAAGACGCAATTTCCTCATATTAAAATTATTTTCCTAAGCAGGGCTGTGGCACTCCTTATTCATGGTTTTGAATACCTACTCATCCAAGTCAGCATACTACAATAATTGCAGCCACTATCTATCTCCATACCTTTGTATAACCTTGTTGAATTTGTTTTCTAGGTTCTTGAACGACAAAGGGGAAGTTGTGGAACGAGTTCTTGCTCTACATCATGTCAAAGATACTACTTCCGAGGCACTAAAGAATGCTCTTTATGATATTCTGGATCGTTACAAGTTATCTATTTCAAGATACGAGGGCAAGGATATGATGGGGCTTCGTATATGAGAGGTGAATTTAATGGTTTGCAAAGAAAGATCCTAGACGAAAATCCTTATGCTTTCTATGTCCATTGTAATGCTCACCGCTTGCAATTGGTGATTGTGTCTGTTGATAGTAGTTGCTCATCTATTAATGATTTCTTTGAATACATCTCCTTAATTGTAACAACATCTAGTACATCTTGCAAGAGAAGGGATGCTTTGACGGAGACACAACACCAAGAAATTTTGAATAGACTTGAGAGTGGTGAGATATCTACAGGAAGGGGCAAGCATCAATCATCTACTCTCGCTAGACCCGGGGATACTAGATGGGGTTCACATCATATTACCTTGCTTCATTTGGGTCAGATGTGGTCCTCCGTGTTAGTGGTGCTTAATATGGTTCATGAAGATGGACGTGGACCATCTCAAGCGGCAGGTTTGATAGAAAAAATGGAGAGCTTTAAATTTGCTTTCATTTTGAAGTTAATGTTAAAGTTGTTTGGTATCACAAACGAGCTTTCAAAAATCTTGCAAAGAAAAGATCTTAATATTGTGCTTGCCAAGGAATTAATTAATGTCGTCAAAGCTCGGTTGGCCACATTGAGAGATAGTGGTTGGGATAATTTATTTGTTGATGTACAAGAATTTTGTGTTGCTAAAGGTATTCCGGTACCAAATATGGATGAAGAAATATCGGTTCGGGGTCGTTCAAAACTAGAAGGGAGGACTGTCACTAATCTCCACACATATTGACAAAATATGTGTGAAGATGGATCATCGCTTTAGTGAAGGAAGTAACATTGTGCTTGATTGCTTCTCTTGTCTTGACCCCAAAAACTCTTTCTTCAAGTTTGATGTTGATAAGCTTGTTCGTCTTGTTGATATTTATCTTGCAGACTTTTCTGATGATGACCGTTGAACAATAAAGGAGCAACTTGACACTTATGTACTTCAAGTGAAAAGGCATGCTTCCTTTTCTTCTTGTGAAGATGTTCAAATTTTGGCTATAAAGATGGTTCAAATTGAGAAACATTTGGTATTTTCATTGGTCTACAAACTCATTGAGTTGACTTTGATATTGCCGGTGTCGACAGCATCCGTTGAAAGAGCTTTTTCAGCAGTGAAGATTATCAAGACTAAATTGCGCAACAAGATCAACAATGTGTGGTTAAATGACTTGATGATATGTAACACCGAGCGGGAGATATTCAAGTCACTTGATGATGTTGGTATTATTCGAACATTCACCGGAAAGAGGTCTCGGAAAGGATATTTACCTCCTAATTTTATATAGCACGCTATTGACAGGTTATATTTTATCTCTCTTATTTCAAACTGTACTTTTGTAGAAAAAATGACGATCCTCTTTTATTTTGATTTATGACTATTTATATATATTATGTCACATGTGAATTTGCCATAAATTTTTCGCCCGGACTCTATAAAATTTCTGGCTCCGCCACTGATAATTGTATGTAATTCATGGTATTTTTCTGCATAAAAAGTTATGGCTCTATACATAAAGTCAGTTGTCTTTATACTATTTAATGGATATCAATATTCTAGTACAACTATTTAATGGAAATCAATATTGGAAAACAATATTGAATGTCAAGTAAAAATTGGTGGTTGTATGAAAACATATACGTGGCCATCAAGTATACCAATTAGTGACCAAAGCAAACATTTTTTCTTAGTCTTCGCGTATGATTCACTGAATTCATGAAAACTACACCAAATGGAACGGGACAGCCTCCAATATGTAACTTAAGTGAGAAAGAAAACCAGCGTGAATTAATTCACGCTGGGGTTCAGTATGAATTTTTTGCGTCACGTAGGTTGTATTCTAGCATGACTTAAGTAAGTCGGGTTTAACACTTGCATGAGTTAACTCACGTCACGGGTGTTTTTGCAAGTTTGGTTGGGAGTGAGCAAATTTTGTTGGAAGAACATTTTTCTTTTTTAAATAAGACAGGTTTAGGTCTTACAAAACTTCATCCAATCTAACCCATTTCCACCCCAATTCTCAAATTAGAATTAAAAATCCAGACCTATATTTTTCGATTGAAAACTTTAATAAAAGCATATTTCAAAAACTAAAATGCTCTCTTTTAGAGACAAGTACATACTAGTGATTGCAACAAATATTTGACAACATTATTCTCTCTTTTAGGTCCAATATATGCATACTCTATAAATATAGGAGCTGGTTGGGGACGCGTAGTGTTCGTTCGACCAAACTTTTTTAATGTTAAAAACAAATAAAATTGATGCGGATGTTTTTTAAAAAAAATCCTTTATTTTTTGTTATTGCATGATTGCTAAGTTGGACCTATTTTTTTGTTTTTTTTAACAGAGCGGTTTCGCTATCGGGATACATTCGCGAGACTTTTCTCGCGATGTATAGCACTTCCCTTCTTCTAAGAGAAATGTTTTTTCCAGCGAATGATTATTTTGCGGAACATCACGACACGTTATACCAAAAGTCCTTTATTTTTTGTTACTACATGATTGCCAAGTGAGACCTGTTTTTTATGTTTTTTCAACAGAGCAGTTTCGCTATCGGGATACATTCGCGAGACTTTTCTCGCGATGTATAGCACTTCCCTTCTTCTAAACACAGATTAATTTCTAAAGATGATAATAGGCACGATATATACTATATTGACAATGACATGCATATACTAGATCTACACTGGGCAGATGCACGGATCCGGATCCTCTCAATCCGCCTTTTCTCTCAATTCTCTCAACAATAAAATCCAACTTTAGATTAATCCAACAGATGGAAGATTGAAAGAACAAATGATTAAAACAAAAACACATTGCACAAAATAAAATACAACTATAGTTAATTATAGAACCGTTCTTGACCAAATTGCGATGTCCTTTATTCTTCTTCTTTTGCATGTGTCTTCTCTCTTTACTTTTTATCGATTTCTTAAAAGTTATTATGGCTTCTTCTAGTTTGTATATGCAAATCCAAATTGGGGTTTCACAAAGCAATTCCCCCTTCAACCGAATTTGTACATGTCACCAACTATAGTCTTTTGATATCATTGATATGTATCCCCTTAAAATTTTAAAACCTTGTCGATAAGGCTTGAATTGTGTGATAACCCATTTGCAATTTCAATTTGACCATCGGAATCTTCAACAAATTAATAAAAATGAGTTGAAATTACAAATGAAAATGAAAGCACGAAAATAGATTTGAAGAAAAAAAGCAGTTATGATCCTGCATAAGAAAATTGGAATTGCCAAAAAAAAAAAGGTAGAGATGAGAACAACAAGATGGCGTGTAGCAAACGCTGAGACGGTGCTTTGACCCTCATCCATCAGATTAATCTAACGCCTGTGAATAATGCTGGAGGGATCGAAGGAGAGAGCATGGCTGGAGAGGATCCGTATTCGCACAGGCACAGCAAAAGTTTTGGATTTTATAGCCCAAACCAATATCATCCTTTATTGTAGACAAAGAAAAGATTA
>Ga0315913_1010491_pt1 | contig 10649 bp, 6 predicted proteins | sample MpolsnodulesMG_FD_207736 | JGI IMG/M metagenome (GOLD analysis project Ga0315913, IMG submission 207736) | Medicago polymorpha root nodule microbial communities from Los Angeles, California, United States - small nodules | ecosystem: Host-associated > Plants > Roots > Nodule | place: USA... | reverse complement strand
ACTCGCTTTGATGATTCCATTTCCACAAATGTCCCAACTCCAACCCCTTCAAGCGAAGTTATTGATTACATTGTCCCAGAGCAACCAGACTCTGGTCTCAATCTGCCAGAGAATTCCGCTTCTCCAGATGATTTCGTTTTTCGATTAGAGGATCCAAACTTGCTAGGAAGTATTTCAGAAGACATTGCCAAGAATGCCGATCCAGAGATCGTAAAATTATGTGTCGACGCAGAAAGTCCATCTCTTTGTGCTGCAACCATTTCATCACTCATGAAAGGTCCTTTTGACCCCCTCAAGGCACTTGAGATTGAGGTTGATCTCACCCTCCAACAAGCCAAGACTGTAGCAGCTATCATTACAGAGTTGCTTAAAGACCCTAGCACCAACAAAAAAGCCATCAAGGCTCTTGAAATATGCCAAACACAATACAAATCAATGCTGGATGCAATCAATGAGACAGTTGAGTTACTTGGACAACACAATGTCGTGGATTCTTTTTACAAGTTCAGTTCTGTGATATCATACAAAACTACATGTGAGGATGCTTTTGTGAAATCTCCTGGAGTTGAAATGCCATTTTCTCGGGATTCAAGTACTCTATTTGATTTGGGTGGTAATTGTTTGGGCATCATGAACGCTTTAGTTAATAACCATAAGATTTAAATAAATTAGTTCATGAAATGGGAGATCATGGCATGGGAGGGAGAAGGAGGTGGTGACTGGTGACTGGTGAGGCTATATCTCATTAGTAACACTATGTTTTGTACCCTTTTCATATTGTTATGCAATGATGATATTATCATAATATATATTGATGACAAATATATATGCCTATACTATGATTGCAAGTTTAAGGATCTTAATTAGGGTAGAGTGAGTATGTATGTTTTGCAAAAATGGATAACGCATTCCCATTAGAGATAAGTTTAACATGGAATTGGTGCGTTTGTCCTAAGACTAGATCAATATATGAGGTTACTAATTTACATCCACTTAAAAAAATTAAAAAATAAATTAACAACCAACACCTACTTAAAATCGCTAAAGAGAAAGTTAGCAGCCTATATTTTGTTGATTATTTACACCCACCTTTATACGTACACCCACCTTTATAAGTTTTATCAAGTTATTTACACTCACTTTCATAGTATCAAATATTATTTTCTTAAAAGCTTGTCTCACCTAGAAACAAAAAGAAAATACATATACTGGAAAGAAAAAAAAAACTACCTTAAGGTTATAAAAAAATGGCAAATTCTATGCTACACTCATCTAACAAGATGTTTTTATGTCTTTTTTTGGTTTAGAATCATCCATCTACATTTATTTAATATAAATAAGTGATTTTTACATAGATTAAACTTTTTCTTCTATTTTATTCGTGATTTCACTATTTGAGTGTGGTGTTGTGTTGTTTGCCGTCTTGTGTGTTGTTACTTGATTTTCCCATTGCGTGTTCGTTTGTGCCTATTGATAGATTGGATTCAATCTCAACTCCTCCACTTATATGTGTGAGTTTTAAATAGTTATTATCATTTTGCCTCTAAAAAATGGTAATTTTTCATTTTATTCACGTAAAATCCCTATTATGTAAAAATGTTATCCTCATTTGGTTTATTATCGGCGTGGTCTTATGTGAAATGATATTTTAACGCAACAAATTTGACATTAAAATTCAATAACAATACATAGGTAACTTAATTTAAATATGTGATTAATTCTTCTTTAAAAAAAAATGTGATTAATTATGTTGAGTAAAATAGTTAGTGAATATTATAGGAAAAAAATTATAAATATGCATTGAAAACTCATATATAAATGGAGGAGTCGGAGTTTGAGTCCTTGTTAAGACATTTCATCTAACAATTTTGTTATAATTCAACTATCACTTGTGGACCAACTCATTAAAAATGTACTCAATACACCAATTAATCTCTTTTATTTTATCAAACCAATTAACCATATCTAAATTTATTATTTGTTGTTTACAAGTCCTAACTCAACTAATAAAAAAACCAAAATTGCTAGATCGGACTTCATAAACAGAGTTCGAGACTCGGTTCTTCTACTTGTGTTTGTAATTCTTAGCCATTTCATCTATCTATAAAAAAAATACTATTATTTGTTTATTTTTAATTTGATAATCAATTAATTAATATTGCTGTAAATTATTTTGAGTGAAAATAAGTATTAATTAAAATACGTGATTTGAAATGGAACATTCTAGTGTTTTAGAGAGAAGCCCAACAGAACTCCTTAAAACCCTAATCCTCACATTAACAATCGCAGAATAGTAAGCCGCAAAATTGATCCTCTTAACCTAGTTAATTCCCCAATCGCTTTCTAGGGTTTTTAAATCACAATTCAAAGTTTGTTTTTTTACTCTCGTTGTTTATTTTTAGCTTACGGGGTTGTTGTTTAATCTCTAATTTCATTTTGGTATCTGAAACACAAATTGGACACTGATGATTTCTTTGATATGTCTCGTTCGTCGTAATTGGTCTTTTTCGACCTTGCCGACCATCCTGTTATATCACCACCCATATTCTGAGTCCTTTTTTCACAATCACAGTTACTTATTTTTATTTGAAATTATAAGTTTTTGTTGATTTTTCATTCTTATTTTTGAACTTTATATAAGATGTTTGCTAGTGTTGATTGGAAATCTCGTTAATCAAGGAGAAAAATGTATTTATTTATTTATTCAATTTTGATATTGTTATTGTGTGCTACTTATTTTTCTTATGATGTAGTGCATGATTTTTATGCCAATTTTTTGATTATTTTCATGATGGTCATATGAATATTGTCTATGATGATATCTTGAAGGCTTGTTTCTCAAAACATTCGCAGTGGCCGCCTAAGAGCTTTCGCCTTCGCGGGGCTTGAGAGCTAGTGTTGTTTTATCCTTCCTTGGATGTCTGAGGCAATGTCTATTTGAATATCTTATGTTTGTTTTACACTGATTTGTTATATTTTTTTGGGCAATGTTGGAAGATCCAATACTTGTATAACATTTGAAATTGAGTCTGCAAAGTTGATCTTGTGTCTCAGTCTTGTTGATGTAAATTGTTTATTTGATTAAAAATGACCAATGATGATAAATCTAAGGCTTGTTTCTCAAAACATTCGCAGTGGCCGCCTAAGAACTTTCGCCTTTCGCCGGGCTTGAGAGTTAATGTTGTTATTTCCTTCCTTGGATGTCTGAGGTCAAATTATTCTCTTGTAATTTTGTTGATGTGCCTTGTGTGTTTTCTATTACAATTGAAACATAGAATGTATGTTGAATGATATGAGTTAATCTAATTGTTGTTTTGATTGATATAAAAAATTTGATGTCATTGATTTGATTCCCTTTTGATTGCATAAACAATTTGTGATTCACATTTATGATTAACTTTGATTACATGTGTTTTACCTATAACTCAATGTAAAACAAACTCATGTTTGGTATCATTGTGGCTTTGACAAAATCATGGTGGCATTGTGATTTTGCCAACTGTTCGATTTCAATTAACCATTGATGACAAATCTAAGGCTTGTTTCTCAAAACATTCGTAGTGGCCGCCTAATAGCTTTCGCCTTTGCCAGGCTTGAAAGCTAATGCAGTTGCATTCCTTCCTTGGATGTCTGAGGTTAATTTCTATTTGCTTTTGGGTTGATTTGCAAGTCTGGTGATGTGTTCTAATCATCTAATTAAGCATGTACTGCCATGAAAGTGATGGATTACATTTTCTTTTTGGTAATAGATGCATTACATGTTTCATTCTCTGTTTAGTGTGTCTTTTGTCTATTTCATTTCTACATTTCCAATCTTTCAGATTATGAAACACAATTCCTCCAAAGAAATCTTTTATACTCTTTACACATCTACAATTCTGTATACAAGAAAAGTTTAAGTTAAAATGAAATATTATTATTAATTACATCTTACTAACGATTATTGTCAACATCTTTGAAATCCAATTACGAGTATAAATGAGAATTTAGACAGTTTCAGGGAGGAGACATCCATCAATATTGGCAGTTGAAGAATATTTGATTTCCTTGACTTGCAGCAATGGCTTGTGACATAACAACTATGGTTTCTAAATTGTATAAGCACATAATGCCCTTATAAGTACAAAATGACATCACAACTATGGTTTTTGATTGGTTGGATGGTTTTAAAGATGTTGGACCTCTTGGCAAGTTATTACTGATAATAGTTCATTTTTACTTACAATTTGTAGATGTTCTAGGAGTAAAGATGTCATTGTCTATGCAAAATATGTGTCACCATTTTCTCAACAACTAACTTGCATGCTCGTCACTAATTTAACGGTCAAAGAGATTTTCATTCTAATTTAAACATAACCAAGATGGAAAATAAAAATGAAAATCCAATACATGCAAGTCCTAGGAACAGCCCCAAATGAACGAGGGCGGGAAGAAAAGACGTGATCACACTCTAATCTTTACCACCAGCTTCATAAGCCATGATATTAAGGAGAAGATTTGGAATATGAAATGAAGACGTGCAACTGTTTGTTTCGTTTTGTATATTTATGATGACATCCTATATAGGCGGAACACTCATAAGAATACTCACCATACAGATGTCATTTAACTGAGGTTATTACTAACACCGATATAAAACTAACCACCAAAACCAAATTCAATGTTGAAATTATAACTAATCCAACCTTCCTCATGAATGACCACAAACAAAATCTAGTCACATACTCACCAAACCCCTCTAAAAACATGTGGGCCAAATCCTCATGAGAAGAAACACAACTAACACACTCTATAGGGCATTTGACACCTTTATCTTGTAAACAAATTTGTGTAGGCCAACAACCTCAACACATTCGTCAGACTAAACGAGCTCGCGTGGACTATGTCTCATAGTAGTCGTAAGGTAGCTCCCATTTGGAAAGTATCTAGCTCAGAACAAACGAGAAACTAGAGAAGTAGGCCCAGTATAAAACTTTCAACCTTGCTTACCCAACATAACCAAATTAAAAGAAGTGGGATCCTTGATCCCTATACCCCCATGATTCTTATAACCGATAGTTTTTCCCATGACAACCAGTGAATGCCACAATGATTGGACCGACCATGACCCCACTAGAAAGAATTCATCATTTTCACAATAATGTTAATAAGTGTACTAGGGAGAAGGAAAATACTCAAAAATGATAGAATTGCTTGCAGAACCGATTTGATCATGGCTTCGTGACCTACTTTAGAAAGGCATTTGCTACTCCAAGAGTTGATTTTCTGCCAAACACGGTCTTTTATAAAAGCAAAAGTTGATGTCTTGTCTCAACCAATCATGGAGGTAAACCTAAGTATTTGCCTGTGCCAAGCCCTGCCTGAACATCCAAAATTTTGATGATAGAATTCTTCTAAGTGTTAGTTACATTCATGATAAAATAGATTACTGACTTAGGAAAACTAATAGTTTGACCTGAGGCTGCTTCATATGATGTTATAATGTTTTTCATGACTTGTGTCTGGCTCTCCTCGACTTGGAAGAAAAAGAAGCAATCATCCGCAAACAAGGGATGAGACACTGAAGGGGAACCCCTAAACAATTTCATACCTCGAATTTCTCTACTCTTCTCAGCACATCGAATTAGTGAGGAGAGGCCCTCAACGCAAATAATGAAGATATAAGGGGAGAAAGGAACCTCTTGTTGCAGAAAAAAGACGCTATAAATATTCTGAAAAAAGTGCAATCTGCGCCTATAAATCACTAGACCTGCCGCTTCGTTGTTAACGAGAATCGAGTAATCAACAGACTCCACACACGTAGTCATCCACTGAATCCACCTCACTCTAAAATCCATTTTACTCATCAGCTCTCACATATACTCCCAATCCATCATGTCATAAGCTTTATTAATATCAATTTTTAGGGCCATACAACTGTCGCTAGCTTTAGTCTTTGTCTTCATGTAATGAATAACCTCAATGGAGTTTTCAAGAATGGAGTGATCGGGGACAAAATCCAATTAATTATCAAATATGCACTTTGAGAGAACAACTTTCAATCTGATAGCAAATACGTTAGAAATCAATTTGCACAGGACATTACAAAGTGCCATGGGGTGCCAGTCTTTCATTGTTGTCTGAATGTTAACTTTGGGAATAAGAGCTGGTCATGTTTAGAGTTGTCGGAAATTGTCCCTTGTCAAGTCAAACATAATATTCCTTGAAAACATCATTACTATACAAATTCCAAAATATTGATATAAATCTGGGTTATACCCATCATGACTTGGGCATTTATTAGGATGCATATAAAACATGGCTTCACAAAATCCCTCCTTAATAAACGGGGTCGTGAGCAATCATTGTCATAATCGTCAACAATTTGTTGTATACCAGTAATAACAGGACTTGTGACACTAGTTTTCTTTTGAAATAACTATAGGAAATAATCTTTAGTTAAGTCACACATGGCAAAAAAATTATTAACTTTGTTTCCATTATCATTCTCTATGGAATGATATGGTTTACCTTCTTACGAGTTGTGGCGGGGCATGAAAACAGTTTGTATCATGTCACCATCTTTGTGCCAATGAGTTTTGGCTCGATGTCGTCGATATGCATCATCTTGTAAGAGTAGTCAAATCATTTGCTTTCTCGAGGATCACATTTGAGGTTGATTTGCACATGTATCATGGTTACGGTTCTTGTTTAGTTATCAACGACAATCATCAATGTTGGCCATCAATTTATTGCAAGGCTCTTTACTGCAAACATGAATGTTTTCTTAACACTTACTCAACATGGAAAGAACTGGAAAGAACTCAGAACAAACCCAAGTTCGAATTTCCAAGAATTCTCAAAGTATGTATGGTTAATTTTTTATTTTATATTTTACATTTGGATGATTAATGTATATATGCTGTATGCATATCTGAACATCTAAAAAACGTGGATAATGACTTTCAAAATTTCATATTAATTGTTTTACGTAAATGGTTAATAAATGTGACAATTTTTTTTATAATTTCTGTATTCTATTTATAAGAGATATTTGAGTTAACAAAAATTGTTATATTTATTGTAAATAGGATGGGACAAAATATTTATAAACCAAAGTATGAAAATAATTAACAACATATATATTTTTTTTTTTTGTTGTCAAGTAGCCTAGTAGCTAGATTCACACACATTATGTATGAAGAAGTGGGGAATCCGTTGTTTGAACCCTGGCCCCTACACAAATTATCTCTGATAGCTATCAACTGAGCTACACTTATGAGACTTAACCACATATTTATTAATCAAGTAATTGAATTTTTTGTGTGTGTGAAAATAAAACAAGTATTTCAATTTCGTTCATTTTTTGAAAGATTATATCGAAAAAGACCTCAAGATATTCCTAAAATGAAATTTGTTGTTTTGTAATAGTTTCCTTGGAACAAGTTTCGCATTAACACTCCACTCGCTCTTCTACAAAATTGTAGATTAGAGATTATTACAGATAACTTCTTCTTCTTCTTCTTCTTCCAACAAACAACAATGTCTCATTCTTCTCTTCTCACCCCCTCTTCCTCTCTTACACTCAACTCTCCTCTTCTTTCCCCCACCACCGGTTCTTCTTCTCACTCTTACAATCTTTCTCTTCCTTCGAACTCTTTGCTCTCCGGGTATGTATCTTTTTCTTTCTTTATCTTTGCTTCAATTTCAATTTTTTATAACAACCCTTGAACTCATTCCGAACCCTTTCTTTTAACTCAATTTTAATTCCTTGTAAAGTTCTTATTTTTATTTCATATCTATAATTTCGATGTTTTTTTTTTCCTTCCAATTTGTGGGTATTGAGTTTTTGTTGTTTGTTTACTTGATTCTTTGTTTTAGGGTAGTAGGTTCATAGAAAATTGCCCCTTTTCATATTTTTGCTAGTGGGGTTAGGGTGAAATTGAAATTTTTTGGAATTCATTTTTATTTTGTATTGTATGAAACTGAAAAATGATGCAAATTTATGTTAAATTTGAACTGGCTTATTCTTGAGATTGTATTGTATCAAACTGAAAAATGATGCTAATTTATGATAAATTTGAACTGGATTAATTTTGAGACAAATGAATAATCTGGATTTGGTGTAAAAGACTTTCAATTTTTACTAGTTTTAGCTCAAATTAACCAAGTGATTAATTAGCTCTAGTTAAGGACAAATCTTTTATGAGAATCTGAGTTCAAATCTTGGTTAAAACAATTATTGGCCAGACTGTACTTACTCTCTGGTTGAACTCCAAATTACCGGGGCTTCCTCCCTCGGGGCCTGGAGGACCCCTTCCTGTAGAATATTCTATGTTATTCTTTATATTTTACTTCTACTAAGGGAATAAAACCATGCTGTGATTTGCAGGAAATTGAGGAAATCTGTAGAATTTAGAAAGATTATCCGAAAATCTGCCGTGAAAGCTGTGTATGGTGATCAATTTTGGGGACCTGAGAGGAGTTCACGTCAGGGTATTTGGTCCATAAGGTAGATTTTTGCTTGTTAATTTGTTTAATCTGTTAACTTTAGTCTTATTTATTGATTTGAATTATGTGTTCTTCTAGGGAGGATTTGGGAGTTCCGTCTTCGCCTTATTTTCCTACCTATGCACAAGGACAAGGGCCACCCCCAATGGTGCAGGAGCGTTTCCAGAGTGTTATAAGTCAGCTTTTCCAATATGTAAGGATTTTTTACTCTTGGCGTTGCTTCATGTTGAGAATTTAGTTTATGTTTAGTCCTTCGAGTATTAATAATCTATTTTGCTATTTAGAGAATAATCCGTTGTGGTGGAGCAGTTGATGATGATATGGCAAATATCATAGTTTCTCAGCTTCTTTATCTAGATGCTGTTGATCCAAACAAGGTTTGTCCTTCGTTTTTTAGTTGTTCAAAGCTCGTGGTTATATATACCTTTATCTATATAAAGTGATCCTTTGCATTTCTAGAGATGTCATCAAACACATACATTTGATATGCCTTTATCTATATAAAGTGATCCTTTGCATTTCTAGAGATGTCATCAAACACATACATTTGATATGCCTATGATCTTGAGTTTATCTTTGATCTTGTACCATGTTGAACAGGATATTGTCATGTATGTAAATTCTCCAGGAGGATCGGTTACAGCTGGTAATAATTTTCTTATGCAACTATCTTGCACTTGTTTGTATATTTATTTTTATTACATGTACTCTAAACATAGGCTAAGAAAATATCATTTCATTCAAAAAGTAATACACTTTCTTTGTTTTTGTTCTTAGGTATGGCAATATTTGATACAATGAGGCATATCAGACCTGATGTGTCCACTGTCTGTGTTGGATTGGCGGCTAGGTAATATTTCATTTTTCCTCTGGGTAATAATACATAATTGCTGATAAGTTACCACTCACTATCAGTAAAAGGGTAAAAGTCTATCCTAACTTTCATGTACACATGCAAAACTTATTCACTTTTTTTTGCTTAGTGCTAGGAGAATTTAAGAAGATGAATTAAGACCCTCACTTGCACACTGTCTATTAAGCCTATCTTAATTTAGATAAATATTTCTTTTCTATTTGTGTTTATTTATTTAGCGTGATTGGTCGCCCTCATACACACCCCTTTGTCATTTTCTATGTTTCATGTCATTAGTAGACTATGAAACCCCAACATAGATAGGGATGTAGGACGTTGACACAGATACATCGATAAGAACAAAATTTAAGATATAGGACACCGAGATTTGTTGAGACTTGAGATCATGAGAGCAGTTAGTCTGAACCAATCATGAGAGCAGTTAGTCTGAACCAGTCATGTGTGGTTATATGATTATATATCTTTTGGCATGATTATGTCATGCACATGCTGAATACATACACGTGTGAGACATTCAAGTGTTAAACCATAATTGTCAGCTAAGGGTCCGTTTCATATGCAGCAACACCAACCAAACTTTACGCCACTAATTGGTCCGTTTCATATGCATATTAGATCAAACTTTTTTTTTAAGAAGCAAAAATGGTATATATATTAACACAACCACAGGGGTGTCTTCTCAGCACAAGGTGTACTAACATATTAGATCAAACTTGATTGTGATGGTATAAAATCGGATATTTGAATATTATGTGGTGTTTGATATGACATTGTACAAGTTAGTATCTTATATAAGACAATACTATCTTACATTTTATAATGACTTACACTTTCATAACAGGATAAAAGCAAGCATATTTTTACCAACATACCCTATATTGAGTATACATTATATTTACATAGATATACATGTTTTATTATTTTTACAGAAAAAAGTCAATAAATACTAGATATGAAAGATCGGGTCTTCATATGGAAAATAGCAGATTTTAATTAAAATCTAGGTTTAATAGTAATTGATGAATTTAAACAGGGTTGTGCAAGAGCATTGAATTGTCACCATAGTTTATGTACGGAATGAGTTTCTTTTAAATAGCCATGTATTATGTATACTATGCATTATTGTATAATTAAGCATTAAACTTTGATATGATTTTTGTTTTAATTTTTTTATTTTTATCTGCATTACTGATAAACTTTTAAGGAATGTTGTTTTATTTAGGCTATTTGGGCTAAATTGTTATCGCATATTTTCTGTAATTATTTAAAAAAATTGATATTTTCT
>Ga0315913_1010490_pt1 | contig 10649 bp, 7 predicted proteins | sample MpolsnodulesMG_FD_207736 | JGI IMG/M metagenome (GOLD analysis project Ga0315913, IMG submission 207736) | Medicago polymorpha root nodule microbial communities from Los Angeles, California, United States - small nodules | ecosystem: Host-associated > Plants > Roots > Nodule | place: USA... | reverse complement strand
TTATATTTCTCATGTGTAAAATAAATGGGAGTACTTTTATAAAGATGAGTGTTAGGAAGACTCTATATTCAACACTCTCTTTGACACTCACTCTTTTATTGGGTGAAATCATTGTGGGGCCTACACATAGGAAATGGGTCCCACATAAAGTGGTGAGACCCAGATGAATTCCACCATTAAATAAGTGAGTATTAGAGAGAACGTTGAAAAGAGGGTGTTCCTAGCACTCCTCTTATAAAGAAATATTTGATGTAATGGACTAATTCAACGGAAACTTATAAAAAAGGACAAACAAATATAAAAGAAGTCTTAAACTTAAGAGAGCATGGAGTAATAGACAACTGTAATGAAAAAAATAAAATAGTTATATATAATGGTACATAAACGAAGCAATTTTGCAAATTGAATAGCCTCCAGGCATAATAGACTGCATGTAATATAAATTACTCTAGCACAGATAGGTTCTGTAATTTAAAAATAAAATACCGCGTCAGAGGCGTCAGAGATGAGAGCACCATCCAATCCACAACCATTCAGTGAAACTGAAATTATGAAAACTAAGTTGTGAGTGAGCTGTAATATAATATTTCCAAATAAAAAATGGTAGATTTGATAAGCATCAGGGATCTACTAGGATTACGATGAAATACACCATTCTCTGCAATATCAGAAGCAGCACTTATTGGAGCACTCTCGTAGTTCATGCAATCATCAGCGTCAGAACTAACGTCAACAGATTCTTTCTGCCAAAAAATTAAATAAAATTGGAAATATAAGTCTCACAATCAAACCGTTTCCTTAAGCAGTAATCTTGCAAAGAAAAGTTACACTACACTGGATGGAGACCCTGAAGGACCAATCTGGCTCGTCTCAGGTGTAGATGCACCACTAGTTGTATCCCTATTCTCTGGTCGGTCATAGTAATCAACATTTATATTAAAATGACAGTGATTCTCCTGACTAATGGAATTTGATTGACTGTCAGCTCCTAACTCAGAATTCTTCACTTTGCTGTCAAAAGTATCTTCCATTGTTTCGAAAGAGGGGTTTGAACAACCTACTTCCAAATCTAAAATACTGCCAACCACATCAACACAGGGAATACTGGGGACATTCTTGACACCATCTGAGTTGATCTGGGCATCTGGAAATATATTATGTGAGCTATGTACATTCAATTCATTAAAAAAAACTAGCTTAAAGATGGATGAAAACAAAACAAGGAACAATTATGTCAAGGAAACCATATAGAATTGAAATGGTTGTAGAATCTTTGGAAGAAAGAAAGAAATGAAAACAGGAAATCAGATACATGTGACGAAAACCAGTGGCAGATCTTTGTTGTGACGGGGCTCAGCGAGCTGTAGTGGCATCCCCAATATTTCCTTTCTTCTTATAAAGGTAGTGACTCCAGTGAGAAAAGTTTGCTAATGTAAAAAATGAGAACAAATAACTACGGCGTCAAATCCTAATTAATGAAAATCAGTGGTTTAGAATAATTGCTTGTTCCCTGGTCTTCTCTCACCGTACAGACTAAAAACAATGGAGTTATTTATTTTGAATGGCTTCAAATGGAAAAGCCTCATAAATCTCATCCTAAACCATCTCCACTGTTTTAATAATTTAGACATATGAAAAATCCCATCCTTTATTTTTGTATCAAATGCAAAAGCAATTAAAACGATGAGATTAAGATTTTAGTGCTGGTCTATATGTTGTGATTGGGATCACGGTCACGATCTTATATGGCAATGATGGAGGAACCGATATTTCATTATTTTGTCACAGGGAATGATAATCCACGGGAGAAATTAGGTCAATTATTTTGATGAAACTTAAGAAACACCGCTGTTATGAGGTTGTACGGTAAGAGAAGACTAGGGAACGAGCAATCAATCTAATCCGCTGGTTTTCATTAATTCGGATCCAACGGCCATGGTTGTTTGTCTCATTTACCACAATAGCAAAGTTTTCTCACCGAAGTCACACCCTGTGTGTGTGTGTGTGTTCTGTTACATTTTTTGGCATCCTGTTTCCCGGGTCCCACTGGTAAAACGTTCAGCCTCCAAAAGGCTTGCGACTCCTATATGCTGTTTTTTTGTATATTTTTTGCGCAAAAGTGGTCCTACAAAGATTCGAACCCAGTTCCCTCAAAAAAAAAAAAAAAAGATTCGAACCCAGTATTGGGCTTTGCAGAAAATGTCGGCACAGCCAGCAAACCAACGGGTACATTATGAAAACTTGGTGAACTAGCAGTATTTAATGCTTATTTATTTAAGAGGCCCCTCAACAGAAATTGTCAATCTCCACCACTAACGACAACTATTTCAACTTGAAAGCAAAACTACTAAACTAAGGATTATCCTACAAAACCAAAGCACACTGCACACTTTCAACAATAAAAGAAGGGGTCCAAACCTTGTAATACATTTTCTTGTTTCACTTCCACCTGAAGCTGATGAGTTGCCAAAACAGTGTTGTTTTTGTTTCTACGTGATTGATACACTGGATTAAGCCATATCAAACAAAATTATGCCCAAAATAAGGTAATAAGTAATAACGGACGTAACATGCACATGTCACATATGGACATGACGTGTGTATGATATAGTAATAACAGAACGAATTTTGACATACGTGAGCAACATAATATGAACATGGTAACGACGGTTATTTAGGTCATGATAAGATCTTTCATTTTGTAAGAATAGTGGTCAGCTAATCTTAAAACATAATGCAATTACATGCCTGATCTTCGGCTGTTTCGTACATACAAATATTACTCTTTTGTTATATTTAATTCTTTTTCATTTCACACTACACATCCTTCACCATCCATCTACTTGACAATTTAAACTCTTATGTTCTGCTAGTTCATTCAACTATAATGAGACTATCTATGTTAATGTTTACGGTTTACTTATAATCAACGGTAACACATCACAAGTTCACATCCCGGTTCCGAGCCCTCAAGGCAAACAAATTTTATAGATCATCTCCTTTTATAATTTCATCAAGTCGTCATTTTGTACCTCATCTATATTAATATTCATAACTTTGTATATGAGAAGTGAAATAGACACTATATTTTTGAAATTCTGCATTAAGTCTAACACTGTTCTTAAAAAAATAGTAAACATTAACGATTTTTAAGCTCCTAATGCATTCTGCAGGTTTCATTCAGTCCTTGAAAAATAAAAATACTAAATCTAACCTAATTATGCAGTTGCTAAACCTAAATTTCGAACACTGAAATTTGATTAAAAATGACTAAATATAAACAAAATTAGTACTATACAAGAACGATTCGAGCTAAGAAACTTGCTAAAATGGTAGAATTAGGGTTTTTCAACGAAATGATCTTACCGTGAGTGAAGGGATCGAGATTAGAGATTTTGTTGAATCTATTGAGGTTTTTATCGGGGTTATTCTCATCATCTTCAACTTTGAAATCGAAGACTTCGAGATCTCTACGTGGAGACTCGTTCATCTTCGTCGCCGATAAATAGGGTTTTGAAATTCCGTACTCGTTCGGACTCGGTGAGACTTTGTTAGAGCGCGAAATTGACGCTGTAAGAGACGCTATTTGGGTTTGTTGTGTTGTGATGCGTTGAAGAATGCGTGTGTCCTAAATATAAGACGGTTCAGCCAATTAGAAGAGGACGCGTGTGCTTTATCACAGTTGGAAACTTTGGATTATGTGAGTTTAAGTTGGGAGGAACTTTCAGCTGGGTTACTGTTTGGAAAGGTAAATGTAATCATCAGATTACTATTTTTGTCATATTTTTTATTTAATGTATATGTGAAAAATAAAATAAGAATATGATAGTATATCTTTGGAATCAGTAATAAAAATATTAGCAAACCAAAAAATATATAAAAAATGTTGCTGCTAGGGCTTTTACGTTTTTTCTTTGTTTGTGGAATTTGCGTTCATGATGGTATGAATTGTGGAATTTGAAAAAAGGAATTTGTTTCAATCAGACATTAGGTGCTCGAAAGCCAAACAAATATATTGTTAGAAAAAGTTTATTTGCTCGCCAACAACATGGCATAGATCAAACTTGTGTGTGAAAATTGATTGATACTTATGCCTTTCATGTGAAGAATATTGTCATCGGAGAACGAAGTGTTCCATGGAAACACACGGTCAAATTTTATGGGAGGAAGACAGTTTGAAGTTATCAATTGAGGCCTCGTATGATCTATGACCGCTATTTAGCCATGTGCCAATGGTTACCAAATAAATGTAGGAGATGTGCCAGAAGATTTACATGGAGAGTGAAATAAAGTGAAGAGGCGAAAAAAGAGTAATGTGCTAATTTCGCGCGGATTATGTGGTATGTTTAATGGGGTGCAATCTCAAAATTCAATAACCAAATCTGATACTCTTAAATTGGTGCCACGCTGAATTTGCAAAGACATAGGGCTGTAAAAACAAATCAACAAAAAATAAGAGCATGTCTGATCCAATTCTTGAAAAGAGCTTTTTTATTTTTAAAAATTTTAAAATGTGAAAACTTGTTTGGATGTAGTAGTATTTTGAAAATTTGGTTTTAAAATTTTTAGATTTACTGTTTTCAAAAGCAAAACAAATTAAATGTGTTTTCCTATTCAATTTTGTGTTTTCCACGAAACTCTTAATAAAAAACACGGAAAAGTTAAGCATAGATCAAATTCCATGGAGGAAATAATTGAGACTTCTAACAATAGAGGGAAAGCAATATTGAAATAATGGGTTTGTAAACTTTTTTTAATTTTACTTTCTTTCAGTTATGGTTTCATATAGAATGGACTAATGAAAATATTGGTCCATAATAGACCACAATTATTTACCTTTTGATTAATCTAATCCACACAACAGTCCTATGTACCCTTTACACACAATCTCCCCAAAAGTAAACATCTATATTCTTTTTGGTTTATTTATTAATTAAAAAAATTCCAACGCATCCTTTCTCTTTCTTTTTACCCAGAACAAAAGCTTCCTCCTTGAACTCATGGTCATGGAAGCAAGTCCCCTCCTTCAACCTCAAGTAACAAAAAATTATGGCTAAAGCTTTTTGGTCCTTAAAAATTCTCATAAGGAGTAGAAAACAATAAATTAAAAGAGAAAATCAGAAGAGGTGAAGGAGGAAAAAGACAACTTTACATAAGTTAAAGCAAGGCTCTTTGATTATGTGCATAACTCATTACAAATTTATCTCTCCATCCTAATCAATATCATTCATATAGATACAAATATAAAATTCTAAAGAACAAAGAAGAAGAAAATGAACGTTTACTTCAAATCAAGTACTCGTCGAAGAAGAAGGACCAGAAGCTTTTGGAGAAGTTGTTTGTTAGGAATAGAGGAGTAAACAATGTCCAGTGTCTTTCGGAGTATTCACATGTGAACTGAAGAGTTCAAAGTAAACTCGTTTCTCTTTGATGAGTTTCTCTTAGACCTCTGATTTCATAATTGGTTTAGAACTCTCACTTCTACGTTGGTACCACTTGTTTGAATGAGGATGGTCAGCTTGAAAAAAATTGTCGGGTATGCACTACCCGTTTCAGATCTGGTGATGGATTTTGGTGGGTGTGGTGATGGTGGATGGAGAAGTACCCATTGTTGTTATTAGAGTTGATGGAGGAGAGAGATCAAAATATGAATATTATATGGTGTAGAGAGTATATCACAAGATCATTGAGTCTACTTAATCTAATGGTTTACATTATTTGTCCATCATGGACAAATTCATGAAAAGGTCCATTCTAAATGGCACCTTTCATAATTTGTTAACTGAAGTTAAATTTCTAATTGTGAAAAAAAGAGGACATGTATTATGGAGTGGGGTTTACAATGCACAAGGAAAAGATTTGTGCACCATGCAAAAGTTGTGCAAAAATGACCCTAAATTAAATCTGGACCGTTCATTTATTATTATTTTAATGCCAATGGTTGAGATTTGTTTGGATGGAGGAGTGGGTGACTTGCTGCCTTAAAGGGAGAGAGAGCATGTGGGTCCCACGCAGGTCCCACTTGAAGAATAAATCAAAATATTTTAATTGCTTTTTTGGCAAATGTTTGTATTGGGCTTAAACATTCAAAACGCGGGTCCCACCTGTATTGGGCTTAATGGGTTTTTTTGCAAATGAGGCCCATAAGAAAATGTTTGTATTGGCTAAGTAGAAGTAAATTCTTCAATTTTTCTTAAATCATAGTATAGATTAAATATACTATCAATCATATTTATAAATTAAAGATACATTAAAAGAATAAAAATTTAGTACAAGATGTTGAAGTAAATTGAGAAAATTTAAAGAATTGGAATTTTTTTCCGAAAATTTAGATTATTGAATAATTGGAAAGAATTGGAATTTTTTTTCCCGAAAATTTAGATTATTGAATAATTGGATAAAAATTTAGTAATTAGAATTTTTTTCATTTTTCGAAAATTTTGATAATTGGATAAAAATTTAGAATATGAATAAATTGGGTAATAAATAGACAATTTAGTCTATTATTTTAACTAAAAGTCATATTTACCTTTCATCATTTATTATACTTATTCTTCAAAAAAAATCAATTATTATACTTTAAAAAAAATCTACTGGACAACGTAAGCTTCAGTTTCATTTATGTGACATATGATTTTCCTAATAAAATTGACCTATGATTTTCATAGGTATATATATATGGATTACGTATTTTGCCGTAAAAAAGATAGATTACGTATTTTATTTTTTTGTTGCTATTCTTTTAACGCTTGTTTGTTTTATCATTTTTAATCCTATATATTGATAGATTATTTTTTACTTTGTCTGTAAAATAAAAGTTTATATTCACTCATTCATAAAGTATACAAACTGAATGAAATAAAAAAACAAAATTTTAACCAAAAATATATTGATTATTATAATAAATTTAAACGACTAATTATCTTAAATATTTATGACCTCTAAAAAAAATATTATGAATAAAAAATGTCCTTTTATGTCAGTTTACATTTATGACCTTCTGTATAAGATTATTTCTATTAGGGTAAGAGTTGTGAGTTTAACTAGTCGTTGTGAACTCTTGATAGATCAATTAACAATCTTTCAGGTGGTTTAGATCGAAGATTCTTGTTGTTAGGGTGAGAGTTGTAAGCTTGATTAGTCGATGAACAGTTTGATTATTCATTGAACATTCATCAAAGTACTTTCCGTATAAGTTTCTTTCAACTAGGGTAAGAGTTGTGAGTTTGATCAGTCGTTCAGACATCGATGAAGTAGTTTAGGTGAAAGTGAATTGTCATCACTGTGAGAATTACAAGCTTGATTAGTCGGTAAATATTATGATTAGTCATTGAACGGGTATTCAAGTACTTTCACTACAGGATTCTTTTAGTTAGGGTAAGAGTTTTGAGTTTGATCAATTGTTCTGAAATCTTTGTAGTAGTTTAGGTCTAAGAAAATTGTCATTAGGGTAAGAGTTACAAGCTTGATTAGTCGATAAAGAGTTTGATTAGTCATTGAACGTTGATCCAAGTACCTTCACTCCAAGATTCTTTCACTTAGGTTAAGAGTTGTGAGTTTGATCAATCGTTTTGAAGTCTTTGTAACAGTTTAGGTCTAAGAAACTAGTCATTAGGGTGAGAGTTGTAATGTTGATTAGTTGATAAATAGCCGGATTAGTCATTCAACTTGCATCTAAGTACTTTCACTGCAAGATTCTTTTAGTTAGGGTAAGAGTTGTGAGTTTGATGAATCATTTTGAAGTCTTTGTAGTAATTTAGGTCTAAGAAACTTGTCATTATGGTTAGAGTTGTGAGCTTGGTTAGTCGATAAATAGTGATTAGTCATTGAACGTTCATCCAAGTACTTTAACTCTAAGATTCAGTTAGGGTAAGAGTTGTGAGTTTGATCAGTCGTTTATAAATCTTTGAATTAGGTTAGGTCAAAGAATCCTGTCATTATGGTGATAGTTTTAAGCTTGATTAGTCGATAAAGATTTTGATTAGTCGTTGAACATTCATCAAACTACTCTGACTACAAGATTATTTCAGTTAGGGTAAGAGTTGTGAGTTTGATAAGTCGTTTATAAATCTTTGAATTAGGTTAGGTTAAAGAATCTTGTCATTATGGTGATAGTTTTAAGCTTGATTAGTCGATAAAGATTTTGGTTAGTCGTTGAACATTCATCCAACTACCTTGACTACAAGATTATTTCAGTTAGGGTAAGAGTTGTGAGTTTGATAAGTCGTGCTGACATCTTTGTAGTAGTTTAGCTAAAATAATGTTGTCATTTGGGTTATAGTTTTCATTAGGATTGGAGTTATAAGCTTGGTTAGTCGATAAATAGTGTGATTAGTCATTGAACGTTCATCCAAGTAATATGACTTCGAGATTCTTTCAGTTAGGGTAAGAGTTGTACGTTTGATTAGTCGATCTGAAGTCTTTGTAGTAGTTTAGGTCAAAGAATCTCGTCATTAGGGTGAGAGTTGTCGCTAGGATTAGAGTAGTAAGCTTGGTTAGTCGATAAATAGTTGGATTAGTCGATTAAAGAGTTTGATTAGTTATTGATCATTGATCCAACTACTTTGACTATAGGATTCTTTCAGTTAGGGTAAGAGTTGCGAGTTTGATGAGTCGTTATGACATGTTTGAAGTAGTTTAGTTCGAAGAATCTTGTCATTAGAGTGAGAGTTGTAAGCTTGATCAGTCGATAAAGAGTTTGATTAGTCGTTGAACGTTCATCCAAGTACTTTCACTGCATGATTCTTTCGGTTAGGGTAAGAGTTATGAGTTTGATGAGTCGTTATGACATCTTGGAAGTAGCTTAGGTTGAAAAATCTTTTCATTGGGGTGAGAGTTGTAAGCTTGATTAGTCGATAAAAAGTCTGATTAGTCGTTGAACGTTCATCCAAGTACTTTCGCTGTAAGATTCTTTCGGTTAGGGTAAGAATTGTGAGTTTGATCAGTCGTTATGACATCTTGGAAGTAGTTTAGGTTGAAGAATCTTTTCATTGGGGTGAGAGTTGCAAGCTTGATTAGTCGATAAAGAGTTTGATTATTTAGTCAGTTGGTTTAAATAATTGAGAAGTGTGAAATAATATAATACACTAGATTGAGACCATTTATACCACTCATATCAGTGTCATGTATGTGGATGCTCTAAGGTAATGAATTGAATTTTCGCTAAAAATAATTAAAAAAACTCAATTCCATTTTAACAAAAAAAATTTGCGGTATTATTTCACTTTCCCTCTTATCCCAAAATTATCAAAATTTATCTCCCTCTTTATTTTTCCCTTCTCACGTTTTTGTCTGTAACATATAATTTTTTTTTTGACAAACATATCAAATTTATTTAATTTTTAAATTAAATTTAAAATTTATCAAAAGAGAAGGCTCCAAAATATGATTTCAGCACTCTAACATGGCTCCAATATTTCCCTCTATAATTTTCACATTTTCGTTTTCCTTTTCCGAAAAATTATCAAGAGCTCTTTCTTTTCATTCTCCCTCCCTTTTTTCCCTCTCTTCTCCCAAATCAACAAAACACAGTATACCCACTCCCTCTCCTCAAAAGCCCCTTCCTCTTTTCTTTCTCTTCCCTCACAATTCATTTCCCTCTTTCCGGAAAACTGAAATGCTCTTCCCTCACCAAACTCCATCGAACTCAATCCGTAGAACCATAATTCGTTTAAATCGTCGTCGTCTCACCAGAACCCATCAAACACTCATTCGCAACAACTACCCTCTTTCCCGTCTAAATCATTTGAACCCATAGATTGAACTTAGAAATCCTTAAAATCAATTGAAACCCTAAGATTCGATTGAACCCAGAAAGTTGTAATGCACTAACTTGTTTATTCCTTTTAGTTTATGTTGCTTCTGAAAGTTAATATTTTTCAATGAAATTTAAGGTTAGGTTGAACTCTGATTTATAATCTTTTTTGATTTCAGCTTTGGATTCAAACTTGGATCGATTTAGGTATTGTGTTCATGTGATTTGTGAATTAGTTTGTACTTATTACGTGTGATTTGCTGAGTTGAGAACCTATTATGTGTGATTTGTGAGTTAGTTTGAGCATACTGTGTGTGATTTATGAAGTGTTGTTCTTGTACTGAGTTCTCTTTTGCTTGTTATGCTTTTTGAGTTCGGATGTGGAGACTATACGGGGGATTGAAGCAAAACCTAGTGTGATGCCACCGACTTCACAACGAACTGGTGTTATCGCTGTAAAATGTGGAATGACTGCACTTTGGGATAAATGGGGTGCTAGAGTTCCAATTTCTATACTCTGGATTGATGATAACACTGTCTCTCAGGTCAAAACTCCTGAGAAGGAAGCCTATTGTTCTCTCCAGGTGCGTTCCCTTTCGTTCTCTCGATCAAATTTAATGTTTCTAATTAGTTACTAAGCCGATTAACTCACCTTAGAGTTACTCTTGGAATAGCTTGAGTTACATCGAAAGTTACTTAATGTTTATAATGAATTGTTAAGTGCAGTTGCTTGTTCCATCGTGTATATTGTTAAGTTCAATGTGTATCTAATTATAGACATGTTTGATATTTTGTTTTAGTTAGATTGGTTGTGGACAGAAGAAGGAAAAACACTTGACAAAGCCTGAAGTGGGTCATTTTAGGGCTCAAGGAGTTCCCATGAAGAGGAAGCTTC
>Ga0315913_1010489_pt1 | contig 10650 bp, 8 predicted proteins | sample MpolsnodulesMG_FD_207736 | JGI IMG/M metagenome (GOLD analysis project Ga0315913, IMG submission 207736) | Medicago polymorpha root nodule microbial communities from Los Angeles, California, United States - small nodules | ecosystem: Host-associated > Plants > Roots > Nodule | place: USA... | reverse complement strand
TTTGAGGTAGTTGGGGTCACTTCGACCGATTTGACATATTCGGTTGGGTTTGGATTTGTGACACATGAGAAAGAGGAAAACTTTGTTTGGGTTTTAAAAATGTTGCGTAAACTTCTTACGTCAAAGAAGAATATGCCTAAGGTGATTGTGACTGACAGGGATATGTCTTTGACGGAAGCGGTTGGAAATGTTTTCCTCGAAAGTTATTCAATGAATTGTTACTTTTATGTGCAAGCAAATGTTAAACAAATGTACATCTTAGATTGTAAATATCCTTTGGGTAAAAAGGATGGGAAAGAGGTGAAACCTCGCGATGTTGTCAAGAAGATAATGAGGGCATGGAAAGCTATGGTTGAGCAATCCACTCAAGAGTTATATGCAAATGCATTAGTGGAGTTCCAAGATGAATGTAGTGATTTCCCACTATTCTTAAATTATGCCATGACCACCTTGAAAGAAGTGAAGGAGAAAATAGTGAGGGCATGGACATACCATGTGATGCATCTTGGTTGCAGAACCACCAACAGGGTAGAATCAGCTCATGCTTTAGTAAAGAAATATTTGGGCAATAGTGTGGGTGATTTGGGTACTTGTTGGGAGAAAATACATGACATCTTGGTGCTTCAGTTCACTGTGATACAAACAACCTTTGGTCAGAGCGTTACCGTATTGGAACATAGATTCAAAGATGTCACTTTGTACTCCGGGTTAGGTGGTCATGTGTCTAGATGGGCTTTGGAAAACATTGCTTTGGAAGAGTCACGTTGTAGGGAAACATTGTGCATGGACAAAGAAATTTGTGGTTGTGTTCAAAGGACTTCTTACGGGCTTCCATGTGCATGCGAAATTGCTACTAAAATCCTTGAAGACAAGCCAATTTTATTGGATGAGATACACCACCATTGGCTTAGGTTACTTATGGGCGAAGAAAGTAATGAAGATGGTTTTTCTGTCGAGGATGAGTTGAAGGGTATTCAAGAACGTCTCAAGAAACTCCCTTTCCAAATAAAGCTTGAAGTCAAAGAGGTTTTGCGACAGTTAGCATTTCCTGAAACCACCATGATGTCTCCACCACCACGAAAAGTACCAACCAAGAGAGACAAGAAAAAAGTGGACATTGCAAGGTCTAAAGGAAAAATTACATCGACTAGTCGAATCCCTTCTTCGTGGGAGGTTGTTGATTCTCAAAATCCGGATAGTCAACCATCACCATCACCAACAACTTCATCATTTAAAAGAAAAAAAGGTTCTCGTCTTGGTAAAACACCACTTTCCCCACTTCCACCACCTACTCGGTATCCAAAGCCTAAGCCTATTCCGGTTATGAGGCCTATTGATTATATGCCATGCTTCATGCTTCCATTTATTGAAAAAGTGGTGGATGTTATAGGCGATGGACATTGTGGATTTCGGGCTATAGCCAAGTTTATGAGATTGACCGAACAAAGTCATATCATGATTCGTACACATCTTATTCAAGAGTTGAAAGATCATAGAGATGATTATGTTGAAGTATATGCGAATGAGGATCGTTATAACTACATTTTAAATGCCTTACATCCTCCCATAAATATGGGAGGTTGTGCACATCTTGTTGATAAATGGTTCATTGCTCCCGACATGGGACACATTGTTGCTAATTATTATAAAAGGTGTGTGGTCGTGTTGACAACTCTTGGAAGATCGGAATCTTTTTTCCCACTAAGAGGGCCACCACCGTCGGTAAGCAAAAAACTCACAACATGTGTCTTGGGATAATTCCGAATCATTTCGTGCTTATTTATTTGAAGAATGGTTGTCCACTACCTCAATCATTTATGGAGTGGCACAATCACAAGAAAGAAGATGCGGTAACTTTGGAAAATGACTATTTGGATCAACATGAGTTGTTCCGAAAGCTCATGGTTATTGAAGGTGGAAACAAACCGCCACAACCACAAAAGGAGTCAAACAAAGCGGCGTCTATTTTGTTGGACACTCTCGAAAAACCAAAGCAACAATTTGAAGTTATTGCGGAAGATGAGGAAGATTCTATTTCACTTGATCTTCCCCAATCACTTGGTCTTTAATGAGTGATTTTTTTGTCAGTGTTAGTCATTTTTTTGGTAGAAATTACACGACGTATATTTTGGGGTCGAAATTGTGATGCCAATTTTTTGTGGCTATAAGTAACATTATGTAATTTATATTGAAATATATGATCAAAGTAGTGATATTTGTACATCTCTTTCTTACGATTTTCATGGCAACTTTGTTTTTCTCTTTCATGATTGGTAAAAATATAATGTGAGTATAAGAGAGAAAATTGTAAAAAATTGTTAAAAAATGGCTGTGCAAATATCATTTGTCTTTTTGTTTTGTTTTTAAATGACAAATAAGTTCAGTGTGAAAGAAAGAAAAAACTACTACATGCATAAATAACAGTGATAGTGATAAGTGATGTCGGGAAAAAAAACAAAGGGTGGGATGGGAGAGCGCGAATGAAAGCTGGACTCGTTCCCTTTCTCGTCACACAATCTAATAAGACGAAGCAATCACCAATAATAATTCAATTCAATTCTTCATTCACATGTAACAAAACAAAACCCCTTTTCTTCACTTTCTCAATTTTCCATTCGCCATGGCGTTGAGAACCGGTAACACAAAACTCTCCTTTGAGCTTCTCCGCCGCACTCCTTCCATCGAAGAACAAGAATCTCTCCTCAACCGTTCCAAATCCGATCCCGATCGCAAAAAGCGTAAACATAGAAGAAAAAAGAAGCTTCTCGACCCCGTCGCCAATTCCGTTCATCCGCACCTGGATACTAAATCGCCGATCCAAAACGGAATAGCATGTAACGGTAACGGTTTCGGTTTCGAGCTTGATTCGATGAGATACTCCGCTACAGGAGGTAGCGTTGTATGTGAGGAATTGACTGAACCGAGTGTCTGTTCTACGTTTCCGACGAGTGTTCGTTGTTCTGTTGAAGGGTTTAATTTCGGTGAATTGAGGCAGAGGAATGTCAATGGTGGAAGTTCTGAGGATTTAGTTGCTTCGCTCATTCGTGATGACGATAGTATTGGGAAGGAGAAGGAGGATTGTGTCAAGCAAATGAGTCCCATGGAGAAACCGACCAAAATCGAATCGGAAAGGGAAAGGAGCGTTCTTACGAAATCAGAAACTGTTGAATCTGTGGATTGGAAGCGGATTATGGAAGAAGATCCTAATTGTGAGCACTCAATTCTCTTTGCTCTGCTTTGCATGCGTCATAGCTTCAAGTTCTTTCTGCAACGAACAATGAAGCACTGACACAGACACCTGTAAAAATTTGAAAAAAGTGAATTTATTGAATGTAATCAATCACTGTGTCTGTGTCCGACATCTCAATGTCGGACAGTGAACAAACCTTCTATCAGAAGTGTCGGTTGCTAAGTAAGAAATTATTGAAAACATGTTAAGAAATTTGAACCTATAAAAACTTGTGCATGTATGCTAATTATTTTACAAAATTACCATGCAGCCAATGGTTCAATACTTGTTTACACTGAATCCGAATTCTGTTGTAGCTTGCAAGTCTGGTTTTACTTACGGTGTTCTAGTTCATGCTTGCTTCAAACTAGCTACTATCTAGCTTTGCATATTTTCTTAGATTGCATAGGCTTGGTAATCCAACTAAAATGTGTTGCTTGTTTTCTGATTATGCACCAGCAGCTCATTTATGAATCAATACTAGTAAAATGGTCTCTGTGATTTCTTTATGCAAAGCAATTTTTATGACTCAATTATCTTATTTTGTCATTTCATTTTACTCATGTTGTTTGTGCTTTTTGGCTTAATTACATTTGTGGTATGTTTTGATGTCAGATGTGTTCAAAGTAGATAAGTCTCCTGTAGCATATTTCTTGGAGGAAATGTACAATGGAAATTCTTTACGAAGCACAACTACTCTCGGCAATGAAATTGAACGAGAGAAAGTTTACGATACTATCTTCCGCTTGCCATGGAGATGCGAATTGGTACATTTCTTTTTCTCAAATAAAAGGAAAAATAAATAAAAATGATTTCAGGTTATATTCGTGTTATATCATCTATGGACCCCTTCTTTTTATTTAGTTTCCTGTACTTTTCCTCCACAATAGTCAAAATAAATTCAGGATCAGATGTTTAGGGGAAAAGAAGTAAAACGTAAACATTCCACTTAATGCATAATAGCTAACTTATATTTTCATATTTCTAACGAGGCATTCTACATTCTGTATTATGGTATCTTAAACATGAAATGCAATTGCAGCTTATAGATGTTGGCTTCTTTGTCTGCTTCGATTCATTTCTTTCATTATTAACTATTATGCCAACGAGGATCTTGATGACCATTTGGAGGCTTCTAAAGACAAGGTTTTCTCCTTTCTTAATTTTTCTTTCCTTGTAATAAAATGCTAGTTGGGCATAATGTGAGGGTTTAGGTGATAGATGAATCTCACAGCATCAGTTTCTTTAATTTAGACTTGCATTTAAGCTGTGTTCATCGAGTACAATCTTACTAGTGCTTTAGATATTATTGTAAATCTTGCAACGTTGTAACCAAGTGGTTTTTCTTGAACATGTCATCACAAATTAGGCTGTTAGTTCAATCTATGCGATACAGATTTAGCTGTTAATTCTCTCCCAAAATAAAATAAAAATATTAGCTGTTAATTTATATACAAACTGAGTTAGTTAATGATTCTCTTTTATCTGATAAGTCTCTCAATAATACATGTTCTTGTGCTTTGATTTGTATATTCCCTTAACCTGTCCAGTTAGTATTCTGTTATTAAAATTTGTGACAGTCTATCATGGTTTTCAGTGTTACAATATATATGACCTAATCATGCTTGTGACAGACAGTTCAAGAGGCTCTCTACAATGGAATTGTCAGACTTGGGTTGTTTTATTATTATGAGCTTTGGAGTTATTCTTTTGCAGAGAACAGGTATAGTGATTCTCTACTCCCCCTGATTATATGTTATATCATTCTTTTTAGTTTTGATCGGGTTCCATGTTATACTAATTCTGTTCTATTCCCTCTTTCAAACTTGATTTCTCAGATATCAGCTTAATATATCATATGATCCGTGGTCAAGGAACGATAAAATTATATGTGGTCTACAATGTTTTAGAGGTGAGCATGAATTAATTTGTTAATCTGGATTATGGGACTATTAGTTCTCCACATTGCAAAATTTAACCACAAATCTACAATGTATATTAATGGTATTGAGTTTATGTGAGCAAGATCTTCGAGTGACAAAGGGAATTTTTTAGTATATGCAACAAAATTTTAAAATTTACATGTAAATCATGAAACTCTGACATTTGATGAGATCAAAATTTGCTGTATCTGAAAATCATTATTAGTAACAATATACATCTCCCGCTTGTTTAGTTTGTCATCACGCCCATTTTATGCCGTAGCCTTGTCAGTTTTGATCATATAAACTATAAAGTAGCAAACCTGAATTAGTGACAAAAAGAAAGGGATGATTCATATTGCCTTAGGATTTGGGACAAACCCAAACCCGAAGGGTAATTTAACTACATGAATGGATGATATAAATAATCTTGAGGTAGTTTTCTGTAACATCCATATGTGTATTTAGTGGCCTTTTGGTGTTTAAACAGTTCCGTTCATGAGTACTGAAATTGTAATCTATACAACTAGAGATTTTACTTTGGTTACCTACTTTCTGTTAATTTCATAGGTGTCAACAATCATAATATCCCATAATATCCATAATGAGACTTATATTGTATGCTTGTAGCTGATAATTGAAACTCTTGCAGATATTCGATAAATTATGTCAAAGTTTTAATGGGGATGTGTTGCAAACATCATTTCATTCTGCCGAAGGACTTGCAAGTTGTCCCCCAGAAAATATGAGATTCTGGCTTTGGAGATTTGTTTGTGACCAAGCTTTAGCTGTGGTAGCTTCAAATATCCTTTCTCATTGGGATGATTTTTCTCCCCTGTTTGGATAACTATTTTCTTATGTAAAAACAAAAGAACTCCAGGGTCAGTGATTTGGTTCCTTAACTAGTCTTACTTGTTCATTCTTTTATCTTATTAGCTCAGGCAATCACTTTATCAACATGTATTGTTGCCCACAACAATGCATTGTTAGCTTTGCTGGTGTCAAATAATTTTGCTGAGATTAAAAGCAACGTGTTTAAACGATACAGCAAGGATAATGTTCAAAGTTTGGTTTACTTTGGTAAGTTATTTTTCTTACTATAGTTTGTGTTCTTTGATTTCAGCTTAATACATTCAAACATGGAAAACAGCTTATGCGATTTGTTACGGCCTCATTATCATATTACTATTTGATGCCGGCGAAGTGAAGTTACTTTCATGTTTGTACGCCAAACTTGCGTGTTTTTCTTTTGAATCCTATTATTTGAGTCTAACGAGTAGAGCCTAGACTTTGCTTTTGCCTTCTTTGGCACCTTCGCTCCTGTGCTGTTTAGTATCAGGAATTTTTTTGCTTTGTTGTTTGACTCCTTTTATTTTCATTGTATAATTCATGTTTGAAACAAAGTATACTTTTGCAGAATCAGAAAGGGAGTGCAAAGTCCCTTTTATTTTCATTGTATAATTCATGTTTGAAACAAAGTATACTTTTGCAGAATCAGAAAGGGAGTGCAAAGTCTTTTAATGGAATGACAGTTTTGTTCCAATAAAGGAGGGGCCTTGGCGCAACGGTAAAGTTGTTGTCACGTGACTGAAAGGTCACGGGTTCAAGTCCTGGAAACAGCCTCTTGTGTAAAAAACAGGGTAAGGCTGCGTACAATACACCAAAATGGTGGGACCCCTTCCTGGACCCTGTGTATGTGGGAGCTTTAGTGCACTGGACTGCCCTTTTTATTTGACAGTTTTATTCCAATATATGGACACTTGGGAATGTTATTGTATTTCATTCTATATAATTTTTATGTTTGTTCATCAGTCATGGAATTACTATAACTATAAATAATGAGGGTTAATAAGGAAAAACATTAATTTACGCCCAGCCACTTGAGGATTGGAATTGTCTTTCACACAACCAAAAATTCAAATCGAGTTTGTCTTTCTGTCATACCAAACATGTTTGTGCAGAGTTTATTTGTCTTCCTTTTGTCGAGGAAGAGACAAATGAAATGAATGGCACTTTAGATAACTTGCAAACATTCTGATGGTGTAGACTTCTTTGTTTAGTGAAAGTGCTTCTAATATTAAATTCACACACACAAATTCCATTTTTTTGTTGAAATGGGCTAAATGACCAAGTGTTTACTAGGATATTTGTTCTGCGTTTGTCATTTAATATAAGTTTGTTTTTTACTTTGTCTGTAATAACTTGTTCATATTTTTTATGTTCTCCGATTTCTTTTGGTGGCAAGCAGATTCTGTGGAGAGGTTTCACATTTCAGCATTTATCTTATTCGTTTTGGCTCAGAATATTCTTGAGGCAGAAGGCCCCTGGTTTGAAAGCTTTCTTACTGTAAGATTTGGAAATGTTTTAGCTCCTGCAATTTATTGAAGAAGTTTAGTTTGTTACGTTGAATCAATTCCTCTTCTTGCCCTAGTCTTGCTCCTGACATATATTTTGTTTGGTGCAGAATATTCTCTTGGTGTATGTATGTGAAATGGTTATTGATATTATCAAGCATTCATTCATTGCTAAATTCAATGACATTAAGCCCATTGCATATTCTGAGTTCCTTGAAGACCTGTGTAAACAGGTATTTCATTTGATTTATGTAGATACTATGAATGCAGTATGATTAGTTGTTTTGAAAGGTATAGACGGCTGGAACCACTTTGATAGGAAAATTTGGCATCTTCATTCGAATTGCTACTTAGAGCTGAGCTGATAACCTTTTTGGGTTTTTGAGCAACACACCTGAATGCACCAAGATCTTCCACAAATCTATTTCAAATGCCTTTTGGAATTATTTGCAACAATAATCTTTATTGTCCAGCTTTTTATATTAGAAAAAAATGTCCTTTTTTCTTAATTCATTTAAGTCTCTTTGTCTTTGATTTTATTGAGTCATCCCCTGCCCATATAGTTTATTTCCATTAAAAATTGAATTTATGTTACTATGTAGCAGTTTTTTATACAATATTACACATTAATACACACATGTGTAGTGTCAAAACAAAATTATGGCATTTAGTGGACACCTGAGAAAGGTACTGTTGGTGTGACTAGAATTCTGGATCTTTATATTATGACTAGAATTTTCACTTTATTTTGAATTTTCACTCTGTTAAGAATATAAACCTAACCTTGAAGTTTCACTTTATGCAGACTCTAAATTTGCAAACCGAAGGTGTAAAGAAAAACCTAACCTTTGTCCCCCTTGCTCCGGCGTGTGTGGTAAGCATTGATGAGTTTCATATGCTCATTTAATTTTTCTGGTTTTTTGGCATCTGATTTAATGTCTGTATATTGTTTTTCCTTTTATTACTTGTTCTTAGGTTATTCGAGTGCTAACCCCAGTATATGGTGCAAACCTTCCTCAAAATCCTCTTCCATGGAGAATTTTCTGGATTATGCTTTTTTTAGCAATGACCTATGTTATGCTCACAAGCCTCAAGGTTCTCATGGGCATGGGCCTACAGAAACATGCCACTTGGTATATCAATCGCTGCCGAAGGAGGAAGCACCACCTTCATGCAGATTAGTTTAGGAGGTCAGCTATTGATGTCTTGAGTTAGTAAGCTTTGCTGCCCAAGGAGTCCTACGCATGTGCCTGAAGAAAATTTACTTGCATGGGCCCGAATAACACTTACGTGTATGGAAACTTATCTGAAATGCCATGACTCTTGGATTATCATTGGCGAATGGCACATACGAGAACAACTTTATCTATCTGTTGATATACATGAAGACAAGCCTGGAGATGGTTTCTCCTTCCAATTTTGATAGCAAGATATAGGTTGATGATTACACAATAAGGATAGAAGTTTTTTTTTTTTTTTGACAGAATAAGTATAGAAAGTTATAGGCTGCATAGTTGTCATTGTCATGGGTTGTAATCAAGCCTCCCTTTCCCAGGCTAATTATAACTTGAAAAAACCACATCATATTTTTTCTTTTTATAACACAATTTACTTCCCATTCTTCCTTAAAGACGTGTTGGTCCCAAGTCAAATGTGCCATGCAAGTTGTGTTGCACAACAGATTCCAATAAAGGCAGAAATGCACAAAACGAATTCTAATTACCACTGGAGAATGATTCGAATCAGTCCATTTCTCTAGTGCTGGTTTTTCTTGAAAGCGATTTAATGGAGAAAGAAAGCAGAGAAGAGAGAAGACGCTTGAGACAGCCCAACTTGCTTGCTTGACTGTGTAAGTCGCTAACCACTTATTTGAAATTTATTTGCATAAAACTTGTTCACTACAAGTTGCATAAAGCATAAATCAAAATAAGCTAAGATGAGCACCTTTATTTTCTCTCCTATTTTTTACTATAACGATACAAGTACAAAAAAAGTGTGAAATTATTCTTGAAAATTATTGTATGCTATTGGTTGGAGACACAGAGGAACTTTCTTGGTGACTGTGATCCCAAATTTCTCAGTCATGTCTATGTCTTGAAGAGATGCGCCATTTGTAGGTAGCTTCCAATCAAACCAGTACAAAAGATTGGCAAGCATATACTCGGTGGAAGCAAGCCCAAAAGCCATACCAGGGCATTTTCTTCTCCCAGAACCGAACGGGATAAATTGAAAGTTTTGACCATTGAAATCAACCTTGGTGTTTTCAAATCTCTCAGGTAGAAACTCTTCTGGCATTTCCCAAAAATCAGGGTCCCTGTGGATCGCCCATGCGTTGACATATACAATTGTTTTATCAGGAATATCATACCCTCCGAGTTTAACACTAGATGTTGTTTTTCTAGGAGCCAAAAGAGGACCAGCTGGATGCATCCTCAAAGTTTCTTTGATTACACATTTCATGTACTCCATTTGATTGACATGGCTGTCCTCTATTTTTGATTTATTCCCAACAATCCTTCTTACCTCTTCCTGTGCTTTCTTCATTATGGCTGGATTTTTTACAAGCTCTGTCATTGCCCATTCTACTGTAGCTGAAGTTGTGTCACTTCCTGCTAAAAACATGTCCTGAAATTATGGAAACAAAACAGTCACAATCGCAGTTCCAAATATTTGAATATAAATTGTCGATGGATTTGCTTTTCTATGATGAGATAGGGAAAGAAGAAAAACCATTAGCAGTGCTTTTAAGTCATTCTGTGTGAGGTCGAACTCTGAACGACCATCATCCTGAAGTTGAAGGAGAATGTCGAGGAAATCTTTCTTGTTGGGGTCCCTCCCAGCCATCTTATGCTCTACAATTACACTATCAAAGAAATCATTCATTTCTTCAAAAGTGGCCTTAAAATTTTTAATTTGGCCAGTGAGAACATCAACCCAACCCAACAAAGGAAACAAATCTCCTATACTAAGATCTAAAACTTGAGCCATTATCCTCCTGCCAAGTTCTCCAAATCTGTAGCCATGACCATCATACTTCCTTCCAAATATACACCTACAGATTATGTTGTTTGCAGTTTCAATCAACATCTCACCAAGGTTCACACTGTGACAACAACCATCACTCAAACTCATAGCTTTATGTATC
>Ga0315913_1010488_pt1 | contig 10651 bp, 6 predicted proteins | sample MpolsnodulesMG_FD_207736 | JGI IMG/M metagenome (GOLD analysis project Ga0315913, IMG submission 207736) | Medicago polymorpha root nodule microbial communities from Los Angeles, California, United States - small nodules | ecosystem: Host-associated > Plants > Roots > Nodule | place: USA... | reverse complement strand
TTTGGGACAGAGTGATTATAATATATATATATATATATATATATATATATATATATATTATAATATAATAAGAGTAAATGAAGAAAGGGCATAACTATGATAAGATGTTGCAACAAAAGCAAGGTTACATAACATTGGAAAAATCAATACCTTCTTAAGAAGACTAGTCAAATCTTGAGGGTGCGATTTTGCAATCTCCCCGATCTGCCGAGCTGCAGTCAACCTTGTTGCTTGGGTTGAGCCAGCTTTAAAGATTTGGTTAAAGAAAACTCAAGGAAAAAAATATATAATAAGTTGAGTAAATGTGAAGACAAGAAAAATATGGAGGATACTGTCCAAGAGAGTAAGCAAGCGCTGAAGCCTGGATGACTGTTGGGCCATAACAAATCATTCCAAATGCTTTGTATCTCACTTTGCCTATAGTCTTAAGTACCAACTAGCAAATATGCTATCCAACAAACACATTAAAATTACTTTTTTGCAACTAATAGAGTTGCATAAATAGACCTCTATGCCTTTCAATAATCTGCATCCAAATAAAATCCACATAAAAGTCGCTGTTAAATATAATAAATCAAAGACATATAAACTACTTTTGTAATGTTATGAAACCTAGGCCAAGACATGCCTTTATACAATATGCGCTGGAAAAACCAATCATATATTTGCTACTCTCCTGATAAAAAGACAACTCGAACTTGAGAGTGTACGTAATAGGAATAACAAAAATGATATGATGGAATGATGCATGACTCAAAGTTTCATACAACTCTTGCTTCCAATAAGTATCTTATTGTAGAAAGTCTATGCTCATTTCTTTTCTGCATTTGGTGTTCTAAAGGCAGTAACTTTCAGATATGGATAAAATTAGGATTATTTTATTTTTGAAGATTAGGATTATGTTTTCCTTTTTTTATTTTGACAAGTAAAAGTTTAGGAAAGTTGGGTTCCAGAGCTTGCTGAGGCCAGGAAAAGCCTCAAAGCTTACAGAGCACTGACAGAAGTACTTACAAATTCCCGCCAACGATGTCCTCACATCGACAGCGGGATTCAAACCAAGATCCTTGTGGGATCTCAGCTGAATCCTTACCAACTGGATCACCTATGTTGGTATGTTTTCTTTTTAAATTACAATTAGAATTTTTATTTGGAATTAGGATTAGGATTACTTTATCTCTTCTAAATTGAATTTAAAGTTTCTTTATCAAGATAAGATTCTGCATAACATAATCTTTACTGTTAGTAGAGATTAATTAGGATTAGGATTCACTACATTATTATCTATAACTTTTAAAAAGGAAGATTACTATTGGGATAAAGAAATAAGAAATCAATTTAGAAAAATTTGTGTTAGTCTTGGAGGGGCTCTGTCAAGGACGAGTCTACTTCTTACTTTCACCATAGGTCTAAAGAAAACTTCTACCATGTCAAGACCTGTGCCCAATCCCAGGGCAGGGACCATAGAAACTTGCAGAATCGTGTCTAGATAAAGAAACTTCAAATTGAAATATAAAAGAGATAAAATAATCCCAATCCTAACTAGCACTCCTAATTAATCCAACTACAAAAAGATACCATAATTTGAATCATAAAAATATAAATTAATCCTAGTTTTTTTCCATATCACTCTCATTGTAAAATATACTAAAGGATCCCGGTAATAGCAAGGTGTCTGAATTCTAAACATAAACTAGGGAAAAGAAAAAGATAAAGAATCTAATGTGATTCAACCGATAGCAAACCATGGAACTAAACTAAATCCACAAGCAAAATATAGGGAAATTTTATTATAATCAATGAAGATAACAAGGAAAGGAGAGCCACTCAAAACTAATCTCAACAAAGCCGCATCCATATTACTGCTGAAATATAATTTAATATGTTGCACAACCTAACAACTGATTTTACAATTTATATGCATATCCTTATGTATGTATGTACATGGACTCGGGTTACGCTGCACGTTTTTCAGGTCAGGATGGACGGCTATAATCGGACGGATACTACAAAATTAAAGTTGCACACGTCCCGGATATACATCCGTAAAAATAGTTTTAAGAAAACATGGTACACATGATTTTTTTTTGGCTATGTGCTGTACCACCTTCACCCCTAACTGATAAATGAATTCCTTTCTCCTTTTTGTTGATAATATTGATACTCTCCCTATTACTTTGTAAAATATACCCTAGTTTCTGATAAGTAGATATCCCCTTCTATATTTCTCAGTACATATTTCTTGATTTCTTTCTGATTTGCAGTGTAGTAAATTAGAAAAGATTCTAGGCAGTAACGAAATAACCAATCACTATATTAGGAGATACATTTCGTGCAAAGATTATTATACATTCAAGTGACTAAAAGTCTAATCCAAAAGCAGTTTACCACCAATTCTAGTCTTCTACTAAGGAAATTCAAATCATTTTTCCTCCCAATATAGTGATTGGTTAAACAATGTACTGTATTTAAACAATTTAGTCATGTTTGTATAAAATTCAGTTTCTATATCAATGTACTGTATGTTAAACTTTGGAAAAATATTTGTACCCCACATCAATACCCGTGCATCATAGCAAGGAGGTCAAGCCTATATTATATAAGGAAAATGCTAACTTGTGCCTAGGGGTGTAACGGTTCAGTTTGGATTGGTTTTTAGTCAAAAAAATGTCCGAACCAATGAAACCTTCATCGGTTTGGATTGGTTCGGTTTTCACTGTTTTTCAAAAAAGAAACCGAAAATGTCCGAACCAATGAAACCTTCATCGGTTTGGATTGGTTCGGTTTTCACTGTTTTTCAGAAAAGAAACCGAACCAAACTAATCGGTTTGGATTGGTTCGGTTGATCGGTTTATTTAAAAATACAATTAGAAAAATTCCTATTCTCACAAAATATTTCATAGAATTTTGTATAATTGTATTTCATATCTTGTTTTTTCATGTTCTCTATTTTTCAAACAACTTTTTATAACTAACCTTACTCAATATTTCATACATATGATCCAAGATTCATTCATCCATCATTCTTCAAAAACAACTTCACCAAACTCAAATATTTCAATCATTCATGATCCATACATGCATCATTCATCAACAAACACAAAAATTCCAAAAAGAACATCCTAAAATTAAAACATGGTCAAAATAACAAATTCATGCAAACTGAAATTAAAACATCCTGAAATTTAAACATCATGAAATTAAGGTCACCATGAAATAAGGATAATATTAATAAAATAAGGACTGTGGTTATCATCGGATTGGTTCATCGATTTTACGGATCTCGAAATGAAAAACCATGAACCAAACCAAACTAGATCGGTTTCGATTGGTTCGGATCGGTTTCAAACCAAATCAAACAAGGTCGGATATTTTTTTGGTTTGGACTTTCGGTTTCGTTGGTTTTGTCCGAACCACTTACACCCCTACTTGTGCCCCAAGGGCAAAAGATAAGAAACCAAAAGTAGAAATAAAATCTTGGAAATTGTATATTCTTAATTGTGAAAGTTTTAAATTTTATCTTTTTTACTTGTTCGTATATTGATTAATTCCTTTTTTAGCTTGCTAACTTGTGCCCTAAGGGCACAAGTTAGCATGACCCATTATATAACAATATCCTTCCGGCAGTGACCCATAACTCATCTTTACCGATTTAATTTTAGCACCAATATAGACGCCAAGATTTTGTAATGGGATAAGTAACATGTATGCCTTCTCTCCTACGCACTCCACATGGTCATTTTTAGAGTACATTTCATGAATGATACACAAATAATCCAGATTGCTTCGTTACAACATTTAGCTTCTTTGGCTCACTATACTCTTTCAATGTTAAATTTAGCAATAATATGTTACCCTCCTCACCATATGTACTTTGTCTCTTCATCAGTTACTATAGAATCAAAAAATTCTTCACAATAGAATAATAACAAAGACTTCGCAGCACATAAACAAATGCCCAAATTCTTCTTCTCAAAACAATTTAGGCACTGTTTACTTTGTGCATACATTTTCTATTTTCATCTTCTAAAATTTGTGTTAATTGTACTTGCTAACAAAAAATACTAGTCTCTTGAATGAACAATTGTGACAAATTTTGGAAACAACAAAAATGCCAAAAGAATTGTTTCAATAATTTCCAGAAACGCAACATCCCTATCTAGTACCTCATCTTCTCTCTGTCACAATGATTCACTACAAGAATCTCACATTTACTTATACAATTAGGAACTATCTGTAATTCAGAACGCATGCTAAATTCATCAATAGCAAAAACCAATTAATACCGCAACTAAACGAACATTATATTCTACAGCATCTACTTCACCAATTCAATCAAAAAATAAAAAAAAACAGTTACATAACAAGAAAAACCTAAACCTACACAAATTTAAAGAAAGAAAAAAAAAAAAAAACAAACCAATACTTCTGATTCATTATCATTTTCCACCGGAAAATAACAATTACAAATAATCGAAAATTCAAAGCATCGGTGTAACGACGAAAAGAACATTACATTTTCTACACATGCTAAATTCATCAACTGTGAAAACTGAGTTATTACCACTTTAAAATGACACGACACCGAAGTCCAAAATTCATTCATTTTTTCAAATTTTTACGAGTGTTGACGTCTCAACATCGGTGTCCCCGGTGTCCGTATGGTTCATAGCTTGTTACACGACTAAAGGAACATTACATTCCATTGCAGCAAATTCAACAATTCAGTACTATGAGTAAATCAGAATTAACAACAACAGTTACATAACTAAGAAAAACCTAAAAACTTTACAAATTGCAAAAAATGAAAAACCAAACAAATCGTAACTTCTGAATTCTGATTCATCATCATTTTCTACCGCAAAACAACAATAATCTCAAATAATTCACAATTCAAACCATCGATGCATCAATTCCGAGAGAATAGAAAACGAAAAACGGTTTCGCAATTGGAAAACAAAATGCGGCAATTAAGAAAGAGTAGATCATGCGGTAAATAGAAGAGGAAATAGAAGAGAATGAGAAACGAGCCTGTTGGTCGGAGAAGTTTGTTGCGGCGGATAAGGAAAAATCGCCGGCGGGAATGAGGCGGCGGGAGTGTTGTGAGTTGAGAGCGTTTCCGTCGTTTGTTAGGGATTAGTCGAAAGGAAAGAGATAGAAAATAAATAAAGTGTGTATTTCCTTTTACAATTTTGCTTTTATAAAATGAAATATAATAATTTTTCAAAAAAAGACTATGATAATTTCGTCAAAAATAATAATAACTTAGTCAAAATTCTTTAAAAAAAACTAAGACAAAATAATAATAATCATAATAACACCCCTCAAAATAAAATAAAAAATTAATTGTAATTTTGATCCCTTATTTTCATTATTATAGAAAATCGGTCCCCTGTTTCAAAATTTGATAGTTTTGGCCCCTCTTTATCTAATATTTTTGTCTAAAATATGGTGATATAACATGTTTTAAATAAAATTTTCAGGAGAATTTTTTTACGATTTCATTGATGTTGATATATTCTCTTCTTCAGGTCATATACCACGACATTTAAAAAATATGATGGAGGAACCAAAATTGTCGAATTTTAAAATAAGGGTACCAATTTCACATAAAGATGAAAATTAGAAAGCTGCAATTAAGTCAAGTAAAAATAATAAAATATCATCATAATAATACCCCTAGTACATTTCATTTAGGGTTAATATATGTTCATCACTCTCTAATATAGACGAATTTTGGTTTACTTTCTCTAACAAAACAAAAAAAAAGATTTCAACATTGTAAGAAGATTCTCCATATGGGTGTGCAAAAAATTGGATTACTTGAACTGCTTTAGAACCAAACTGGAGCTGTTTTAAAAAAACAATCATTTGTTAAAAAACTAAAATGCCCCATTCAGAAGAAGAAAAAAATAATAGTAATAAACCTTGTACCCATTTATTAGAACCGGTTAAAGACTCGGTGAAACAACCTCTCATCAACAAGCACATCACATATATTATTCCACCCTGAAGTTCCAACGAGATTGAAATCAGTCATTTATAAAATTGGATCTTCGATGTCTTTTTTTAGATCTCATAAAACTCCTCCTTCTCAGAATTTATTTACAAATATTTTTCCCACTAAATAAAATAATAAGATAAGCATGAAGAGGGATTATGATTGGTCATAGGGGTGTGCAAATACATTAACCAAACTGAACCAAACCATAATTCATGGTTCAGTTCGATCCACAAAACTACTTTCATAGAAAATTAGATTTTTTATCAAATCGGTCTGGTGGGTCTAAACCGGTTCAGAAACGGTTCATTCTTCCTGAACCAAATTTTTGTCCAAATTTGGTTTTTTACCAGAACCGGTTCAATCCAATTCAAAACCTCTTTTTGTCTGAACTGATTTTTTCACATACAACCAGTTTTCACTATAGCCAATGTCCTTCCAAAACCACCCTTTGAATTTCTAAATATATTTGTCTCTGCGTTTAACTTTGCTTGCAGCTCAGGATTATTACGAGCATACTTTTCAATGACATCTTTTCAATGACATCTATAAGACCATATGTGATGGTTTTGTGTTTCTCAAATTCAGGACTGAATCTACAAGATGGATTCAACCAATAACCAACAACATAAAGATTTTTTTAAAGTTCTGAATCCCATTGATCATTTATGATCTTCAAGTAAGGCTCCACATTTGTTTTATTTCTTTAAAACCTCTTTACCATCTCCTCTCTAGCTTTATACATATTTCTATAAAGAAAACCCATAACATGTTTATTTTCACTGTCTACGAGATGCATCACACCTACAAGTGGTTCTGTGAGTTTCATTATATCAGCACAAGCAGTCCAAAAGTTAGTGTTCAAGACTTATTCCACAAATTGTTTGGCCTTGGCATCTTTTGCATAAACATAAATTATCCACTCTTAAGATGTTACCATTGCTCTAAGTGCATTTTTCTGAGACAAAATACTCTGCAAAGCAATGAAATTAGTGGTAAAGCGAGTTGGAGCAAGACGAAGTATTTCTCTTCCATGAGTAAATTTCCTCGTTAAATACAATGGATATCAAGGATTATATATATACTTGGTAACATTTGTGGCATGTGAAACTGCCTCTTTAACTTGGGTAATATCCCCATGTTTTGAAACATCAGGTTAATGCAATGAGCTGCACAAGGAGACCAATACAGACTAGGGAACTCTTTTTCCAATAACTTACCAGCAGCAACATAGTTTGTAGTATTATCTGTCACTATCTGAACAACATTTTTCAGGGCCAATATATAACACTACTTCCCTGAAAAGCTTATATTAGCTCACCTGTTTTTGAAGCACCATAAGCATCAACAAATTTGATAAAAAATGTTCTTATAGGGCAATAAACTAAAAAGTTGACCAGAGTTCTCTTAACCCCGTCAGACCACCTATCTGCCATGAGAGTACAACCAGTAGTCTTCCAAATCTCGCAATATTTCTCTATATTTTTCTTCGTTTCATCAACCCACTTATTTAGTAAAGAACCATGTAAATCATGTATAGTAGGAACTTTATATCCGGCTCCCATGCAACCAGAGCATCGACTGCAAACTGAAAATACAGTGAATTTGCTGCATTGAATGGGATAGATGCATCAATGAACCATTTTGCAAGTGCAAGATCACACTTTTCTACAACTTCCTTGGTTTGCAACACACTTTTTATAGTAGGCTGTATATTGAAAATCAAAACATACTTGAGTTACAAATTAATATGTTGCACTTTTTTGTTATTTTGCTACTAAAACAATTTTATGTCATGTAACTTTAGTTTGTTGCAAGTATTTTATGATAGAGTTTATTATTTGATATTCTATGATGCATAAAATATAGTAAAATAAGTTAAACATTTTTTTTTAAGAAAATTAAAAAATAGAGTACTATTTTAAAACAAAATTATGAGGACTTGTAATTTAATATTAAAAAAATAGAAAAAATAAGTTGGGTAACTCATTGCCCAATCCAACCCAACCCAAAAATTAGTGGGTTTGCCCAAACTCATCCAACAGTATAACAGGTGGTTATTTTACCTCACCCAAACTGGAGTATCCTGTTTGGTTTGGTTTTGGGTTTGGCCAAAACCAACTCAAACCCACCCACGAACACCCCTAATATAGATATATACTATAGGGTATAATTATATCCGTCCATTATTACACCTTTTGGTATTCCAATCTCATAACTGATACTCCCCCCGGTCTTATTTATAAGAAAAATTGACTTTTTAGATTCATTGTGTAATTAATGTATTTTGTCTAGAATATATACCAAATACATAAATTATGCAATGAATCAAAAAGGTCAAATGTTTTTTATAAATAGGACTAGAGAGAGTATTCTTTAAGTAGCCTAAACATCTCTTCGAAAAAAAGTAGCCTAAACATGTGATATAGATCTATACTATAGGGTGTAATTATATCTCTCCATACCTAAACGCATTTAATGGTTCATTATTATTCATATATACAATGATAATGCAATTTTAATAATCTGTTTGGTTGTCCCTTAAAAAATGAAATTATCGAGTTGATTGGTTGTTTAGGTGCTCGTGTGTGCACCTTTTTGTATTCTTGTGCTGTCATTAATTATTGCTGAGCCACACAATGCACACCAAACAGAGTTTCAAGGCTCAATGTCATTTAATGTCATATTTCAACTTATAACTCTAGTTTAAATTATCCATGCACTGTTCGTATACTATTAGTGATTTGTATCCATTGATTTCATTTTAAAGTTGCAGATCAAGTAGCAAATACATCCCTAACTACATTACTATATTTTATACAACGATATTTAGCATTCAAGCATCTATGTTCTGTATCATCTATAAGACCGATATTTTTGCACTCTTTGTGGATGATGTCATTAAATAGCATAGGATAAGTGAATGTCTACACAACAAACAAACACTCGTAAGCCTCTATAATAAAATATGTAAACTTAAACTTAACTTGAAGACATACCATATAATCAGAACCATTCTATGATGGCAACCGTATTGTATCTTAAGCTTCAATAGTTGCATATAGACATGATCTTCTACATGATAATCCCATAGTACAACATCTGCAACATAGATATTAAGCAGAAACGCATCAATATAGGTGTACAAAGAAAGAAAGAAAAGTACTGAAAAACAATTCTGAAAAATCGACCTCTGCATGAGTAAATGGCGAGTTCTGTTAAGCTTTTCGCATAATTGATGTCCAACACGATGACCCTTTGAGTGTTGCTCGAAATCTTTGTTACAGTAATAACAAAAAACTTAAATATAAGCTGCATGAATGAATATATAGAAACTTGCCTACGTTCAACCATTAGAGGTTCGATGATGCGTTGATAGAATTTGTTATAGTTAAATGTAAACTGCAAACAAAGGAGAGTGCCAGCGCACGTGTATATATAGTGGAATGGAGAGTTTGAATCATAGTTATATGTGTACATAAAGATGCTGATTGAGTAGTTTGAATCCCATAATCACTACATGAAGGTATATTAAAGGTCGTGATAAATGCTTGAGGGTTTAGTGGTTAGTTGGTTGAGAAATATGATCGCATTAAATGCTGACAAGGGATGAAAAACTTGAAGTGTTTAGGGCTAACTGCGAGCTTGACAGGTTTACCTTTTATAATAAGGGATATCTAGGTTCTCCGGATAAAAAAAGTGTTCTAAACAAAAAAATTCAATTGTTTAAATTATACAATCTAAATATAGTTGGATTTTATAAATTAAACAAATACTTCTATTTTAGAAAAAACAAAAAAAATAAAAAATAAAGAAACGCGGATAATACAAAGATCTTTTATGATTGTATCCTAACCAATGTAAACATTAGTTGTGCCGACACAATATTTCCAAAATGAAGTTTAACAAAGTTACAGCTTCAGCTAGAATGGATTTTAGATAGCAGAAGCGCTTTGATTTGTGCAAACCAAACAACTTCAGCAAAATCACTTTTAGCATAGAGAAAGCGCGGTGAACTTTTACTAATGTTGTTGACTAGGATAATATTTGATGGATTTACTCTGTTATTTTGTTGGGACAATATTGTGAATAAGTTGATTATGATTATAAATTGTGCTTGTTGAAGTATTAAACAATTTGATCACTTCAATATCAAAACATATGTTGTCAAGTGCTAAATACCTTCAGCCAAAAAAGCATTGTCAATTGTGGATTTGTTTCGTTATTAGTTTTAATACTATTATTATGGTGGATTCTATGGTGAGGATCCAACCAAGTCCCTCACCGTCAACCATGAAAAAAAGCCATTAGATCATGTTGTCCTACCAGATCTTACAATGTGCCCCTTATACATAATTATTTCCTTCTTTCTTCTCGGTTCCTTTCACGCTCCAACAACTACCATCAACCACCCATGGCAGGTTTCACTCTCTTCATTGTATGCATAATATCCTTGTTTTGAGAATAGCACTTGTACCCACATTATGAATTTGAGAACTTTAACGGAAAAGAAAATCCCTTACAAAATTGGCAATGATAGAAGAGAAGATTGATGTATTTGTGCACAATGACTCACAAAACACCATCGAAAAGTATGAATCCAAATCTTCAATAATTATTTTTGAAGATTTCTAAAACTTGGTCCCAAAATCA
>Ga0315913_1010482_pt1 | contig 10652 bp, 8 predicted proteins | sample MpolsnodulesMG_FD_207736 | JGI IMG/M metagenome (GOLD analysis project Ga0315913, IMG submission 207736) | Medicago polymorpha root nodule microbial communities from Los Angeles, California, United States - small nodules | ecosystem: Host-associated > Plants > Roots > Nodule | place: USA... | reverse complement strand
GAAGGAATTGTGTACGTTTGGTTTGTGTACTGTTAGTGAAATTTATAGCACTTTTATGAATGTAATGCACTTCTATAAAGCATTTTGGTATTTCAAGTAGGTAATAATAATAGCAGTTAACATTTTTTTCATACTATAACCAAGTAATCCTATTCCTATCATCTGATACACTACTTGTGGTGCAAAGAATACACATAATTTTTTTTTTGAAATGACATATATATATATATATATATATATATATATATATATTGATAAGCCAGCACAAGAAGTGCAATTGGCAAGCTGTTACACCCAAAAACTACCCCTGCCAACTGAAAACAACACAACAACAGAAGTGAGGAAGCAGAAGAAGAAGAAAAAACAGCACGGCTACAAGGAGGAAAACAATTCCTGAACACCAAAAAAACAGAACTATACACAGTCCCTCCTTATAAACTGAACAACAATAAAAACCTTCCACTTAACATAATTATAAGCTCACATTATATAACTACAAAATGAACATGTTATGATAATTTTGAGATGTTAAATATACTGAGCCGTATTTCACAAAATACCCAGGAAAAACACTTCCTGAATATAATTTTGTGTTTACTGCTTAATAAGGAACTGTCAATCAAAGTTAATATAAAAAGTGACACTTGAATAGCATAAAATGCAATTGGCATTCCAATTGTATATCACACTGAACTTGCAATTGGTACTCCAATTGTCTACATTGGAAATGTTAACCAACAAAAAAAGCCTGTCATCAGTAGTAGTAGTAGGGCCTAAGTTAAGCTTCATCACAAAGTTCACAAAACAGATGAAGCATTACACATCAAAAGCTTGATTACATAATCTTGATTACAAATTCTTAATTCACAGGCAAACACGTATCAAGCATAAAAAAAAAGTTCCTAATAATCTAAGTTAATATTCCATGATTTATTTCCAAGCATCTTCTCATGGCTTTGGTGTTTTCTCTCCCACTTCATTATGCCATTTCGAGAGCCAGTCGCCAATTGCTTCATTGTCTCTTCAAACACATTTGGTGGTAAGACTTTCAATGTTTGGACTATGGTTTCAGCTTCATTATGACCAGACTGCATAACATTTCATTCATAAATAAATAAATATTCTCTTAAACATGTTACAACAAGTAAATACTCTCTTAGTAAAGTTAAAAGACTTACCACATTCTCAGTCCCCACAGATTTAGCAGAGTTATCAGCAACAACTTTTCTTTTCTTGGGAGCAGCTTGTTGTTTCCTTTTCACAACACCACTAGACTGACCATCATCAACTACTTTCTTACAAGACCTCCCCGAATAATAGAATTCAACATGTTAAAGCATAATAAATAGAGAAAAATATAATAGAATGCAAAAAATTCATACTCTTTTCTGAGGTGCAACAACAAGGGTCTGGCTTAGCTGTGTAGATGCAACAACAGTTGGCTGGCTTGACTGAGCAGGTGCTGCAACAGTTGGCTGGCTTGACTGGGTAGGTAAAGGTTGAACCTCATCAATGCTTACTGCAGCATCATCAACAGTAGGAAGAAATGCCTAACATGTTCTCTTGTTATGTCAAACTTTCAAGCATCTCTTACACCTAGTTGTGGTATGTGCTCTTGACCACTTACCATTTTCCATCCCTTCTTCATCAGGTTCTCTCCTCCTTAACTTCTTGGGTCTCCCAGGGCCACGTTTGAATTGAGGGGGTAAATTTTTTGGGTAGTTTGTCTTAGGCCACTTATTCTGACCATTAATTGGTAATAATTTGATCATAGCAGTCTTGGTAACAAACCTTGGTGTAACACCTATTCACATATGTAATAGGATCATCACCCTTCATATTAATGGCTGCAACTGCATACCTACAAGGGATTCCCACCAAGTCCCAAAAGTTACATGAACAACTTCTTTTTTCCAAGTCTACCACAAACTTATCAAGAAAAAGTGAATGTGTAACTTCAAATTTTAACCCCCCTCCCCAAGTAGCAAACCAGTTTCCACTTTTTTCAATCTCCCAGTCAAGTCTCTTCTTAGGTTTAGGCATTATAGTCCCTCTATATTTTTCAGATTTTTCCTTAAGCTTTGCAAATCTACCCATTAAGTATACCCTAATCCACTCAAACATGGTTATAATTGGCTTTTCCCTTTGCAATAAAATTGTTGCTTTAAAATTCTCACTAAGGTTATTCATCAACACATCACACTTTGTATGATATGAAAAGGCATGTTTGCACCAACCTTTCTTAGGGATATTCATCAGCCACTCATATGTAGGTTCACTGATATTCTTGATCTGTTGCATCTTCTTCTCCCATGCCTCCACATATGTAGCTTTAGTTGCAGCCATCATGAGGTCTCTTATAAGTGTCCCACCACCAAACTTCTTTTTAAAATTTGCATAGAGATGTCTAAGACATAATCTGTGTTCTAGACCACCAAGCATCTCATCAAAAGTCTGGATCAATCCCTACAATAACAAAAAAACAGGCACACAAAACAATTTAAATATTTTGAATATGTCTAGAACAACATCAAATGAAAGGAGCATAAAGTGCTAAAACACAAGCTAAAGTTACCTTTTGTTGATCACTTATGAATGTCCACCTACTGTCACCAATATCATCAAGTAGGTTTGTTAAAAACCACCTCCATGTTTCTTTACTTTCAGTCTCAACCACTGCAAAAGCAATTGACAGGTATTGATCATTAGGGTCTCTTCCCACTGCAATTAGTAGCTGTCCACCATATTTATTCTTCAAATGACAGCCATCTACACCAATGAATGGCCTACAAGCAATTTTCAAAGCCCTCTTGCAACCATCGAGGCATAAGTAAAACCTTCCAAACCTAGGCTCCAACGTAGGGCAGGCCTTTCAATGTGCAACTTACAATTATTTCCATGACATGCTCTTTTTAATTCTTCATTATAGGACCACAACAATGCATACTGCTTGACACTATCACTATCCATAAGCTTTCAAGAATTGCATCTTTGAACTGTTTCAGTGAAGAGAATTCCATGCCCATAGTGAACTTAAAGGTTTTAGTAAGATCTTCACTTCTAAACTTGGGATATCTTGGCTTAGGTTCAGCACATCCATCACCACCAAAATCACTTGCTCAAGATCTTCTGACACATAACCATCTTCAGCCTCATTAAGTTCATCAGCACCATCACCATCATGTGGACCATTACTATCATCAACACCATTAGGTTGTCTAACTTGAGAAGTTCCTTCACCAGCAAACTCAATCAGCTCTTCTTCAAATCCATCATCTAACCCCAAGTCCCTCTCTTCTTCACTGTCTTCAATGCTTACATCCAAATATGAATGCTCACTTTCACAATAATCATCATCAGAACCAGACTCATCAGTAGGAATAGCCACACCCTTGCCTTTGTCTTTTCTCACACTATCATTGTCCAAACACACAGGATAACTTGCATTTGCATTAGCTTCATTTACATACTCCACATATATTTCAACTGGAGTATTGTGATCAGTAGCATACTTTGATATTTTGGAAGCATCTTCATCATCACCAACCTTGAACAAACCAGAATCCAGTGATATAGTTGTAGGTTTCCACCACATTCTAAATTCTCCAGTAGTTGTGTCCAACTCTTTCACAGTTCCTTTAATCTCATAAAAAGACCACCTATCTTTGTCCAGACCATCCATTGCATGAGTAGCACCACCCACATACTTCATCCCATTGTCACTTACAAAAAAAACCCTTAACATGAAATATAGCGGTAAAAGCCGTACCTACCAAAACAAAGGGCAAAACGGTAAGTTCCAACATACAATCTGATTATAGGGCAAAAACGGAAACACAGTTGATTCCAAACATAAAGTTTTCAAACCCAACATTACTGCTCTACCCCACATGTATTCAATACAACAACAAAAAAGCACCAAAAACCCCCTTTTCCCATGTTCAAATCGAAAAAAGAGTAAACAAAGTCAACTTGAAAGCAAAGGACAAAAATCAACTCAATAGTTTATTACCAACAGTAAACAACAATAACAAAACCATTTTGGACCACAAGAATCATCGAAAGAAACAAACAAACATTAAACAATAGAAACCCTCAAAGTTAACATACCTGAACCACAAAACACGAACGCGAAAATCACAGATACAACTCGAAAATCAGCTAACACACTAAACATGAACGCGAAAATGAACAAGAAATTGAACAAGAACTCGGATTCAACGAACTCGGATTCGAACTGCGTTTGGGTAGCGCCGCTAAGTGTTCTTCGAAGGAGGACTTTATGAAAATCTAGGGTTTCTATTTTTTGGCTTTTTTTTTTGGGTGTAAACCGGGTATCCTTCGCGAGCAACTGCGGAGACTAATCCCTCGAGCATTGTGGGACCCAAATGGGCGGCAGACTCTCCTTAAGAGTTTTAACGTTGTTGCATGCCCAAGACTGGATTCGAACCCAGGACCTTAGTTAAACTAGAAGAGACCTGTTCCATCTCATCTAAGCGCTCTTGTTATTTGTAGGGTCTCTTTACTTTCTGTTTACATTATTTTAATTGTATTTTAGTGTTAATTATTTGATTAAAATACAAATTAACACCAATCAATATTTTAATTAACAGTCATTTAATGAGTGGTACCCATTGCCACATATACTTCCATGTGGATATGACATGTGTATCTGAGTGTTTGCCATATCATTAAAAAAACGGGACCTACAAACTGCCACATCAGCTTCTCGTTAATTATTTGACAGCAGAGACTATTTGTGCTAACGGAGACAAAACATAGGGATTTTAAAAACATTTATTGAAATGTAAGGACTATTAATTAAAACGGGGCAAAATGTAGGGATCAAAAACATATTTAACCTTTTTTTTTTACTGTTTAATGTTTGTAATTGTGATACAAATATGTTCATAACAAAAGTGGGTCTAAGTTAGTAAATTAGTGTAAGTTAACAAATATTTTATAATAAAAATTACTAAAGTAACCTTAAAGTTATTAGTTTTAAATAATAAAGACGAATGATATTTTGGTCTAAATAAAAAGGTGCACACTTGTTAATTTGGATATTCATTATTTTTGTTAGTCTAACTTAACAAACTTCAATTTTTTATATTTTATAGATAAGTTACTAATTATTTTATAGATAAGTTACTAATATGTTTTTAAATAATGATTCAAATGTGATCTGGAAAGATTGATTTTGAATTACATAAAACTAATATTCGTTTTACCAGTGATCAAATTTGTTTGGTTTTATTCAATTTTAAAAAAATCTACTGGTCTAATTTTTCATTTACTTAAACAAAAATAAATAATATTTTTATGTTACTATTATATTATATTTTATATTTGTAGTAAATTATACATAGGATAACCTTTTCATTAATTTTAGCATATATTTTTTTTAAAAAGAACAAATTTAAATCTATTTCCAACTAAATTATCTAAAATATCATGTCTTTTAAGGGATTCTAAAATATCATGTTGAATAAAATGTTGAATAGAAAATAGCTTTTAAATAAATATACATGTTTCTTTTAAAAAGAAAAATATACATGTCGTATCAATCTTTAAAAAAATGTCAAACTCCTTTTTTTTTTGTCAAGTAGCTTAATGACTAGAGCTCACATTTTTAAATGCGGAGTGGTGTATCTGAGTTCGAATCCCAACTCCTATATACCAACTGAGTTAAGTTCACATGGATAAAAAATGTCAAACTTAAATCTAAAAAGATGGGAGTTCTTCACCCAAAACTTTATTTTGATAAATTTAAACCTATAAAAGGGGAACAATATGCTTGCTTTTTATTTTTTGACAAAAGTACGCTTGCTTAAAAAGCAATCTTCCTTTAAAACTTGCGTAAAAAGCAATCACTATAGCTGCTTAAAAAGTACGCTTGTTTTGGAGTCTCTTTGCAATTGTTGCAAATTGCATTTTGCATGTATCCTTCTCAATGTTGTTAATCTCGCAGATCATGGAAAACAGAGATATGTTAAAATCCGTTATGCAAAGGTGGTTTATTCAAATTCCGCTAAGCTATAGCGCCACTATAGCTGCTATTTAACAACATCCATCCTTCTGACTATGAACTAATTCTTGTACATACTATGATAGGTTTTGTGCTGTTCAAAAAATTAAAAATTATTATACAACAACAATAATACAAGGCTTACTAATGATTAATTGCCTAGCTAAGAGAAAAGACCGCGTTAGAGAAAATCCTTATGCACATACTTCACTAAACCAGGTTACTTTTCAGCACACAAGGAACAATAACTTTTTTTCTTCTCTTACTTATATGTATAGTCTTGTTTTATTTTGGTTACCTTTTGAATGCCATATTAAGAGTTTAGGTTATTTAAGGTATATCAGGTAATTTTTTAGTAAACACATGAATGAAACTTTGCAGTCATAAATATAGGTTTATGATTTCGTGTCTAACTTGTATGTGAGTGTTTGAAATCCATTACCTTATTGTGCTGTTATCTATCTTATTTTCTTCCCCCATTCATTAGATTGCCTTCTCTCCCAGACCTTCCAATGATGTACTTGGAACTCTCTTTTTCTCTTAGAAGAAGCTTAATGGATGCCCATTTGAAGCTTGATTACTTGGTTCTTTTTGCTTTAAAACTAGAATTTCTTATTTTTCACAGATATGATTTTGGCATCTAATGATTGGCTGAAAAAAGAACCATAGATATGATTTTGTTCATCTACATTGCATTATTCTTTGTTTTGTTTTTATTAGGCAGCTTTATTTTGTTTAGATAAAGAAAGTATTTGTAATGAAAAAACAATGTACTTACCGTTAACTATATACCTTTGAGTTAATCTGTTTTTAGTTTGTTGTTTTGTTTTGTTTTTATTAGACAGTTACTTAGTTGATTGTTAGCTTGTTCTTCCTTTCTCTTTCAACACCTGATTATCTATTCAGGGTAAATTCTGTAAACTTCTATTTTTCAATTAAATTGAGTATTTGAGTATATCAATATTCAGCTGCACGGATTAGTTTACAACCTGTGAACTCCATTTTAATAAATTAACCATTATTTAAGATGCTATCAGATGAAGAAGCAACCACTCTATATGAGTGTGAAGGAACCCTCAATTTTGAAACTTTCACTAGGCATAGCAATGGGGCGGAGTGGGGACGGGTTTTACATTTCCGTCCTCATACCCGATTTTCATATACTTATCTGTTACCCTACCCATACCCAATTAGAATAAGAAATTGAACCTCATCCCCGTCCCCGGCGTATTTGGGTATCTCTGTCCCAGCATTGAATAATTTTTTTAAAATAAAAAATAGAAGTTTTTTTGCAACCCCTTGAGAAATAATGAATTAGTGGTTGAGGGTGGTATCAGTAAACACTCTGATAGATTAGTGGTATTAAAAATAGAACTTTTTTAACCTTCCACTATTATAAATACCTTTTTTTAATAAACATAGGTTAACCTTTTGGATTAGTGGTACACCAAGTAGTGTCAAAAGGTTAACCTTCATCAGAACCGATCTCCCAATCAATTTACTTGACTTGGAAGGCAACGAGCAACTCCGTTCTCATTGGCAGAAAAACAACCACTACATCTCCTAATTACCGCCATCTCAATTCCTCTCCACCGATCCTAATTCCAACCCTAGTCCTTCTCCATAGTTCAATCTTCCAAAATCTACACCTCCCAGAATTTTTTTTTTGACTAAATTTTATTTCAAAACTATAGAAATACATTAATATGTTAAAAAAATTAATAAGTTTTTTGGGTGCATATTTTTTGAGAAATTTTATATTTATTTAAAGCGATTATTCTAGTTATTCCTATGTTTCCTCCATAGGCATATTTGCTAAAGTTTCAAAGGGTGGCAGATTGGAAGAGCTTGGTTCTTAATTTTACATCGATATATAGAATAGATACAAACATAAACTTTTACATAAAACTTAACTAAAACAGAAAAGAAAGAAAAAAATGACACACATCCCAGAAATTAGTAAATACAAATTTTAGCTTGGACCTTGTAATGGCCCATAATCCCAATCACACATGAATGAATTAAAAAAAACAATGAAACATACATACATTAATTAAAAAGGAGAAGCATAAAGAGGATTATTATGATGATTAGTAGAATTCTTTCTCTTGAAAAAGAAATCACTCAAAAGAGGGATGATAGGCTTCTGCTTTGTGCTCTTATTATTATTATGTCTCCTTTTCCCTCCTCCAAAAATATGATCATTTTCTCCAAGACTAATTATATGAGCTAGTGTTTGTGAATTTCCCATCTTTTTTTCACCTCCATTATTTATATTCTTATTTTCTCTATCAGTGTTCTCAAACCTCACAGTCTTTGCAGCTGCTTTTCCAGCTGCTGCAGCTTCAGCTTGAGCCAACTTGGACATGTTCTTGTGAAGCTCAGCGTTCAGCGTTGCCAATGCTACCTCAGTTTCACTCCCTCTTTCCTTCAACATCTTCAGTTCTGTTTTCGTTTTCTCGAGCTCTGCCTCCAGCTTCTTTACTGTATCAAAAATGCTATTATTGTTGTTTTCTTCTTCTTTAAATGGCAGTTTGATGGGACTAATTGGTGATGGTGACGACGGCATTGATCTCCATGATGGTTCTCTCTTAATAGTTACAGAAGGAGAATAATAAGGTGCAGTACTAGTAGTGTCTGAGAATGAGAATGGTTTTGGAGATGGAGAGTATATTTCTCCAACAAGAAGCCGTTCTCCGAAGATGGCCACGGCTTCTTTGACGGAGCTGAAAGGACGAGAGGTGTCCACGGTGGAGCTATAATCAGCGGCAGGGGTCTCTGACATAGGTTCATGTTCCATTGTATTTGTTTTGTTTGTTGAAGGATATGGGAATTGTTATGAGTACTAGTATTTGTTTGAGGCTAGGTTGGTGTTTTAATTCATTGTTGGTTTCTTTGCTTCTACTTCAGAGTTCATATATAGCTAGGAATAGTATATATAGATTAGATAGAGTAAGAAATGTGGCAGGTTGTTATTTGAAGGCTAAGACACAAAAAAATTGGATTGTGTTGCTGTTCATGAAGATGACCTGCTAACTAACGGTTAAATCAAGGGACAAACATGTTTATGGGTTTATTTTAGTTGTTAAAAACCTAAGACTATGTGATCAAGAATGAGATGGATTACAGGAACCTAATAATTTGTACCAAACTTTCTTGATTTTGCCACAACTTCTAAACACATCATGAAAGTGATGTTCCACTTGACTTTTGCATAACTGAAATTGATATCAGATATATTCTATCATTTGTAGAGTAAGGACAAGTTTCTTAAAGAGATGGACCTCATATCTTTTAAGTAATTGCCTCATAAGCAGAAGCTAAATTGAAGACTCCATCATTAGAAAGTTTCCATGCCAAACAATCTGCTACATTGTCCCTTAATTAATTCTAGTTTATATGTAAGGGGAGTAACTTCCAACACTCCAAATATGCTATCATTGTGCATAAACAAATCCCAAGCACTATAGACAAATCGTATGGCATTCCACAGCAAGTTTCACATCTGAAGTATGTTATTTATAAATGTTAGAGATAAAGCAAACATTATAAAGTAGAGTAAAAGTTGTTTTTATAAGTCACTTAACCAAAATAATAATTCAAATATTTAGAGATAAGGGAAATTCTATGGCATTCTACAATAAAAACTAAAAATACTCTTGCTTGGCTATTATTCTAAAACAAGTAAATAAAAACTAAAAATTAACAAGTTCACCAAACTATTATTTTTTAATAAATAAAATCACTAAAGGCAAGACCCTCAACCATATTAAATTGAGATAGTATTAGGAATTCCTAGACACGACCTTCACTAGTATGACGCCTTCACTGGACCAAACATGTTTCTCATCATTATTCATTATCCCAATCCTTTTCTCAATTCCAGCAAGTTTTTTCCAAACTTCTCAAAAGCCTCCAATGCCTTTATATCAGAAGTTCAATGTTGGGTGTCACTTTGGCCAAAGTAGACCTCATCGCTGGGAATGCCTAGACAAGATTTTCACAGTTGAAAGGCCAAGAACAGCTTGAAACTGTGAAGTAATTGTTTTAAAAAAAGCCTTGTGAGGATTTTCCACAAGTTCGTTGTATTCTTGAGTTCCTATTTCAGGCATGAGTCGGCGTACGGCTTTCTTTTTAATTTGAATCTTTGACACTTTTGGACAGATAATTGTTGTTGTTGAATCTTCTTGAGAAATCTACAAGTGGAAGTTTTTAGAAGTTTTGATTATTTGAGTACTTCGAGCGAGGATAGTAGTTACCTTAGACGATAATTTATGGCTTCTTTACATTTTAACTTTTAACAGCTTCTTTCCTCAAACTTTTTTTTTTTAGCTAGAAACATATTTGAACTTAACAACAAGATAATGCTCTAACTAAAAATGTTGAAAGAACGTGTATGAAATGTAAGTTATTTCATAAAGAACAAAAGAAATAACTACTTAAACAGCGGAAACTTAAATTAGGATCAAGGCATACCTCCAGCCATTGCTCCTGCTTGAAGAAGTTGAGACTCTTCTAAACCTTCCACAATCTCACTTTGATGGTGTAAGTCTTCTGAATAGAGATGTTAGGCTTAGGGAACCAAAACTGATGAATTGCAAGCCTTTATATAACTTCTGCCATC
>Ga0315913_1010481_pt1 | contig 10653 bp, 5 predicted proteins | sample MpolsnodulesMG_FD_207736 | JGI IMG/M metagenome (GOLD analysis project Ga0315913, IMG submission 207736) | Medicago polymorpha root nodule microbial communities from Los Angeles, California, United States - small nodules | ecosystem: Host-associated > Plants > Roots > Nodule | place: USA... | reverse complement strand
CCACCCCCACCCCCCCCCCCCCCCCCCCCCCCCCCACCCCCCCCCCCCCCCCCCCCCCCCCCCCCCCCCCCCCCCCCCCCCCCCCCCCCCCCCCCCCCCAAACTGTTTCTTTTATATCAGGAGGCCGGTCTGATAATGATATTGGAAGGCTTAAAGGTATTGTTTCCTGAGAGTGCCACAACAGAAATGATGGTATTAATGGCCAGTCTCCAGCTTGGTTTTCTATCCTTGAATCTAGACTGGTTTCTGGCGTACCATATCGTACTGATAATGTTGACAATAGAAGCTTGTATGACAATTTTGCATTGGGGGGACCAACCTCTTTCACATAAAGACCAAATATCAAGGATGGATTGGAACTGCAAAGAAAAATTTAGGATAGAAGCAAGCCAACACCAAGCTTTTATGCAAAATTGCACTAAAAAAGAAGAAGATGGAAGGTATTTTCAGTATGTTTAAAACATAGAGAACACATAGAGGGATAGTGTAAACCTCTCTCTGCAAGAATCTCATCAGTAGCGACCTTATCATTAATCAACCTCCAAGCTAGAAGGGATTTAGAAGGACGAATATCCTTGCACTAGATGAGGGAAGCCCAACGAACCTTTGTTTCCTCATGTCTCTTGAAATTATATGCATCCTTTTAGCTCAACTCTCCATTAGAATTGTGCCTCCAAATTAGCATATCATCACAGTCTTCAGTAGGAATGGTAACTTGATTAGCAAGTAACCTGAGATCTGGATATTGAATAAGGATATCATCAAGAATACTCCATTGAGAGTTTCTGATGTAATCTTTAACAAAAACTAGAAAGTTTGAAATGTCATTGTGATTTAGATTAAAATAATCAAGGATAGGCTCTCCACACCAATTATCTTCCCATAATTGAACATGAGAACCATTCACAGTCAACCAAAAAGAGTTTTCTTTCACAGTGTCATATTCACTTTTGATGTTGGTCCAAATAGATGAATATATGTGGTGTCTGATGGATTTGTTCTTTCTAATAACTCTTTGCTTCAAAAAATTTGCCCAATCTTGCTGAGAATGCAGTATATCCCAACAAAGCTTTAGATTGAAAGATCCATTCAAACATATTAGGGACCTGATCCTTAAGCCACCTTTTTTATAAGGTTTGTAAACCTTTTTCCAAGAAACTGTAACAAGTTTCCTTTTATTTATTTCCCCACTCCACAAAAAGTTTCTAATCCATTTTTCAATAGTTTTCAACAAAGATATTGGCCAAGAATAAAGTTCCATAAAATAAGTAACCAGGCTGAAAATTACTGATTTGATTAGTTGAACTCTTCCTGCTATAGAGAGGAGAGAAGCTTTCAAAGCTGCTAGCTTTGTCTTGACCTTATCAACTATTGGTTGCTGATAACTCACCTTAGGTCTCCCCTTAAAGATGGGGACTCCTAGGTAATTGAAAGGCAAGGTGCAAATTTCAAATCCTAAGAGATTGATGATGTTCTGAATTCTTCCTTGTGATATTCCACCAGCAAAGATAGTAGATTTCCTTGCACTAATGACTTGACCAGTACAGTTAGCATATCTTGTGAATAAATTCTTTAAAACTTCTTAAATTTCAAAATTTCCTTTGCAATATTGATGAGTCAATAATTAGTGATTTTTTATATAATATTTAAGTTTATTTTATTTAGGTTTAATATATTTTTATTTCCTTTTTAGAGCTATTTTACTTCAATTGCAAGTTATTTTATTTCAGGAACAAATATTTCACGTCTTGGAGCAAAAGAAAGGTGAGTTAGAGCTGATTCGTGCAAAAAATATGAAGGTTCTGGACAATTTTATAAGGCATGGCCGTGCCTGCAAGTTTTCAAAGGCCAACACAAGTCAGAAACATAGACACGGCCCGTGCCACCCCTCCATACAGCTTTTTGCTGCTTTTGCTTCTTGTACAAGCCACCTATTTTAGTTTATTTCTGACCTAAAGCCCATGGTTTCTTGTGGAACGTTCTATTGATGTATTTCTTGGGGCTTAAGTAGTTATAGACTATAAATAGTGTAGCTAGCAATCATAACAACCATCTTTTGTTCTTGGAATTCAATAGTGACATTGTTTTCTTTAATAAAAGTTTCTTCTTTTATTTTCTTGTTATTTTATTTATGGTCTTCTTCTTCTCTTCTATGTCTACGATGAACATGAGTGAGTAGACTCTTCTTGTCTTGGGATTATTGGATGAGTCTAATGACCTAATCCTAATCAAACCAAGCCTCGAACCCTAATTTTATGTAAATCTACTTTCTAATCTAATTTCACCATTTTTATAATGAATTAACAAGTATCAAACTCATAAAGCGACATCGGAGGGTTAGTACTTGTTAATTCATCATCACAAATATCAAAGCGAAACATCGAAAGAAGAAGTTTTGATATTGGAACAAGTGAAATTAGACAAGGATTGCAAAACATGAGAATAGTCTAGCAAACCTTGAGACAAATAAAGTTTCGTTCTTCAAAGATTCCAATAGCAATCAACCATGAGAATAGGCGTGGTTGCTAGAGGAACACATTCACTGAAACCGAAAGGAGATGTGATAGGCTTAAGAGAAACTTGTCTTCAGAAAGTAGGTCCAACATAAAGTTCTAGGTTTAGGGTTTGGTTTGTGAAGGGTTTGTCACCAAGATGAACCAATAATCCCAAGGCGCTTTTTATTATTATTTTCAACCGTTAAAAATCCCAACTTTTCAACTATGCTTTCTTCTAAACATTCATAAAAGTTAATTAAATTAAACAACTCCCTATTGGAACGATACTCGCTTATTACTTTACCGGTAAATCGTGCACTTGCGGATTTGCTACATCAAATATATCATTATATCATCTGCATAGAAGCAATGTGAAAGAAGTAGAGTGTTTCTGGCTCATGATGTAAGCTTGACCTTGCCTTCCTCTACTAGCTTGTTGATGCCCCTACTAAGAACTTCTTAAGCCAGGCAAAATAGAAGAGGAGACAAGGGGTCACCTTGTCTTACCCCTCTAGAGCAATTAAAGTATCCCTGTTGCACTCCATTGATTAAGATAGAAAGATGAGCTGAAGAAAAGATGTGTTAGGTTTGTAGACATGTGTTAGCTACATTTTGTTAAAAGAATAGTTCTAGTAAGATGTCAGACAAGATGTCTGAACATTTTGGTGCGACATCATAACGTGCCTTCTTCCGCTTACTTGGAGATTTATCCTAAACGTGAAGATTTCCTGAATATTCTTTGACGATTTGTCTCACGTGAAGAGTTGACCAAGAAGTGTGTTTCTAGAAGCAGAGATAGGCGGTTTATACTTAGCGTACTCCTTAAGAATGTTGTTGCAACATTTAAGGAAACATCTTATCTGCTTTAGAATATTTGTGCTGGAATCTCGTGATCCAGCTGGATGTCTATCCCGATTTATGCATCAAGTCCATTATGCAATCAGGCTATATAAAGGAAAACTCAAGACCTAATTGACTACTGAACCCGTCATTTACAAAAGTGTCTATTAGGGTTTTAGTATGTTCTTTGTTATTTGTGAGCCACTCTCGTATCTCTTGATATTGGAGTTGGACTTTGTAGTTGAGTTGTAAAACTTAGAAATCACTCAAAGCTTGTAAGCACGAGTTGATTCTTAGTTTAGGAGAGTGTCTCCATTTTTGTTATTATTACAAGGACGATCACTGGGACTGTGATTAAGAGGAAGTGAGCGGAAGTTCTCATATTTAGGACTAGGAGACTCATAGGTAGAAATTGCACGGGTAGTGGTTAAGTGAAAAGCTAATAGACTGAGGGTTTTTATGTATGCTTTGAATTGATACTACTTTAGTGAATTTCCTTCATGACTTGGTAGCCCCCAAATGTAGATGAAGTTGCACCGAACTAGGTTAACAAACATCTTGTGTCTCTTTATTTCCTGTCTTATTTATTATTTGTCATCTGTGTTATTTCAATGTCTTGACATCATTCTTGACATCACACTTGTCCGAACATTGTGTATAACATCTTTACTGCGAGCCAGAATTTCAGGATGGAGGCTATCCAACTACGAAAAATCTGGTTAAAACCAAAGCAACTGAGCGCCTTCAGAAGAAAACCCCAATCTAAAGTGTCAAAAGCTTTAGTTGAAGTAGATAAAATAGTCACAAGGAATGGGGGTTTGAATTGTGACCCTTTAAAAATTAAACTTGTAACTTAAAAGTGATTCTCAAGTTTTGGACTTGGAATGGTTAAGTTAGTAAACAGACTTCAAAACGTTCTGAAGTAGTTATGCAAAAATAGTTTAAATATAAATGAGTGTTTGTGTGTGTAGTGTATACTGAAAATAAAGAGTATAAGGAAGAGAAGAAGAACACACAAAGTTTTATAGTGGTTCACCCATTGTGGGCTAGTCCACTCCTCACAATCTTGTGAGAGTTTCCACTATGATGCTTGAGATAACCTCTCAAATCCTGCACCTTACAATCTTGTTCACCTGAACAATTATAACAATTGTATTCTCTAAGCCTCAGCAGGCTTGCACCTTCTTGCTAAGTTATCCACTTAGACTGTTACACCTTTTGCTCAAATTAACACTTTAGTACCCCTAAAGCTAGATGGGACTCTCTTTACAATTTGAGTAGAGTTTGAATGATTGAAATCAGACAAGAGAAGAAATGAGGGGGAAGTTTATCTTTGACAAGATAAGAGAGAATTGATTTACACTTTAAGAGACAATTTAAAATCTTAGTGATGATCAATTTTAATGTTAAAGCTTCACAACAATGCTCTTGTTGATTTTCTTGATGCTTTGCAATGGTACAAGTAATTCTGAGCCTTTCACTTCTATTTATAGAGTTCTTGGGCTCTTGTAGCCGTTGGAGCGTGACCAATGGTGTTGTGTCATGTGTCATGGGTCCCACTGGCTTTTACTTGAAAATCCGGGTGAACATTCTGAACTTCAGAATGTTGTTTTGTTCTTGAGAATACTTCAGAATGTTGTTGTATTCTTGATGATCTTCATCTGGGTTCATCACGATATTCATCTGGGTTCATCATGTATGAATGAAGACATGAGTTTCTGGGTTTATCATATGCGTTTCATATGATTTTCTGGACATTATCCATAAGCAGTGGCTTTTCCACATACATCAAAGTGTTGCCGGATAATACCTTGCCAGAATTGCCTTGGAAACTGTGCAGGAGAGAGGAAAGTGGATTCTGATTTCTTCATGCCCATGATTTGAGAGATTGTGTGGTCCATGTACAGTACCAACTCTCATACGTGTCTAACTCTGATTGAGTGAGACAAGCTTTCCTTTTTGCTTTTCACCTATTGTACTGTTCATAGAGAATGTGATGAGCTGAACATTCTGATCATTAGAATGTTCCTTTTGTTACACTTAGGATGATTTGTAAGACTACCATTTGATGTAATCAAATCCTAATAGTGAAACAACAATGAAGAGCAGTGATTGTAACATCTAGGATGATATTCCCTTTTGGAATATTCATAGTACTTCAATGTTCATAGTCTTAAATGAACATTGAATATCATTTTTTACATTAATCTTGTAAATTCCTTTATTGCTTGATTGATCCATGCAAGTGTACTTTCCTGGACATTTATTCATGTCACATGTGCCTTGCATGCTCTTGATGATGTTCTTGAGTTTTTGGGCTTGTATAAGAACATCCTTCTGAACTCTGCTTGAACATTCTGATCTCTGAGCAACATTCTTATCTAACTTTCTGAACTCAGAGTTAGATCATGAACTCAAATTTCCTTTGATTTCTTGTATCTTGGTATGATTTAAACCTTGTTCATGTCTTAGTTAAACACTCAAGAGCACAAGTTAAATACCAAGAAATTAATCAACGTTCATTAATTCTTAATCATCAATGTTTATTATCTTTAAAATTAATTAGGGATTTTGCCTCACCATTAGTGATGTCAATCTTCAAAGCTAAGCTTTGTTGTCTAATAAGTTAATAGCTTCAGAAGCAAGGCACATGCAGTCTTTTATATTCCTCCCCTTAATGAAACCCTTCTGATTGTTGGAGACAATGGATGGTAGGATACTAGCAAGTCAATATGCTATAACTTTTGAAATCACTTTGAATTTGAAATTAGTCATAGCAATGAGTCTATATTGGTCCACATTATCAACATGAGGGTGCTTTGGAATAAGAATCAAGGTGTTAACATTGAAGTTTGGTAAAATCCAACCTGTAACAAAAAAGAATATCTTGAAATTCACTTTCTTCCTCATGGCGAAAGTTTTGGTTGGAATGCTGAAACAAACAATACTCATATTCCTTTCAATGGAATGGTAGTGGATTACGTTTATACAATATTTACTTAGCAAGCAGAGATAAATGCGATCCTTGCAATTGGTATATAAAGAAATCAGGACCATGTAAGGTCGTATCTCTTGGTAAAGACAATTGTTATTATCGGAAAAAGTAACTAATAATGTACTTATACATATGTTTTTATCTTAATAAATGTTGAACTTTGGGTATTTAGAACCCAATGTACTCTCTACCTCAAACTGTTCTAAATTAATTGAACTGGTGCTTATATATATATACCATGAGATCCATTAACATTAGGGGTAAGCTTTACAACTTACACAAATGTCAACCATTAAATCAAATTAATCCAACAATTCACAACATTTCTATCCGTAAAATTAATTAATTAAAAAAAGGTCATGTTAACTAGTTAAAAAAACAAAAGAAGTAAATTTTGTATTGAAATAAATATTTTTTTTTTACATTTTTAAATGATTGACTACACAAATTTTAACAAATTTTTATTATATTTATTTTTTTTAACTAATTTTGATCCCAACCTAAATTTGAACCCCAATTTTCTTATTTTAGACCCAAAATAAGAGGATTTGGAATTTGATATTGGGATTTTAAATCGCAAGAATTTTGAAGTTTTAAACAATTAAAAAGGATACTTAAACCTTTTTTTTTATAAAAGGGAAGGATACTCAAACTTATTATTTTGTTGTAATGTTTATTGATATTAACAAATAATTTGATTAGTAGATAAAACAACAAAAAATTTGAAGTAGTCAAAGAATTAAAATTCATATTAATGCATGATAAATTTAAAGTCAAACATTTTACCAAACATCATTCATTAAACTCGAAATATATAAAAAAAAACATATATTTTATAATATTTATTGTATAATCATAACACTAAACATTATTGGAGATTTCATTATAACTTCCAACTAAACGCAATAGGACTTCTTACAATAGTTTTTCCGTTAGACCATTCCAAACTTCCAAAACTTTGAGTGCTATTTGGTTTTGAACCTGATGACGAAAATGTAATTGTGTACAACTTTTTCTCATTTTTCTTAAAACTTAACACTTCTGGTTCAACTGATATCTTGATGGATGGAGCATCCGTTTTAATAGATACCATGTATGTTCCTTCTGCACCCACATTGGTAAGAGTTTGTGTGTGTTTGATCTCCTCTACACCATGCTCACCCTTAAAAACCACTGCAAAGGAAGGGTAGTTAAGATTTGCTACACTATATTGTTTCTTTAGGTCACATGTGTACTTTCTCCTTGCCACCATTTCAATTTCATTAGATGAGTAGTTCAATGCACAAAGGAAGCTTAAATAATCATCCATTGTCAAATCATAGACAAGTCCAGGATTTAGCGCAGAAACAGGGTCAACATGTCCTGCACCAAAATCAAACGGAGTTGCTGGCTTATTGCTAGCACCGTCCAATAATGTCTTATTGTTCTTGTAAGCCGTATAAGTTGTTGTCATTAAAGCATGTCGAATGGCAGCTGGGCTCCAGTCTGGATGAATTGACTTAATCAAAGTCGTTAATCCACTTACGTGAGGGCATGACATGGATGTGCCTGAGATAATGTTGAAATCTACACGCCTAGGATCTGAATCCAAACCTGTGGGGCTCGAATTCCCTGTATATGATGCTAAGATGTTAACACCTGGAGCAATAAAATCAGGCTTCAATATTTGCGGTGTTAATAAATTGGGGCCTCGTGAGCTGAATTTTGCAACAATAAGTGACGGCTCAACCCCGAGCTTTGTTCCCTGAAACAAAATTGTGCCAATTAGTTTTGGATTAAAAAATGAGTATTTCTTGATAGCTTCACCATCTTTGAAGCCCACGATAGTTGCAGGCAAAATATGGGCATCTGTCACGAGTTCTTCTCCATCGCTCTCAACGTTGGCTAACACCATGCCCAAACCACCAGCAGACTTTACCGTGTTTCCTTTTCTTGTCCCAGAACTCCCTCCACCATCACATAACACAATCTTTCCTGAAACTTTTTTTGGATCCAAGCTACCCGAAATGCATGTACTAGTACCTAGGTCATTGATGCTTGCATTTCCTGCATATATTAATGGCACAAGAGTATCGGGCAAAGAATTGTCTTTAGAAAGGGACACACCTGAATATTTTTTTCCATTTCCAAGACTAATGTATGCAGGAAAATCTCGATCGAGGGTGCCAGCTCCGACAGTTGTAATCCAAGGTGCTACATTGGTAACACTCAAAGGAATAGGCCCAGAGTTTTATGCAGAACATGAAACTAAAATCCCATGCTCCATTGCTACAAATGCTCCAATTGTGAGGTTGTCCTCAAAGTAATCAATTGATCTACCTCCAAGTGACAATGAAAGATCATTGACGTTGTCGGCAATGGCCTGGTCCATTGCAGCTAGTATATCAGAAATGCTACAAGCTACTATCCAACAAACCTTATAGACTGCAACTCTAGCACTAGCAACCATTCCACGCGCAATCCCATTAGCGTAGCCAAAAAGATTTGCGTTGCTCACTAGAGATCCTGCAGCTGTACTCGCTGTGTGGGTTCCATGGCCGACATCATCTCGAGGGGATCTAGACTAGATGGTTTCATCAATTGATCCTGTAGATGCCTCGATGCCCTTTGAATAAAACCTGGCACCATTCAATTTCTTATTACAATTTGAGGTTGTGAAATTGGTACCTGTTTCACACTTTCCTTTCCAACTGCGGGGGATCGACCCATATCTTGTATCATCAAAGCTCTTACTTTCAGGCCAAACACCTGCATCAAGGAGTCCCACAACTATGTCACTGATGTTATTTGTTGTGGGGAACATACTAGCAATTTTATCGAGCCCGAGGAATTCTGGTGTTCGAGTTGTATGGAATTTGTACTATTTATCTGGTGTCACCTTTAGAATCCCAATTTGGCTCTTTAGTAACTGAAGTTCTTTGACTGTTAGACTTGTCGAGAATCCATTGATTGCATTGTCATAGCTGTATAACATTTCAGCTGAATTGGACACCGACTTAAGAATTGATTTGTACCAGATTGAATGGTGATTGAAGCTTGTTGGCATTATGGATTTGGCAACATGTACTATGTAAGTAATCTTCTCGTTCTCGCTCTTCTCTGTTCTTGCCAGAGACACATCACACACAACCAAAATGACAAAAAGAGTTGCAACAAAAGGTTTCATGAGTGTTTTCATATTAGATAAATTTGTATGTATGTAATGAAATGAAATGAGATTGTGTGAGAAATGTAGTATAAAACTTCGCTTTATATAGAGGTTGGCTTGAATACCTTGGAACTATTACCATATAAAAAGGACCAATAGAAATGGAAGAAAGTGCGGAAAAGATGTCACTCATCAAAGAAATAGCATTAAATTATATTTATTTCTTTTGACCAAGTATTAAATTATATATCTGGTCAAAAAATATTAAATTAAATACTCTCTCCGGTCCTATTTATAAGAAATATTTGACTTTTTTGATTCATTGCATAAATAATGTATTTGGTCTATTGTCATACCCCAATTTTTGACCTAATACGTCACTGACACGTGTCATTGGACCCTACTTTCGTACGCATTTTAACCTGATCGACCTCTAACGTTTTCGACGAAATTTCGGCAGAGAGGTATTTTAAAATACCTCATGATTGGTTACGAGTCGGGCCCTCTTCTCTCTTTATTTTTTTATTTATTTATTTATCTTGTATTTAATTTCCATCTTTTATTTAAGTTTTAATTAACTTTTAACTTTAATTTTGTATATAAAAATCTTTATTTTCTTTTTTTAAAACTTTCAAATTTACTTCATTTTACTATTATTATTTGTTTAGTTTTCATCTTCTTTTTTAGTCTTTGTCCATATCCAAATAATCCCAAGCCAGAAATTTTCGTCCAAGCACACAGCCGTGAATTCAATTCGAATCAGTCTCATCTGCAACACATTTACAGGAACAGAAACGCTCCTTTCATCTCAATCCAAAGCCACCAATTTTGTCTGCTTCCTTAACAAACCCTAAGTCTTATTCGTCACTATAAATTGCTACCTGCAAACGCAACAAGACAACAATTTTTCCAGCCAGAGAAACGCATAAAATTCAGCCAGAAAGACACAACCGTACCCCAATCAACAAACAGGCAGAGATCAAGGTCGACGCCACCACTACAACGTTCGTGAATCCAAACCGTCACCACATCCGAACCAAACTCACAGACGGCCAGCAACAACCACGGTCTCAAGAGGATCCAGAAACAGATTCACAGACCATACAACAGTACCGAATCGGATCGTTGAAGAACCATAAAAGGTAGTTTTTTTCTTATCCTTTAGATCTAGGGCG
>Ga0315913_1010480_pt1 | contig 10654 bp, 3 predicted proteins | sample MpolsnodulesMG_FD_207736 | JGI IMG/M metagenome (GOLD analysis project Ga0315913, IMG submission 207736) | Medicago polymorpha root nodule microbial communities from Los Angeles, California, United States - small nodules | ecosystem: Host-associated > Plants > Roots > Nodule | place: USA... | reverse complement strand
AACTTCAATGACTTTTTTGGGGGCTTTTTCTTATAATCTAAGAATTTCATCCACCTTTCATGTTGAGCTCATTGGAGCCATGATCTCTTGGGAGATTGCTCAACAGAAAGGTTGGTCACAACATTGGCTGGAGACTGACTTGACTAAATGTTGGTTTCATTGGCCTTCAAGTCACCTAAAATTGTCCCTTATTAGCCGTTAAAGAGAAGATGTGAAAATTGTATGTTCGTGATCTCTTCTATGTTTTTTTTATAGTTTTCCGCATTTATAGTCATTTAACTGTTGACTTGACTCTTCTATGTGGTGGAATCAAATATCTGCTCAAATTGGTGACAATTTCTCTAAAAATAGATTAGGTCTTCCATATTTTAAGTTTTGTTAATGTTTTCTAGAGGGCTTGCGGTTGTTCTTTGGTTGAAGGAAGGGTACATATTTTTGGAGGAAGTGACGAAAATAAAAAAAACGGAGAGAATCTTAACCCCTATAAATTAGTCAACTGATCTGGACAAAAATAATATTAATAGCATACAACTAACTTCATACTCCCTCTGTTCTTAAATATAAGGAAAATTAACTTTTTAGATTCATTCATTTAATGATGTATGTGGTCCATATTATGAACCACATATATCATTAAATGAATGAACCTAAAAGGTGAATTTTGCTTATATTTCGAAACGGAGGGAGACAGTATTTATGCCAACATGTGATCTTTTTCATCACAACCAACATGCGATTTCTTATTTTCTTGTAAACATTAATTTCTAGTTCAAACAAAGAGAACCATGCAAATAATAATTGATCTATACTCTAGGCGCTGGACCGTACATATATTAAGCAGCGTAGCTTGGTCCAACCTTAGTAGAGTTGCCAAATGTAGCGGCACTAGTTTTAGACTATTATTGAGTCTGATTGTAACAAACATGGAAAAATATTTAAAGTGAATGAGAATTTAAAGAAAAGAAGGATTTTTGTTTGTAAGATAGGCAATCTCTGTCCCAAAAAATAGGGAGTCATTTGGTAAGCCGACAGACACTACGAGAAAATAAAAGAATTTAGATACTTCACTGTGTTGTATGGTTCAAAACCAAAACATTGTAGCGATTGATAAATTTAAAGAAAAATGTTATAGATAATAACTAAAAGTTTTCAATCTTTTTTTTCTTCTATTATTTTCTGCTCTATGAAAATTATATATTTTGTGTAATTTACTTTCTTAGCAGTTTAAGAGTCTTTCTTTAGTATTCAATGAACTGTTAAACATTTAAGATTTGAGATTATATTTTCTTTCTATCATTCATTGTGTGATTTTTCTTCATAAGATTAACGGAGTACCTGTGAGTTTTAATTCGTTAGTGGCTTTTGATACAAGAAAAATGCTAGCATCATATTCGTTACTAGTGGGTATGCCGCGATCTTCTCATTCATTCTTCAAGTTAATTTGGCTTGCTGTAGTTTGGGTAATCTGAAAAGAAAGAAACAACTGCATCTTCAAAAATGTGGCTTCCGATCTAGGTAACCTCGTCGATAAAGTGAAGCTGAATTCGTTTATGTGGTTGAAAACAAATCAGCCGTCTTTTGTTTTTTGTTATCACGACTGGTGTCGGCTCCCGCTCCTTTGTATAGGTGTAACTTTGTAAATTTATATTTTCTTCGTTTTAGTGCTGCTTCCTAGCAGGGCACCAACAATGACATTGTAATTTGTTAAGTACTTCACTTTCAGCACGCCTTGTGCGGAGTGAACCACTTTTAGTTTATTTTAAATCTCATTTTGGCTTGTTCAAAAAATATATTTTCTAATACATTTTTTTCCACACGTTGTATTATTGGTTAAAATTATACAAGTCCATTAAATTGTGTTGGTTTCATATAAATATGATAAGACTTATATGAAGTTTGACCAATAAAAGGAAGAGGGTTAGAAAATGTGTGTCAAAGAAATATTCATTTTATTATAAATAGGATAAGATAATCACATGACTCGTTATATTATTTATTTATTTTTTTATAATTTGTTTTGAGAAGAACACACTTTAAAGTCTCAAATTAACCAATATCACTAGACTAATCAAAGCGAGTCATTCAAAAACTAAAATTAATTAAGATGATACAATCAGAAAGATCATTAATTGGGACATGTCACATTTCCATTTCAAGATCAATACTGCGTCAATGATACATCTAGAAATATTATGAGACAATATGGTGTTATCATAACGAAATTCAAATCCTTAAAACCAAACTAATTCTTTCCAAGTGACTGAATGTCAATAATAATGCGAGATCCAATCGACTTAGATATAGGTGGTCTATGAGATGACCAATTGAACCACATGCTGACATGTCCTTGGTGAAGGTAAATAAGCTTTGATCAAGGTTCTGTCGAACAAATCTTTGATCGTGAAGCATACAAGGTGGCGAGCTAAGACTTCATATATATAAGGCGGCGAGTTAAGAGCTCTTCATTTAATTAACATTATTATTTGAAGAGAGATCTAGTCAGATTTTTTTGTTAACCATCTGTTTCTCAAGAGAAAGAAACACTGAAGTTTGACGGTAAGTACGTAAAGCCTGAAAAAAAATTGTTCATCATGAATCAAACTCAGGTTCTCTTGAACAATTTTTTCTTGGTGAAACTCATTAGTCGCTTGAGCCAAATTGCTTGATTATATTGTCGTTGAATATATTAACAATATTTTAAAAATATTATTATATGAAAAATACTAAAAAGTGCTTTTGAGATACTAGTTAAACAAACAAATATATTAAAACTTGTATAATCAAAACTTTAAACGTGTAAAAACTATTTTATTTTCAATGCAAGCTATTTATTTTTCCTTAGTAATGCCCGATGACCTAGTTAACGTGACCCTTGTTATATTCACCTATATAACTTTCTTTGTTGGAAGTGTTCATTAAATATAGATCGAAGTTGATTTCAACCCATACATGGCATCACTGAAGCAGAACATTGAAAACACATGTAGGAAGTTGTCGATCGTTCAAATCTGCACGACAATTAGAAGCACCCGAACCCACCAACACTAAATACAATGCTCATGATGTGTCTGCATATCGATGCTAACAGCTCCCCAAGTTTTTATAACCCTTCAACCTGGGCGAATGAATTTAGTCCATTTTAATATATAGGGAACATTTTCCATCTTGTTTGAGGATGTGTCTGGAGGACTTAGTCCAACAGCGGATGTATTGAACAATATTAAGATGTTAAAAGTTTAAGATTTTCACATACTTGGTCGCATATTTCTTTCTCCTATTTCCTTTGTATAAGACATGCGTGGAGTTGTAAAAATCATGTTGTATTAAATCAAGACCTTTTTATGGTCAATTTAGTAAGTGTACTACGTCAAGCAGTAAAAATTATAAAATATGTATTCACATGGATTGTGAAATTCATACTTCACGATGTGTAGTTTAGGGGCTGCACTTTATAGTGATTGGTTTATACTGATGAAGTAAAAACAGATGAAAAAGTAATTACATCATGTTCGATTTCCTTCTCTTTTACTACTTGGTTAGTGGGTACTATTGATTACTTAGTTTCACAACGTTCTAACAAAAATAGATAAGTCCAATGTCTTGGGACTTAACCCACTTCTTTGGTCACAAACCCCTAATATATTAGGCGAGTCTATAACCATCAAATGTTTGACTGCGTGTTAAAACTATTGTCACAAAACGGTAATATAATATGTCTAAATCTGTTTTAGATTGACGATTAAAGTTAAGTTAAGTGCCAAAAGCTAGGGTTAATAGTCGTTCAAGATCTAGATTGATGTATGAACATTCGCAATCATAAAAAAAAAATTATAACAAATATTGACCAAATAAAGCTAAGCAAGATCAATTGTATTCAAAGGTAACTCAATGTATTACATGGTTTAAGTAGATGCAGAGAAGGTTATCTACATCACCGAACCTAGGAAACTAACTACTCATGATCCCTAAACATAAACAAATGAACATGTAAAGAAATGCATGAATAAATGATGACTATGTGATGAGTCCTCGCTGTCGGGACGTTTTCGGTTGCTCCTAACCTTCCCAAATTGTGATTTTGTTGTGTTCTGATACTCGAATAATCATTTTTCAATGAGACGGGGATTTTTCTATTTATAGGTATGCATTTCTAAACTTTTCGAAATAGTCTGTGCGTGACGCGCACAACCTTGTGTACATCACACATGAAGCAGCAGTTGTGCTCTTTAGAATTCTACCAAGATGCGCGACACGCAACTCAATCCACGCATCACACATTTACCAGTAGCTGACTACTTCTGAATTATCTTCAGTTGCACAACGTGCAACTCATAGCATGCTTCACACATCTACCAGTAGCTGAACCTTCATATTTTTTTCATCCTTTGTCCCATTTCTCATCACCAAAATGTCTGTGGCGACTATACCTCAAGAAATCACTTGATAAATCTTGCAAAAAGTATAGTGCAGCCACAAAGTTGTCGGTTTTGAGTGATTTGTCATTTTTCAAAGGCCTTGTACGCATAATTCCTCTTCCATGCTCATTCTTTAATTTATTTATAAAAGCTCAACTAAAACATACTCAAATTAACTTTCTAGAATGACTCTAAAATGACTTTTAATTAATGCAAAAAACACTATATGGCAGGTTGTTATCATTTTTTACAACTTAGAAATAGTCTTGTGGTATTTTAATAAATTCAAATTTTGGTGAATTGTTTAAAAAATAGGATTTTATCGGACTTTGATGAGTTTTTACTTTTTAGTTAGTTCTTAGCTTTAAAAAAGTATATCCTCATATCAAAATATTTCTATGGATTCTTTCTTCTTCGGTTTTTTTTTTTTTTTAAATGTTTTTACTCCAATTTCCCATCCTTCTCATTTTACACTCCAACTTTGTTATTTCATTTATGAACTTATATCTTTCTCCTCTTTCTTATTTCTCCGATGCTCTCCTCATTCATGCAGAACCACACAAATGACATTATCATTTTTCATTTCTTTCAAATTCTTAGAAAATATCTAACTACTATATGTTTGTTTGTAAGTCCCCGAACATTATTTTTCTTTGATGAATCAATGCATCATCATACAAACAACATAAAAAATCAAAATAAAATTTTGTTCATTATCTTAGATCCTTTTTAATTTGAAACTATGTTTGTAATGGATGCTTGACTAAATTCAGTCTACTAAAATCTTATGACGTTGAAAGAAATCCAAGATAATGAACAAAAATTTATAAAAGAAAATACAACACTTATATCATTTTTTCCTTAAAAAAAACACTTATATCATTTTTCTTTAAATTTTATAAAATCTTATGATATAAATCACTTCAAATTCAAATTATAAATCTGGATAATCTTTGAAAATTTAAAAAGTCATTAAAATTGAACATAACCTTTTAAAATCCACAAGATTTTTTCATACAAAAGTTGTTTTTTAAAATTTCAATTCAACACACCCATAATTCTACTAGCTAGTGATTATTTACTTTAACCCATGTTTTTTTCAACCTATGTTTTTTTAGGAATGGTTTACTACAGATTATTTACTTAACTAATAAGTAGTAATAACATTGGAAAAATATAAAATACACATGTCACAAATAACGTTGACAAAATAAGCGTCTGCGAGCATGACACGGTTGAATAATTAATTTGACAACTACAAGACAACAAAGGGAAGCAGTGCATGGACTGAGAGATGCTACGTTTCATTTCATGTCAATTTTTTTCTTATATCTTTTAATTATTGTGTTTTTGTCTTTGTATTTTTATTGTTGGATGGGATATGTTTGGAGAACAGTGAGTGAAAATAGTTGGAGGTGACAAAACAATCTTCCACGCGTTAGAATAAGGGTACTGTCCCATATTGAAGCCATTACCATTCATTCATTTGAAATTATATCAATCTGGGACTTTGACTGTGACCTTTGGTTTTAATGTGAGGCAAGCCAGGAACCTCATATTTGGCAATGTCATTGACAACAAATTGAAACATATTTTGTCACACAAAAAAATAATAATTAATGTTTGAGACAAATATGAGTAATAATATTTTGTATGTTTTTAAATTTCACTCTACTCAATAACTGGAAAAACGTGAAAGTCATCATAAAGCCAAAATCATCGACAAAGTGATGACCGAGATTAGATGAAACTAAGCACTGGTAGGTACAAATGCAATGTTGACGCGTCGTTCTCTTAGTCTTTGAATAAGGGTGTATTCTGAACGACAAATGGCGATTTGTCTTGGCCAAAACATAATGGATCTCTCTGGTACTAGATGTGGACATGGGTGAGGCGTTAGGCATGCTCTCAACCCTTCAATGGGCTCGTGACCCCAAATTGGTTAACATTTTCGAGATGGACTATAAAACTATAGTTGACAGTATATATGGTAATATGCGTGTTTCTGATTATACTACAATTATCAAAGATTATGGACGTCTTCTAGTGTCTGATTTAACGAACTCTGATGTAAAGTTCATTAAGAGTCAAGGCAATAAAGTGGCCCATAGCTTAGCTAGGGAAGCTCCATACCATGCTTGCTAGTTTCCGCATCTTTATTAGAATTCCATCATGTATCCTCTACGCTTATGATGAATGAAATGCATTAATTTTTCTTTTGTAAAAAAAAATTGTTACTATTAAAGCATCATAATCGCAATACAACAACATAACACTCCAAAATTGAAGAAAAGAAAAGTTATCAACGTCCTATAATGACAACCAAAGAATAACAATATGTTTAGAATCACTATGAACATAATTATCATCGTTCTCAAATGACAACCAACGAATGTTTTTTTTTTTTTGTAATAGTAAAATAAAAACAAGAATTATAAATATTTATTTTTGTGGCTTCGACAACTAAGTGAACATAATTTTTGAATTAATTAGTAAAAAAAATCAACTCAGCTTCATTTTACCTAAATATTTTTGTTTTCAAATTCAACTTCTAAAACCAAAAACAAGAAATTTAAAACCACTCTGAACAACCCCTTTTGTGTAAAAAGAACATTTACCTAAATTTGATTATGATTATACAATATCAACTACCAAAGTTTTTACTTCAGGTATAAATTATTCATTTGGCTAGATGTTGATGTTTGTAAATTGACAGTAGTGTAATATAGGTAGGTACTACTACTACTACCAGTTATGCAAATTGCAGACACCGCAAATGAAGATGAAGTATGGACCAACCTATAATACCTAAAGACAAGGTGGGTGCAGTAGGTACCACTGACACTCTGGCAGATCCAAAAACTACAATCAAACCCTTTCTCTCTGTACGTTTGTGGATAGTGATACTAGTACATTTCATGCCATAAAATCCCACTGAACAAGAATCTTGTTGTGAGTAGAAATTTTAAATGTGTGTCTAAAGTATAAATGGTCATCAATAGTTACGGGTATAACTTCCGGGATGTCTTTCATGTTCATCTTAGCATTAATCACAGTAATTGTTAATAATTTAACTCATGATATATACAATATTTTTATTTACTGTTTAGTTGTGATTTAATGTAATTTGAACTCATCAACAAGGATTTGCTCATTGAATTTTGGATATGAGATGTTACAATATTTAATGTTTGATATGCTTGAAATAGGATTATCTTCAATGGAGAAAACTTGAAAACAAAACAAAAATGATTTTTTTTTTATCTTTTTGTTTTTAAAAAAATAAATGAAAATGATACATGTTGTGCATTTTTCCGTCTCAACTTTAGTGTGGTTGTGATAATTGATTTTGTTTAAATTTAGGTGTTTGTAAATTGATTTATGTTTGGATAGACATGAACTAAAGGGCTTCAAGTATATTCAGGCATGAGAGTAATTATACTTCTTTTTCCTAGTGTTAATCCTCCGTTCTCAAAAGAAATGTGTCTTGGTAATCCAGAGTTTGGCTGGAAGGTAAGTAAAGAACGGTTAATAATTGTTCCATCTAGAAATGGTACTTAAGTTCTCAGGAACTCGTTAATTTTTAGGGCTCCAGGTTATTATAATTCTGATTGAAACAATACCATTAATTATCAATACTAATTTTTCTAGTACTTAGAGTATACTTTTAACTCACTAATTTTGTTATAATTAATTCAATAAAAAATCAATCAATATTGTGAATGTATTTATTATTTATTTGCGAGTTGGATTTATTTATTTTTTCTAATGGAGGGGTCGTTGGGCCCAATTAAAATCGACCGTGACGATGAAAATACGCATCAATAACATCATGTCATAAAAGTTTAACACAATCTGGAGGATGATTTGATGATGAAGGAAATGAGAACTCGTAGGTAGAGATAAAGCATGGCTGCACGCCATTCAGCGACTTGATTTGCAAGCAATTTAACATTGTAGAAAAGAATTAACCTTAAAAGGCTTCCCAATTTATTATTGTTAATTTTTTAAGTGCCTCATTTAAATTTCGCTTTAGACCTTCTAAATTTCTTGAACCGGCCATATTAGTACACAGATGAAACCAAACATATACATATAATCCAGATTTCCTACAGAAGTTGAAACTGTATAAAGATATATGTGCAAAACTGCGAGCTACAAGATTAAAAAAGGAGTATTAAACTGAAGCAATGATTATTAAGCCTGCTCTCAGTGCCTCATTACATTCTCTAAATAAAGTTATAAGAAACATATCGGAATAACATAACCTTGTATAAGAAACATCTTACAGAATTTAAGTTATAACCATGTTTACTCATGTTTATGGATACTAGTATTTGTTTTTCTACTATTTACCAAATGAGTAGAAATGGTCTTTGGTATGTATAGAGCATATTTTTTCAGAGGCTTATAAGGATCTTTCGTCTTTAATTTCGAATGACTCATCCATTGTGGTCAAAGGCTTGGCATAAGCCTGTTCCGTCCAAGGTCTCGTCTCGTATGGAAATTGTTCCAAAATAGAATAGCTACTAAAGATGTTTCAATTTGGGGCATGCTGATTTGCAATGTGTTGGAGGGTGTGGGTGTGAAGAATCGGTATCTCATCTTTTTTTTTCCAGGTGTATGGTATGCTATTTGCCAATGGATCGGGATTTCTACGACGTTTCAAAAGGAAAGTCTGTCGCATATGGAGCAATTTGAAGGGTTGCTCGCTGGTAGAAGAACAGTCGCAAAGCGAGTCAGTGTGATTTGGTTTGCGTGCATATGGAGTATTTGGAAAGCAACAAATGGAAAGCTTTTTCAAAATAAGGAAGTTTGTGTTTACCAAATGACTGAAAAGTGAAAGTGGCCTCATGGAATTGGTCGTATATAAAATCAAATATCTGAAGTTGTGGCAGATTGGCAGTTTTGATTCGTAGTCTGAGGAGGGGGTCTGTCTGTGGTATTTTCTTGCTGCTGCTGGCTGTGGTGTTTCGGTCGGTCTGCTGAAGAGGGGACATTCTCGTAGCGTCTTGAGCTTTTGTTTGGAAGCAGAGGGAGTCTTGTGGTGCTGTGTATTAAGGAGCTAAATGTGGTTAATATTAAATCAGTTCAAGTTGACAGCAAGAGGAGGCAATGGCTTTAGCAGTACTAATATTTTTGGCATTTGAGAGTGTTTTTTCTAATATCAGGTGCAGGCGCATTATGTAGTGCAGAGATTTTTTTTCATCTCAGTTTGATTGCTTATATAGCAAGGTGCTGGCAGCAATATCAGTGGTATCACAACAGTAGACTTCCTTAATTGAGAAAAGATTTTTCTTTGTCAGGGCAGGTTAAGATGTTCAGCTATTCTTTTAAATGGCAGTAGCATCTTCAAGTTGTTTTCATCATTATGTGTTAAATCTTCAACTATTGCATTCTCGGCAAACTATGGGGAATAGCTTTAGCTTCAAGAGTGGAAATATTGGCAGCAAGGTGCATTGATTTGAGGACATATTTGATTAAGAAATACAAGTCGCGGTAATCCTTTTATGTATAGATAGCATAGTTTAAATCCAATTTAATCAATGTTCCAAACAACATTATAACTAGCGTTTAAGTACTATACGAGAATGATAGCATAGTCAAGTGACTTGGTATCAGACTAAATTGTTTCATATGTTTAAGAGCTGAAATGAAAGAACTTCTATTATGGCATTCATGAAAGGGTTGTCATCACATGATTGCCAATGTCTTTTTACACTATGCAGTTCCAGTTCCCAATTTTTGAAAGTTTGAAATTTAGCCTGAGATTGGTGTCTAAATACAGAATCTGTCAAAGGCTGGAAGGGGTTTAAAATTCTGCTATGGCTAGATTTGTATAGGAGGGTGTATGCCGCTAAGACGCTCCTTCCTGATTCCGTTGCTGAGAATTTGCCAATGAAAGTAATTGTTTTGGGCAAGTTCTGCAGCTGTAAAAATGAAAGTAGGTTGCTCAATTGATCAGCTACTAAAAGAATATGAAAGCATTTGATTGCATCATATATCAGAACTTACAATTTAAAAATCAAGTACAGAAACTAAACAAAAAGAGTTGCATTTTTTAATCATATGCAGCAGGCATATATAGTACATAAAAAATGACAAAGACTTACTCATATGCCATGCCTCTCTGATTGATGTGAATCCTCGACGAAGAGACCAATGCTTCACCGTCATTATAGCTGAACTTCATACCAATTGCAAACGGACAAGACTATAAACATTTTATAAAACAGATA
>Ga0315913_1010479_pt1 | contig 10654 bp, 9 predicted proteins | sample MpolsnodulesMG_FD_207736 | JGI IMG/M metagenome (GOLD analysis project Ga0315913, IMG submission 207736) | Medicago polymorpha root nodule microbial communities from Los Angeles, California, United States - small nodules | ecosystem: Host-associated > Plants > Roots > Nodule | place: USA... | reverse complement strand
CCACCAGCCTAGCATTGATATATTTGAATCTTTTGATGAGGTGATAAAAAGGAACAATTCAAGAAAATAAGAATTTTTTGTTTGTTTTCTTCCATTGCAAAGCTTCTAATATTTATGTCACAATGAAATGCAGCTTTTGTTACTAAAGCAAGGAGGGCAAGAGATATATGTGGGGTCACTTGGACATAATTCTTCCAATTTAATCAGCTACTTTGAGGTAGGTAGATATAGATATAGATATCAAATGAAAAGTACGGAATACTGAATTCATTTTTATGGTTCGAATTAGTATCTTCTTGTTAATAGTTCAGTATGTCCATACTTTTATGTTGAAGGGAATCCATGGTGTTAACAAGATCAAAGACGGTTATAATCCAGCAACATGGATGTTGGAAGTCACAGCTTCCTCTAAAGAATTAGAGTTGGGGATTGATTTTGCAGAGGTCTACCAAAATTCAGAGTTATACAGGTATTTTCACTTGTATGCAATCTAATCAAACTATAGATCCAGAAAATAATCAACTAGAAAGCACCAACTAGAAAAAAGTACATGAAGTTTTTGTTGTAAGTTCTTATTCAGAGCATTGGTCTGCTTGGATAATCAGCTTAGTATAAAATAAAGTCAAACCATATTCATATAAACTATATGTTGTTTTCATAAGCCATCCTAGAGAACTTATGGCATGAAGTATATTAGAGTGTATGTTGATATAAAATGTACTTAAAACATTTTGTTTCAGGAGAAACAAAACACTTATCGAAGAATTGAGTAGTCCAGCTTCTGGTTCAAAAGATCTTTATTTTACTTCACAGTACTCGAGATCCTTTTGGACACAATGTATGGCTTGTTTATGGAAACAACATTGGTCTTACTGGCGCAATCCTGTATACACTGCCATAAGATTTCTGTACTCAACCTCCGTAGCTGTTTTGCTTGGAACCATGTTTTGGAACCTTGGCTCCAACATGTAAGATAAATTGGAAAACTAGAAATGTTTACTCTTGTATTTGTATAACTTTTTTTAACCAAAAATAAAATTTCATATCAAACTATTGCAGTGAAAAGGAACAAGATCTTTTTAATGCCATGGGGTCCATGTATTCTGCCGTTCTCCTAATTGGCATCAAGAATAGTAATGCTGTGCAGCCAGTGGTAGCTGTTGAAAGAACGGTCTTTTATCGAGAAAGAGCAGCCGGAATGTATTCAGCTTTTCCATATGCTTTTGCTCAGGCAAGTATCCCTTATTTTAGAATCATGTCTTTTGTTTGACTGCTGCAATATCCTGCTAAATAAATCAATATCCCAAACAAAAATGAAGAACATCAAAATCAATTATAAAAGATAGGTTCTAATACCATCTTAGATGCGTTTATTATCTTAAAGAGCATTAACAAAAGTTAAAAATTTATTTACATAGGAATTCATCTGTGTAAGTAATTCATCTGTGTTCCTTTTTTAATATACATCCTCTCTTGCATTGCAGGTTGTAATTGAGCTTCCACATGTTTTTGTACAATCTGTGGTCTATGGATTTATAGTTTATGCTATGATTGGTTTTGAGTGGACTTTGGTTAAAGTTTTGTGGTACCTGTTCTTCATGTATTTCACTTTCCTCTATTTTACCTTCTATGGTATGATGGCAGTGGCCATGACCCCAAACAACCACATTTCCACTATAGTTTCCTCTGCATTCTATTCAGTATGGAATCTCTTCTCAGGATTCATAGTTCCAAGACCTGTAAGTTTGAACTTCCTTAAATTCTTAGGGCATTTTAATTTCATGTTTTTGTAAAATGATAATTAGTGTCACTTTATTTTTTAGTTGTTTCTTCTTTCCCATTGTTTTATTTTAAATTTCATGCTTCTTTTTAGCATAGTGATAGTAGCATATAGCTAATTTATAGTACATTTTTTTTTCTTGGTGGCTTTGGCTAACAGAGAATTCCAGTGTGGTGGAGGTGGTACAGTTGGGCCAATCCAGTGGCTTGGAGTTTGTATGGATTGGTGGCTTCACAATATGGAGATGTAAAGCAAAGCATTGAATCCAGTGATGGAAGCCAAACAGTGGAAAATTTTCTGAGAAATTACTTTGGTTTCAAGCATGATTTTCTAGGAGTGGTTGCTCTTGTCAATGTTGCATTTCCAATAGCATTTGCTTTGGTCTTTGCCATAGCAATCAAGATGTTCAATTTTCAAAGGCGTTAAGAACATTCAATTTTACTTTTTTGTATAGGAATTCCATCTAAAAAAGAAAAAATCACACATCCTTTATTGGGTATACATATTGTATTTGTATTTTCAAGAACTTTGGTTTAGATATGTTCAGGTAGTCAATTATACTCCATATGTAAAAATATAAGAATCGTAATAAGGTGTGTTTAAATACAAGTCCAAGAAACATGCCAAGTGTATTTTCAAGACAAATTTTGTTTCTATGTATTCCTTAAACAATGTCAGTAGGACATTTGTTAGTATTTGTAAATATGATAATTAGTATTGTTGTTATTATTATTTATTTTTTAAGAAGAAACTAAATTAACACACTTAATTGGCAATGGAGAGAATGGACCCGAGACTTCGAGGAAGAGCACACTCACAGGTTCCAAGTTAATACCAACACGACAACCCAAGTGGGTTTATTATTGTTGTTATTAATAATAATTTTCCTTTCAACATCTCTATATCTCTATTTTATCCTTCCCAAATCCCAGTAGCCGTCGCAACTTTTCTTCTTCTTGATCTACAAAATAGTGATTTAGGGTTAATTTTGACCGAAAATCACCTCTCCAAATTGTTTCTTTTTTCTTTTTTAGTTAAATAAGTGATTTTCACATATTTTCAATCTTATTTTGTTTGTTTTTGTGATTTCATCGTGTTTGCACGTCTTTGTTTGTTTTGATTTCCCGTCTTTGTGCGGTGATTTGGTTTCCCGTCTTAGTACGGTGTTTATTTGATTCAGGCTGAAAGATTAGCTTTGAGCAAGTGCAAATTCAATCAATGACTTTGGCGTCGGCAACGTTCTAAATCTGAAGACATAAGTATTCATGAAACTTGAATATAGTCAAATTTTTAGGCATAGGTACTTTGTCGTTTTATGCAATTAATATGGATGTTGTGAGTTTATTTTTAGCGACTTTAAACTTGTATTGTGTCGATATACTCTATCATATTGAACGAATTAATGTCGTTTATTTTTGTAAAAAAAATAAAATAATTTTCCTTTCTTTTATAAAAATAAAATAAAATAGGCTTAATTAATGACGTGGTCCCTTAAGTTATTTGTTGGTTACATTTTAGTCTCATAAGTTATTAACGTTACAATTTGGTCCCTTTAAGTCATCTTCCGTCAACCAAATAAATCCTCACCATCAAAACCGTTAAGCCAATGTCTAAGGTGGATACACATTGCAAGTGGTCACGTCACCGTTCACATGTGCCTATTTAACGTTTTGGCAAAAGACTGACGATGAAGATTTATTTGTCTAACAGATACTAACTTATGGGACCAAATTGTAACGTTAATAACTTATGGGACCAAAATGTAACCAACAAATAACTTAAGGGACCAAATCATTAATTAAGCCAATAAAATAGTTTCCCTTCCCCAATTTTTTGTAGAGAAACCGCTAATTTTATCAAATGTTTAAAATTTTGCTTGCTAATTTATTCTTAATCAAGTAACTTATCTATTATCAAGATGATTTCTATGTGCATAATCCTCAATAGTGTCTGATTTACCAAAAATAATATGTTATCATTATAAATACCTAGTTTTCATCATCGGTTTAATGATGACCGTTAAGAGTCCCACATTGGACAGGATATGGCCTGACAATGTGTTTATAAGTGGGGGCAATCCTCACCTCACAAGCCGGTTTTGTGTGGTTGTGTTAGGCCCAACCACGATTTCTAAGAATGACCAATCTTTATCGGATAGGACGTCTCACCATTTGCTTAGAGAGTTCAAAACCCAGCAATTCATTGTTGGTTAAGAATAATATTATTTGGTTTAACAAAAATAATATTATTTTTTGGTTGAAATTATTTATTTACGTGAATGGTGTAATAGTGTAATACTCAAACAAAATCTTTTGCAGAATGTTAGAGATGAGTTACACACAAAGATCACCATGTTGAGTTTTTGCCTTTTACAACAAGCTTTTTTCCAATAAATATAGTTTGAACCGATCAGAAGGAAAATCTACACTATAGAAACTTTTCTTTTTTGAGGAAATACCGTTAAAGTTGCCATCCTGCCACAAACAAAATCTTTATTTGTTTTTCCTGTGTTTCTTTGGTACGATATTGCTGTCCCACAACAGCAAGATATCGAAATCTCAGCCACTGAAAGATACTTCTGTCCCATGAGTTAGGCTATTTATTTATCTATCCAAAAACTGATACTATTTTATTTATTATAGTACTATGATATGATGATTATTCACTATTATTTGAGGCTGCTTTACCCTAAAAGAAATAAAAAGGAAAATAATAATAAACTCAAACGATATGGAATATGAACATATGAAAATCTCCCATGTTACTTCCTCTCTCTAAATATATATACATCACATTCATGCAAATTCCAAAGCGAAAGGAAAAGGGTTCTTGGTATTTTTGTTTCACATTGTCTATTCTTAGTATTTTTGGATGATGGAGGGTGAATGTAGTTTTAGGATTAGTAGTTCATCAATATGGAGGAACAGTGATGCTGCTGAGATTTTTTCAAATTCTTTTCACCAAGATGATGAAGAAGCTCTTAAGTGGGCTGCAATTCAAAAACTTCCTACTTTTGCACGCTTGAGGAAAGGTTTGCTCACTTCACTTCAAGGGGAAGCCACTGAAATCGATATTGGGAAGCTTGGGTTGCAAGAAAGAAAAGATTTGCTTGAAAAACTTGTTAGAATTGGTGAAGAGGACAATGAGATGTTTCTGCTCAAACTCAAAGACCGAATGGACAGGTTTGAATTCAATTTTCCCTCTTCTGATTTTAAAAAAGATGCTTTTGAAATACATTGATTTATTTTCTTATCATCCTTTTCTTCTTTCTTGGATGATATCAGAGTTGGAATTGATCTTCCTACAATAGAAGTTCGATTCGAGCACCTGAATATCGAAGCAGAAGCTCATGTAGGAAGCAGATCTTTGCCTACCTTCACTAACTTCATGGTTAATATAGTAGAGGTAAAGTACTAAAATTTGAAAATAGTACTAACTTGCTATGTAATTTTTTATATTGAAGGGGATTCTAACTAAACATTTTGGTTTCTTTTTTCTTACTTTTTAATTAACTTTGAAGAGTCTATTGAACTCTCTTCATGTACTTCCAAGTAGAAAACAACATCTAAATATTCTCAGGGATGTTAGTGGAATATTAAAGCCTTCAAGGTATCACAAATAATGTTCTATTCATTGATTTCTCTTTGGACATCTTTAATCAATATAATAACATGTTTCAATTTGGTTCTTTTCAGAATAACATTGCTTTTGGGCCCTCCAAGTTCTGGAAAAACCACACTTCTGTTGGCCTTGGCTGGAAAACTTGATCCAAAATTGAAGGTTAGAACATTAAAAGGAAGACACACACACATCTTATATATTATCTATGTTTTCATATTTTAGGCTAGCTCTACTTTTCAATCTTGAATCTCTAGCTAAATTGGTAAGATGGTGTGGCTTCATGATCAGTTTTCTGGAAAGGTGACTTATAATGGTCATGAGATGAGTGAGTTTGTCCCCCAAAGAACTGCTGCTTATGTGGATCAAAATGATCTTCACATTGGAGAAATGACTGTTAGAGAAACCTTGGCCTTCTCGGCAAGGGTCCAAGGAGTTGGGCCACGTTATGGTTAGTTTACAAGATTGCTTTTTGCTTATATTCATTATTGAAAACTCAAGCTGAAGTGTTAAAGACTTGCTTAGATAAATATCTTAATTAAGCGCAGCATAAACGCTTATGTATAAGCTATAAGTTGTTTCCATAAGTTATCCAGGAGAGGTTATGAAAATATGTTTGTTAAAACTGATGGACATGTCATAAGTTGTTTCCATAAACACTCTAAAACTGTCTCGCAAGTGCTTATGCTAGTAGATAAACTCAAATAAGTCAACCCAAAGAAATCCTTTATTATTAAGTTTGGACCATGTGTAATATTGTTGTCATTCTGCAGACTTGCTAGCAGAGTTGTCCAGAAGAGAAAAAAATGCAAATATCATGCCTGATCCAGACATTGATGTGTACATGAAGGTAATATAGAGGTTATTTTATACTTAGTGGATCATCTATTTCTTTTCCAATACAAATAGCAATGACTGATAATAAAGTAGTTGCCCTTTTGATTCATGATGGTCAGGCTATAGCAACTGAAGGCCAGAAAGCAAATTTGATAACAGATTATGTCCTAAGGGTAAAGTAATATATACTTTAACATCTTATGTCACCATAACTACATTGTAGTATTACGTTTTGAAATTCCTTTGTTTCTTTGTTATACGTTTTCAGATTTTGGGACTAGAGATATGTGCTGATACTGTTGTAGGAAATGTAATGTTAAGAGGTATCTCTGGTGGACAAAAGAAACGCGTTACAACAGGTAAAAAAAAAACCAATTTCAATATTAACACGGGTTGTGATTAATCATCTCAATAAATTGATATTATGAATCTATAAATGTAGGGGAGATGTTAGTTGGACCGACTAAATCTCTATTCATGGATGAAATATCTACTGGTTTGGATAGCTCAACAACTTTTCAAATTGTGAATTCAATGAAGCAGTATGTACACATTCTCAAAGGAACGGCTGTCATCTCACTCCTTCAGCCACCACCAGAGATATTCAATCTTTTTGATGACATTATTCTACTCTCTGATAGTCATATTACATACCAAGGTCCCCGTGAGCACGTGCTTGAATTTTTCGAATCAATCGGTTTTAAATGTCCTGATAGGAAAGGAGTGGCAGATTTTTTGCAAGAAGTGAGTGTCATTTTGTCTTCTCTCATTTTTTGAAAAATAAGCTTTAATTTTATAATATTTACTGTGTAATGAGAATTTGATTTTTGCGATGAAAATTGTTATGTTGTAGGTGACATCAAGGAAAGACCAAGAGCAGTACTGGGAACACAAGGATCGACCATATAGATTTGTCACAGCTGAAGAGTTTTCTGAAGCATTTCAATCATTTCATGTTGGCAGAAGACTTGGTGATGAACTTGGTACTGAATTTGACAAGTCTAAGAGCCACCCAGCTGCCTTGACAACCAAGAAATATGGAGTGGGAAAATGGGAACTTTTTAAAGCTTGTTTATCAAGAGAATATTTACTTATGAAGCGCAACTCATTTGTCTATATCTTCAAGATTTTCCAAGTAGGTTCGGAATTTGAACATTTTCATTTTATATCATAGAAAAATGTTATTTTGACATATACACCATTTGCGTTGTTCATCCTTTATTAGACGGTTAACGTATTTCAAAATGAAATTCAAGTATGTGGTAAATTACGTTCAATAGATGGTTAATGAATATAACAAATTGTTGTAACTCATTAACCATCCGGTGATTGTGATTAATCGCGTATTTGAAATGCATAAATCATGTAATGAATAAATGCACTGTGTCGTATCAAAATATCACTGTGTTCAAATTTATATGAATTAACCATGTGTTTAAACTTTGTTTGGAAAGAAAAAAAAATTGACTAATGTGTTTGGAAATTATATAATGCAATATATGAGCACATTATTCAAATCCATTACTGATGACTTCCCTCTCCTTTTAGCTATGTATAATGGCAATGATTGCAATGACCATCTTCTTCCGGACAGAGATGCACAGAGATTCATTGACTGATGGAGGCATATATGTAGGTGCAATATTCTATGGCGTTGTTATGATCATGTTCAATGGAATGGCTGAAATTTCCATGGTAGTTTCAAAGCTTCCTGTTTTCTACAAGCAAAGGGGATACCTCTTCTTCCCTCCATGGGCATATGGTCTTCCTGAATGGATCCTAAAAATCCCCTTGACTTTTGTTGAAGTGGCTGTTTGGGTATTCCTCACTTACTATGTCATTGGTTTTGATCCATATATTGGAAGGTAAGAGTGATTTGTTTATAAAATTCCTAAGTGTACTTGTAAATTGAGCCATGTTTGGATAAACAACTTAATTAAAAGTCATAATAAATTCAAATTGTTTTCATATAAGCTATCCTCTAGACTAGAGCTTGTCAAAATAAGCTGAAAACAGCTTATGGACATGTCATAAGATGTTTGCGTAAACTCTTACATACAATCTCACATGTGCTTATGCTAGTAGATAATCTCAAATAAGTCGATCAAAACAAGCCCTTGAACATTTTTGGAATTTTTCCCTCATCTCATTGTCTATTCTTATTCTACTAAACAATAATGATGTGCATTATTCTTTCTGCAGATTTTTTAGACAATACCTTATTCTTGTACTAGTACACCAGATGGCTTCTGCGTTATTCAGATTCATTGCAGCTGTTGGGAGGGACATGACAGTGGCTCTAACATTTGGATCATTTGCACTTTCCATTCTTTTTTCTATGAGTGGTTTTGTCCTATCAAAAGGTATCATGAATCTAAAACAAATAAACAATCACAGTGTTTGTCTCTCTATCCTAAGCGTTCTACTCTCTTTTCTTTGCTTATGCTCACAGACAGTATAAAAAAATGGTGGATATGGGGATTTTGGATATCACCTATGATGTATGCACAAAATGCCATGGTAATTAATGAGTTCCTTGGGAATAAATGGAAACATGTAAGCTCTTTTTTTTTTTTTTTTACTATTTTGCATGTTCATTTTGCAATGACTTCCTTATCATATAAATAATCTGATGATGTCTTAATATATGTTGTCTGATGAAAGGTTCTTCCTAACTCAACGGAACCGATAGGAGTTGAAGTTTTGAAATCTCGTGGATTCTTCAGTGATCCATACTGGTACTGGATAGGTGTTGGTGCTTTAATTGGATATACATTAATCTTCAACTTTGGATATATCCTTGCTCTCACTTTCTTGAATCGTAAGTTTTTTCACCTTAAATGTTTAATAAAAAGTTAAGACATGCTCATTTATTAATGCTACAAAATTGATCATGCAGCACTTGGGAAGCATCGAACTGTTATACGAGAGGAATCTCAAATCAGAAAAAGAACTGATGTATTGAAGTTCATAAAGGATAGCTTTTCTCAACACTCAAATAGATGTACTTTCATCTCATAAATAACTACTGAAAATTTAGTATTGTATTGATGAGTAATTGTTGATTCTCATAAAAACTTATGGATAACATTGGAGCTACTTCACAGTGAGAAACGGCGAAAGCAGAAGCGGAAGCATCTCTCCTAGTACTTTATCTGGTAGGAAAGAAACAGTTGGTGTAGAGACAAATCATAGTAGGAAAAGAGGAATGGTTCTTCCATTTGAACCACATTCAATCACCTTTGATGAGGTTTCATATTCTGTAGACATGCCACAGGTAAAGTAGAAACCGAATGAATAAAGAGTTTAATTTTGATACACTGTTGGTGTTAAAAGTTTTACACTGTCAACAAAATACTGTCAATCATATGTGTGACTAGAAGTAGTTATAATTAAACATACACATTTCTAACGATCTAACGGTTATAATTGATTGATAGTATAAAACATATTTACACTGACAAAACATCATTTTGAACTTTCAAAGCATATTGTGAAGTAAAGAAGTAAAGAACTAAAGATTATCAAATCCTTGGACTGAACTTGCAGGAAATGAGAAACCGAGGTGTTGTTGAGGATAAGTTGATTCTTTTGAAAGGTGTCAGTGGAGCTTTCAGACCAGGTGTTCTCACTGCTCTGATGGGTGTCACCGGTGCGGGCAAAACAACTCTGATGGATGTGCTTTCTGGTAGAAAAACTGGTGGATATATTGGTGGGAACATCAAAATATCTGGCTATCCAAAGAAGCAAGAAACCTTTGCAAGAATTTCTGGATACTGTGAGCAAACTGATATCCATTCTCCTTATGTTACTGTCTACGAATCTTTGCTCTATTCAGCATGGCTCCGGTTGTCCCCAGACATCAATGCTGAAACCAGAAAGGTTAGTATTTTAATCACTTGAGATTTTGCAATGAAGACTTCATTGTTTTATCAATGCAGCTAAGTTTGAAACTGACCAATGCAGATGTTCATTGAAGAAGTCATGGAACTTGTGGAACTGAAACCACTGCGAAAGGCATTAGTAGGATTACCTGGTTTTAGTGGTCTCTCAACAGAGCAGCGCAAAAGATTGACAATTGCGGTTGAATTGGTAGCTAATCCTTCAATAATATTCATGGATGAGCCAACTTCTGGACTTGATGCAAGGGCTGCAGCTATTGTAATGAGAACAGTTAGGAACACAGTAGACACTGGAAGAACAGTTGTTTGTACCATCCACCAGCCTAGCATTGATATATTTGAATCTTTTGATGAGGTGATAAAAAAGAAACAATTCAAGAAAATAATATTTTTTTTGTTTGTTTTCTTCCATTGCAAAGCTTCTAATATTTATGTCACAATGAAATGCAGCTTTTGTTACTAAAGCAAGGAGGGCAAGAGATATATGTGGGGTCACTTGGACATAATTCTTCCAATT